>Ga0105044_10014546_pt1 | contig 10638 bp, 7 predicted proteins | sample MAT01_FD_78092 | JGI IMG/M metagenome (GOLD analysis project Ga0105044, IMG submission 78092) | Freshwater microbial communities from Lake Fryxell liftoff mats and glacier meltwater in Antarctica - MAT-01 | ecosystem: Environmental > Aquatic > Freshwater > Ice > Liftoff microbial mat | place... | reverse complement strand
GTCAGTCTTGATGGCGTGATTGAGTTCCGTGTTGATCCAGAAAAAGCGGCCGAAGTTTACGTTTTATTCAATCAAATCGACAACGGACAGGTAATCGACGACGAAATCGTCAAGACGGTAATCATGCCCAACGCACGCAGCTTCTGTCGTTTGCAGGGATCAAATTCATCGGGTCGCGAATTCATTCAAGGGGAGACTCGCAAAGCATTTCAGGAAGCCTTTGAAGTCTCCATGCGTGAAGCGTGTCAGCCGTTGGGAATTGAGATCATTCAAGCTTTGGTGACACGCATTCGTCCGCCGGAACAAATTGCTTTGCCGGTACGAACACGTGAAATCGCGAAGCAACAGGAACTGCAATTCAAACAGCAAACGTTACAACAGGAATCGGAACAGAAACTCGCCGTCGGCAAAGCGATGGTTGAGCAGAAGCAGGCTTTGGTTGGTGCTGATCAGAAGGTCGTGCAGATTACGACTCAAGCCGAACAGGAGCAGGAAGTTGCTCTGACAAAAGCCAACGAAAACCTGGCCGTCGCGCAATTCAAACTGGATGCATCGATCGATGAAGCTGCGGCCATCGAAGCGATCGGAAAAGCTAAAGCGGATGTTGTGCGTTTTGACAACGCCGCAGAATCCGCTGGTTGGAAGAAAGCTGTGGAAGCCTTCGAGGGAGATGGCAAAGGTTACGCTCAATATGTAATGTTTCAGAAGCTATCGCCAGCGTTTCAAAATATCATGGTCAATACAGCCGACAGTCCGATCATGAAGATCTTCGAATCCTTCAACGACGTCACCGCTGTGGAAAAATCTTCAGGTGCGGCTCTGGACCCAGCGGCGATTGCACCGTCGGTTCCCGCAGCAGTGACGTCACCGGAATCAACACCCGCCAAGCCAGCTCCTGCGAAACCAGCGGTTGAAACATCGCCGACTGAAGCCACAGTTACGGATGCTGCACCAGCTCCGGGCTCAGAACTCAAAGAGGCAGCTCCGGCTGAGACGCCTGAAGAAAAACCGATGCCAGAAGACAAACCAACACCAGCTGCGCCGCAACCAGACGCACCCGCAGTTGAAACAACTCCAGCACCTGAAACAACTCCAGCAGCAGAGGCGGCACCTGAAACAGAATAGAGAACGATCAAAATAAAATTCTCCTGATTTCAAGTTCCGCAAAGATTCAAGGCAGACACAAATATGAATACATCATCAAGCAAACAATGGTCTCGATTTGGCCTCGCCGTTCCGGTCGTTCTCATCATGTTCTTCGGGCTGGAATTGTTCCAGTGGACCTTCAATCGTGTCTATGTGCCGCAGGGACATAGTCTAGTGCTGCGATACAAGGGCCCGCCGCTGCCGTTTTTGCCAGGCAATCGTCCGGTCGCACAACCGGGTGAATTTGCGAAGGTTGATGAAAATGGTCGGCCGCTGGAAATCGGTATTCTCAAAGACATGCGTGGCCCCGGACGACACTTTCTGTGGATCGGCTGGTGGGAAACGAAACTGATTCCGGACGTTGCAGTCCAGCCAGGCGAAGTGGCGGTTGTCTCCAGCAAAATGGGTGCAGATCTAAACAACGGACAGTTCCTTGTGGATGGCGATCTGGATGAGACCACTCAGAAGGGCATCCTTCGAAAAGTGTTCGGTCCGGGAACGTATCGCATCAACGACTATGCCTACAACGTCAAAGTGATCACAGAAGAAACTATTACATCCGGCAAGCAGATCAAGCATGCTGGCTGGGTTTCGATTCCCACCGGATACATCGGCGTCGTCACCAACCTCACTGACAATCCTTTGACGAAAGCCGTGCCAGGCATTCAGGACAATGTTCTGCAGCCCGGTTTGTACCCCGTCAATCCGAACGAACAACATGTCGATATCGTTGGTGTCGGCTACGCGGAAAAATCGGTCAAGACCAACCTTAAGAGCAGCGACAACGTGCCGATTCTGGATGAAAGTGGAGAACCCACGGTTGTCGATGACGAAAGCGGGATTTCTTTTCCGTCGAATGACGGCTTTCGTATCCATATGGACTTCACGGCCGTGTGGGGCATCATGCCCGAACAGGCTGCGGACGTGATTCGAAAGTTTGGTACGTTGGATGCCGTGGAAGCCAAAGTTGTCGTGCCTCAAATTGAAAGTATCTGCCGAAATCAGGGTTCGTCACTGGGAGCGGTCGATCTTCTCGTCGGCGATACACGTCGCAAGTTTCAGAATGAAGTGTCGGATGCTTTTGAGAAGATCCTGAAAGACAAAGACCTGAAACTACTGCACGGATTTGTGCGCAATATTCACATCCCGCTGGAAGTCCGTGAACCGATTCAGCAAAAATTCGTCGCTGATGAATTAAAACTGACTCGTGATCAGGAATTGCTGACGGCAGGTACTGAGGCGACTCTTCGCGAAGCTGAAAAGAAGGTCGATTTGGAAAAAGAACGCATCAAAGCGGAGACCAAAAAGCTGGTTGCCCAAGCTGAAGCGGAAGGCGATAAAGAAGCGGAAGAAACCAAAGCCGAAACAATCAAATTGTCAGCAGTGATTGCTCGCAAGACGGCCGAACTGGAAGCCGAAGCCAGTGTGACTCTTGGAAAGGCCAAAGCCGGAGCAAAACAAATTGAGGCCGAAGCAAAGTCTGAATTGTTCACGCTGGCGGTGTCAGCATTCGGTTCAGGCTCCGCTTACAACCAATGGACCTTTGCCACTGGCCTGCCCGAAGACGTGCAACTCAACATGCTCTACGCCGGTGAAGGTACCTTCTGGACGGATCTGAAAGGCTTCACCGAAGTCATGGTCGGCAAACAAGCTCAGCAGCAGCAAGCGCAGCAACAACAGCAAGTTCCGCAGAAGACGAGTTTGACGAAATAGGTGTTACCATTGGCGACTTTGCTGGGCAGGCTGCCGCTTGCCATCGACAATGCTGAAGGATGCAGAACTGAGGACAGGTCTCCCTACGTAATCCAAACTGTCCCAGGTCGGAGTCCTTCGGCGTGGCTGCATTTTTAAGTATAGGCAATAGGAAACGGACGTGATACTGCTTGGTATCGGCGAAGCACGAAGCGGCCTATCGCATGCGATGCAGGATCGCCTGACTGATAAACTCTTGAGCTACTGAGACATGACTCTTGGGTTTCTCGTAGAGTTCCCTGCCTGTCGCCGGTTCCATGCATCGCGTCAATAGCTCGCCGTCCTTGATTAATATCTCACGAAGCCGCAATGGAAGATTTGGGATTTGGTCCAATCGACGGGCTGAATCGTTTCCCTGCTGTTCACTTACCAAGAGAGATGTCTGGGCTTCAAGTCCTGCCACAACTTCGCCCGCCTCGTGAAAAAAGTGCTTGGCGAAAAAGAAACAGTACTGGATACGGCTGTCACCTTTTCGAATGTTCAACCAGAAGAACCATGTTTTCGATGCACCAGGCCCTGATCGAAGACTTTCCCATGTGGGTTGCTCGATAATGTCAAATGGTCGAAATTCAACGTCAATCGTGCCATCCGAAACGTACGTGATTTGCGCCGCACACCTGACAAAGGCATCTTTTAGCTGCAACATTCCTCTGCACCAACGCAGATATTCAGCACGTCTTCGTTCCTCGACTGCCGCGTGAGCTTCACCGACAATCTCCTGCGCCCAACCCTTGAGTTCATCCGTTTCTCTGCACGCATCCAGGTAGCCCTGCAGATTAGTAGCAACTCCCTGACCAATCAGTTGTGCCAATCTGTCAAATCGGCCATCGTCTGCAGATGTGAGCGCGTCGTAGTACTCCCTTCGATTTGTGGCTCGGATGATGGCCGCCGAATAGCGGTTCCCGAAGAGTATCAGATCCTGCCACAAGCGTGCCATTCTACCATTACCATCAATGAATGGATGGATTCGAGCAATAGACCAATGTGTCCATGTCGCCAGTCGAATGGGTTCGCAGTCTTTAGATTCTTGCAACGTACTCCATAGCCACGCAAGCAACTCCGCGAGCTTCTCAGGGCCTGGCGGTTGATGTTTCGCGCCGCGAATCATGACGCTTTCGTTTCGCACGATTCCTGCAAAAGAGTCACCGATTTTTTTCATCAGGATCCCATGTACCGATAGAAACGATTTATGATCACTCCACCGCGTGCGATCATGAACAAACGATTGGATTTCCCGGATTGCAGCTCCGAGGTTCAGGACTTCTGTGGCCTCCCTTCCACGTCCTACATCCACGACTGCTCCGGTTTCCAGAATCATCTGGGTCTCCTGCAGGCTAAGCGTGTTTCCTTCGATCGCATTACTGTTATAGACGCCATCTTCAAGCATCCGTTTACGGATTTCTGCAACGACCGGCTCTGCAAGTGGGCGAAAGTCGTTGATCACCAACGCCATATTTGCGACGTCCTGGCACAGATCCAGCGTTGCGGAATCGAGATGTAGGTCTTGCGGCGACGGAAATTGAACATCCATAACGATGATCTTTCAGTGGAGGTTGCTAGTCGTTGAAATGTGCAACTCTCTCCCTAGATGTTAATATTTCAGGACTCACTTTCCACCAAGACGTCACTCGAAACTTCGAAAATACAGGCTATGCAACAAACGCACCTTCGCGGGGTGCGAGGATCCAGATGTCGCCGAAGTCGATTGGCTGCTCCGAGCGATAATGCTCGTGACGAATCAGTTCCAGGATCGCCAGGAAAATGCCGACGATCCGAGACTGGATCTTTTCACCGTCGAAGAGTGAACTGAATGCGACTCGACCTTCGATGGCGATGCGTTCGCGGATCTGTTCCTGGAAGACGCTCATTGGCGTCTCATCCATCCGGATGGCGACTTCGCGTTCAATGTCAGGCATGCGGACGATGCGTGCCAAAGCACTGACAAGGTCCCAAAGTTCGACTTCTTTAATGCGGTCTTCGGAGTGATCGCGTTTGATGTTCGGCCGATCGCTGCTGAGTCGTGGGTAGCGTTCAAGCCATTCCGAGGCACGGTCGTCGAGCAACTTGGATGCTTCTTTGTAGCGACGATATTCCATCAGTCGCGCGATCAAATCGCTGCCAGATTCTTCCGGATCATCTGTGTCTGCGACGGTTTCAGTTTGTGTCGGCAGAACTTCGCGACTTTTGATTTCCAGCAGTGTGCTGGCAGTGACGACGAAGTCGCCGATCAGGTCGAAGTCCAGGAAATCCAAAACGTCAATGTAGGCGACAAAATCTTTGGTAATCGTCGATAATGACACGGTGCAGATATCGATCTCAGTCTTGCGCACAAGGTACAGCATCAGGTCGAGTGGACCTGCGAAGAACCCTGTGTCGATGCGATATTCTGCGAGTGTCATAGCGTTGCCGAATCAAACCGGGCGGCGGTTTCTTGTTCATACTGTCGGGTCACGAATCGCGAATCGGCAATAACTGCCGGTCTTTGTCGATGTCAGCGTCACCGAAACAGTGCCGTATCATCTGCATCGGCTTCACAACCGTTGCAGCTGGAATAAATTACCAGCCTCGCCACGAAACCTTTGCGAGTTGCCAATCCAACCCTGCCAGTCAATAATTCACGGGTCCGGAGCATCCCCATTCCATTGTCCCGGATTGTTTATGCTGCCCAACATTTTTGATCGAAAACTTCCAGAATGGCAGACCGCCGGACTGGCTGTGACACCACTTATGAAAAATTGTGCCCCTCACACATTTCTCTTTGCCGCATTCGCAGTTTTATCTGCCAGCGCCTTCGCCGAAGAATTCACCGTCCCAACGTTGACGGACGATGAACAATCCGTGATCAATTCGATTCAGCAAAAGCAGGTATTGGAAACCGTCTCGTTTCTGGCTTCCGACGAAATGAACGGACGCGATACGCCGTCCAAAGAACTTATCATTGCGGCGGAATATGTCGCCGATCGATTTCGCAAAGCAGGACTTGAAGGACTTGGCGCAGAAGGATCATTCTTCCAGACCGTCGAACTGTTTCGCACTTCGGCCCCGGCGACAAAAGCCATCGCATCAACTGCTGCCCATGATGACATCCAGCTGACAGTATTTACCGGGTTCAATGAAGTATTGAAGCTACAGGGAGCAATCCGCGAAGTCACAGAAACGCCTGATCCGGATGACAGCAAATCAGAAATCTTCATCATGGATGAACAGTCGCTCTCGCCGCAAGCTCGAGATAATCCGCTCGCCGCTCTGGTGATGTATGTGCGAACGACCGCTCCGCTGGTTCGCAGAGGGGCGAAGGTCGTGCTGGTACGAGTTGCGGATGACAGTGCGTTGTTCGATGTTGTGGAGGCGTTTCAGCAACAGCGGATTGCTATACCGGGCCAGTTTGAGCCGCAGTGTGCGATCGTGCTGGTGACCAAGAATCAAGCGTTGAGCGGCGACATTGCGTTGGAGATTCCGCCCAACATCAAGGAAGGCTCTCCTGTTCACAATGTGATCGGTGTTCTTCGGGGAAGTGATGCGGATCAAGCAAACAAGGCCGTGATGGTTTCCGCACATCTGGATCACATCGGCGCGGCACAACGCGGCGACGACAAAGTCAACAATGGTGCCGACGATAATGCGTCCGGTGTGACGGCCGTGTTGACTCTGGCCGATGCGTTCGCGGCATTGAAGACTCGGCCGGAGCGTTCCGTGATCTTCATCACGTTCTGGGGTGAAGAAAAAGGTCTGCTGGGTTCAAAGTACTTTGCCGATAATCCACTTTGGAAACTCGACAACCTTATCTGTGATGTCAACCTGGAGATGATTGGCCGTCCGGAAGAAAACGCGGACGGCAAAGCGTGGGGCACCGGGTGGCCTCATTCTACCCTTGGCCCACTGATGGCTGCGGGTGCCACGCGGGTTGGAGTCACAATTTTTCATCATGAGCAATTCAGTGAAATGCTGTACGCTCGCAGCGACAACGCGTCGTTTCTTCCGAAAGGAGTCATCGCACACAGCTTTTCCGCAGGGTCGCTGCACAGCGATTATCATCAGCCAAGCGATGAGGTTGCTAAACTCAACATTCCGCATATGACAAAGATTATCCAGGGACTGTTGGCCGGAATTCTGCCGATCGCACGTGGTGAAGTGACGCCAGTAAAAACGAAATAAAAGTAGCCGAATGCTGCCAAGCCTCCGCATCAGATCACGCCATAAGAATCATCATGCAAGCATCACTAACACCCGCAGCTCTACGAACAGTCGCATCATGTCGACGAATGGCAACTGGCACCGTTGCGTCTCAAACGTGGTGTGATTTTCTGATATTCGCGTTGCTGCAACAGGAATCACTCGCGGCAGCAGCATTGCAGCGACTTGGGGTTTCCGTTGAGTCACTGCTGAGAGCACGGCATTCATCGCAAACTCTGGAACACGCGGCAACGCACTTAAATTGCGATACGGACAATTTCGAAACAGATTGCAATCCAAACGCGGGCTCTGTCGTTGAGCTGGATGATCCACTGGAGTTCATTCAGATCCTCGACCGCGCCTCCGCACTCGCTCGCCGGGAAGCCAATTCGACAGGAGTTTCCAGCGCGCATTTGCTCGTCGCAATATTTGAAACAAACGATGTGCTGCAACGGCAGCTGCTGGAGTCTGGTGTGGATCGACAAACGATCATCTCGGAATTAAATTTGGAGACGATCGTCACTGGCCCGGCGCTCCCTATCGATTTCGATCTGAATTTGCCAGGTGACAGTAGCTCTCCATCGTTGAATCCGATCAAGCTAACCAAACCGACCGAATCGGCAGACGACGCATGGCGAATTATCGACGCAAACCTCAACCGCAGCCGCGAAGGCTTTCGCGTGCTGGAAGACTACGCTCGCTTTGTACGAAACGACGGGAGCCTGAGCGGACGATTGAAGAATCTGCGGCATGAACTGGTCGCAGCCGAAAAGTTTTTGCCGAAACGATTTGCTGACGAATTGAGTTCCAGCGAACTGGGCACCAGTCGTCTTTTGACGTCTCGTGATACTGCACACGACGTCGGCACGCAGCTATCCACGCTCGCTGAAAATGTCCGCAGCGACATGTCGGATGTGGTGATCGCTAATAGTCGCCGGGTTCAGGAATCACTCCGTTCGCTGGAAGAATTTGGTAAGCTCGTTTCGCCTCAGTTCGCTGCCACAATCAAGCAGATTCGCTATCGCAGTTACACACTCCAACAGCAGCTTGCGATGCCTGCAGCCGGAGCGTCGCGCAGCCCACGCGACGAGCGAATCCAGAAGTTGCACAACGCGGTGGTGTATGTCTTGATCACCGAATCTACTTGTCAGCTTCCATGGCAGCAGGTGGTGGAAGCCAGTCTGCGTGGCGGCGCGGATGTTTTGCAGTTGCGCGAGAAGCATCTGAATGATCGCGAGCTGCTGCGTCGAGCTCGATGGATTGCGGATGCGTGTCGCAACGCAGATCGTTTGTCCATCATGAATGATCGCCCTGACATCGCAGTTGCTGCAAATGCGGATGGCGTGCATGTTGGGCAAGACGAATTCGCTGTTGCAGATGTCCGTGCTGTGTTGCATTCGGATCAGATCATTGGCGTTTCAACACATTCATTGCAGCAGGCAAACGCAGCTCAAAGCGACGGAGCGGATTACATCGGTGTGGGACCAACATTTCCTTCGATAACGAAATCGTTCGAAGAGTACCCCGGTTTGGAACTTGTGAGGCAGGTGTTTGCGAACGTTCAGCTTCCCGCTTTTGCGATCGGTGGCATCAACGGGAAGAACCTGTCTGAAGTTGTTCATGCCGGTGGCTGTCGAGTTGCCGTGACCGCGTGTGTTGCATCGTCTGCTGATCCCGCGTCGGTTCTGGGCGAATTGCGAGCGACGATGGCGAAGCGGTAGATCCGTTGGCGAGCGGGGGACGTGAGTCCCTTGATTTCAGCGGAGTCCGCGCGACCAATCAGGGGATTGACATCCCCCGCTCGCCGATTGCGGCCTCAGTCCTTGCCGTGCGAAGCCAAAAATTCGGACGGGACTGGAGTCCCATCCTACTGTGGCATTTGCCTGTGTTTTCAAACTCAAACGCATTACACTCAGCGTAGTTGAACATTCTGCACACGTCCTGAGATTGAGGCCAGCAATGGTTGGTAAACCTGTTCCCCCCAAAGTAACTCCTAAAGACGACACATATAAACTGGCGGAGCAGGCCAAATCTGTTTCGCCGCCGATTGCTCAGGGAACAGCATCTGCGGCGGCCGGGGCAGCGTTGCAGTCCAAAGATCGTAATACATCAGTCGATGCAGAGAAATCAGGCAAGCCCCGGGCAAAGCCACCGGGACGATTGGTGTCGCTCGATGCGTTCCGTGGGTTCATCATGATCATGCTGGCGGCCACGGGATTTGGTATGGCAGGATTTGCGGCGATCGAGGATTCGTCACCGGCGTGGCAGGTTCACAATCATGAGTACTGGAAGAATGTCTCGTTCAGCTTCGAACATCCGGCGTGGCGAAGTGCGTTTGATTATTACAAGGTTTCGTTCTGGGATCTGATCCAGCCAGCATTCATGTTCATGGTCGGCGTCGCAATGCCGTTCTCGTACGCTCGGCGATCACAGCAACAACAGCATTCAACATTTCATCTGGCACTGCATGCATTGATGCGATCCGTAGCACTCATTCTGATCGGAGTGTTTCTGCAATCGAACGGCCGTGAACATACGACGTGGGAATTTCCAAATGTGTTGTGTCAGATCGGCCTTGGCTATTTCTTCGCATGGTGCCTGCTGAACTTCAGACCGCTAGTTCAGGTCGTTGCGATCGTTGTGATTCTTGTCGGATACTGGGGCTTGTTCTACTTCAACCCGCCGCCTGCCGACTATGACTACACAAGCGTCTCGGCTAGAAAAGACAACAACAAAGACGACAGCGAAGTCTTCGAAGGCAGGTTTGCCGCCTGGTCGAAAAATGCAAACGCGGCATTCTATTTCGATCGCTGGTTACTGCCGCAACTGCGAACGATTCCTGAATCGGAGGAGGCGTCCCCAGATGCTTCCGTACGGCGGATGCAATCTTCCGATTGGACGCCAGTTGTGGTGACGCCAGTTGTGGTGACGCCGCGAGCTGATGAAAAAGCCAAGCAAACCGATGGTGCTCCGACTGACGCAACTTCGCTGTTTGCTGAGCCAGCCGCAAATTCGACGCTTCCTGCAACCTCGACGCAGGAAGCATCTACAGAACTGCAGCCAACGCCAGAAACAGAAGAAACGCTGGCAGCAGTCCAGGAGCCTCCAGCACCTGTCGGCCCCGGTTGGTTTCGACGGGCGTTTCTGCACAACGATGTTCCCTGGAAACCGAATACTGGTGGCTATGCGACATTGAATTTCGTTCCGTCAATCGGCACGACCATTCTGGGAATGTTGTGCGGACAATTGCTGCTGGCAGGTGGCTTTTCTCACTGGAGGAAATTGGGAATTCTCATTGTTGCCGCAGGAGTTTGCCTGGGCCTTGGCATTCTGGCAGACATGACCGTGTGCCCGATTGTTAAGCGAATCTGGACGCCGAGCTGGGTGTTGTTCAGCGGAGGCTACGTCATCGGCATGCTGGCGTTGTTCTACCTGGTCTTCGACATTGCTCCGCTTAGGATTCTGGCCTATCCATTAGTCGTCGTGGGTATGAATTCGATCCTGATGTACATGCTTGGGCAAACCGTCGGGGGCTGGACAAAGAACAGCTTGATCAAAGTTCATCTG
>Ga0105044_10014544_pt1 | contig 10639 bp, 9 predicted proteins | sample MAT01_FD_78092 | JGI IMG/M metagenome (GOLD analysis project Ga0105044, IMG submission 78092) | Freshwater microbial communities from Lake Fryxell liftoff mats and glacier meltwater in Antarctica - MAT-01 | ecosystem: Environmental > Aquatic > Freshwater > Ice > Liftoff microbial mat | place... | reverse complement strand
GTCGTCCACCCACCAGCTCGCCTCCATGCGCCGCATCAACGCGGTGGTGCAGGCCTTCCACGAGCTGCCCCAACCCACCGTCGCCCGAGTCGACGGCGTGGCCGCCGGGGTGGGCATGAACTTCGCCCTCGGGTGCGACCTCGTGCTGGCCAGCGACCGGTCGCGGTTCTCCGAGATCTTCGCCCGCCGCGGCCTCTCGCTCGACGGTGGTGGCTCGTGGATCCTGCCGAGGCTCGTGGGCCTCCACAAGGCCAAGGAGCTGGCGCTGTTCGCGGAGGTGATCCCGGCGGTCGAGGCGCTCCGGCTCGGGATCGTGAACCGGGTGGTGCCGGTCGACGAGCTCGACGCGCTGGTGGCCGACTGGGCCGGTCGGCTGGCCGCCGGTCCGCCCATTGCCCTTGCCATGACGAAGCGGATGCTGAACCGGTCCTTCGAGCAGAGCTTCGAACAGGCCCTGGACGACGAGGCGCGCAGCCAGACGGTCAACTTCGGCACGCGTGACACGGCCGAGGCGATCGGCGCCTTTCTGCAGAAGCGCGAGCCGCGCTTCGAGGGCCGCTGACCACTCGCGCTGACCCCTACCGGAGCGTCACACCCGCGGCCTACGATGCGCTGAGCGCCTCGACGGCCGGCGCCTGCCTTCGGCCTCCTCTGTAGCCACCACCCGCGGTCTCGGGTGCCACCTCGAGGAGCCTCTTGTGCTCGGCCTCGTCCCCTCCGCCTCCCTCCTCGGTGTCGATGGTCATGCCATCACCGTCGAGGTCCACATCAGCAGCGGGCTGCCGTCGTTCAGCGTCGTCGGCTCGCCCGACACCGCGTGTCGCGAGGCGAGTGGTCGAGTGCGGGCGGCACTTCTCTCGAGCGGGGCCACCTGGCCGTCGCATCGCATCACGGTGAACCTCGCGCCCCCCACCGTGCGCAAGGTGGGAGCGGGGCTCGACCTGGCCATCGCCGTGGCGATCCTCGTCGCCTCCGAGCAGGTGACGCAGGAGGCGGTGGCCGGCTTGGCCTTCCTCGGCGAGCTCGGGCTCGACGGCTCGTTGCGCCCTGTGCCCGGCACCCTCTGCCTCACCGAGGCCCTCGGCGAGCGGGCCGTCGTGCTCCCCGCCGCCAGCGCCGGAGAGGCGGGGCTCGTGGGCGGCCGCACGATCCACGGGGTCGACACGCTGGCGCGAGTGGTGGCCTGCCTGCGCGGGGAGGAGCCCTGGCCCGTCGCGGCCAACGAGGCGCCACCCCCCGCCCTGCCAGCGGTGGCCGACCTGGCCGACGTACGGGGCCAGCCGGTGGGGCGCTACGCGATGGAGGTGGCGGCCGCTGGGGCGCACCACATCTTGTTGCTCGGGCCGCCGGGAGCCGGCAAGACGATGCTCGCCTCGCGGCTGCCGGGGTTGCTCCCACCTCTCACGGACAGCGCCGCCCTCGAGACCACCCGCATCCACTCCGCGGCGGGTCTCGGGCTGCCGGCGGGCGGGTTGATCCGGCACCCGCCGTTCCGGGCGCCGCACCACGGCGCCTCGTCGGTGGCGCTGGTGGGAGGCGGCAGCCTGACGATGCGCCCCGGTGAGATCAGTGCGGCCTGCCACGGCGTGCTGTTCCTCGACGAGCTGGCGGAGTTCGCCACCCACGTGCTCGATGCTCTGCGCCAGCCGCTCGAGGAAGGCGTGGTGCGCGTGGCCCGGGCGGCCGCCACCGTCACCTTCCCGGCGCGCTTCCTGCTCGTGGCCGCCATGAACCCGTGCCCGTGCGGCTACGGCGGGCGGCCGGGCGGGTGTCGCTGCACCGACGGGGCCCGCGCCCGCTATCAGCGGCGGCTGTCGGGCCCGCTGCTCGACCGGTTCGACCTCCGGGTGGAGGTGTCGCGCCCGTCGGTGTCCGACCTCATGAGTCGATCCCGCAGCGAGCCCACCGCGGCAGTGCGGGAGCGGGTGCTCGTGGCGCGGGCGATCGCCCGTGCTCGGGGGACGGCCACGAACGCGGCCATCCCCGTCGATCGCCTCGACGAGCTGGCCCCCCTGGGAGACGGGGCGGCCGACGTGCTGGTGCAAGCCCTGCAGAGCGGCCGCCTGTCCGCTCGGGGCCTCCACCGGGTGAGGCGGGTGGCCCGCACCGTGGCCGATCTCCAACAGCACGAGGCCCCGGTCACCGCCGCCCACGTGGCGATCGCGCTGAGCCTCCGGGCCGACGCCTCCCTCGCCTCGGCCGACTCTCCGGCGCTGTCGGCATGACCGCCGACCGTGCCCTCGGCTGCGCCATCCTGCTCGCGGGTCATCCCGGTGTCGGCCCCCGCCGCCTCGCGGAGCTCCTGGCCGGTCCCGGCGCCGAGCAGGGCTGGCGCGATGTCGGGGGCGATCCCCTCGTCGACCCGGAGCGCGTGCTCGCCACCCACCGCGAGGCAGGGGTGGACGTGCTCCTCCTCGACGACCCCGAGTACCCGGAACGCCTGCGGTCCGATCCGGAGCCGCCCGCGGTGCTCTTCGTGCGGGGCGATCTGCAGGCGATCGGTTCCACCTCGGTCGCCATCGTCGGCACTCGCCGTTGCACCGGCAGCGGAGCCGGCGTGGCGCGGGAGCTCGGCCGCGACCTCACGGAGGCGGGGGTGGCCATCGTGTCGGGCCTGGCCCTCGGCATCGACGGTGCCGCCCATCGTGGCGTGCTCGATGCGGGAGGGGCGCCGGTCGGGGTCGTCGGGAGCGGGCTCGACGTCGTCTACCCCTCGCGCCATCGCGACCTCTGGGACCAGGTGGCCACCCACGGCGTGCTGCTCGGGGAGGCGGCGCTCGGCGTCCGGCCGGCGGCGTGGCGCTTCCCGGCTCGCAACCGGATCATTGCCGCGCTGGCCGATGTGGTGGTCGTCGTCGAGTCGCACGCGGCGGGTGGGTCGATGCACACGGTGCACGAGGCGATCGAGCGCGACCGCTTGGTGATGGCCGTACCAGGGTCGGTGCGGAGCCCGTCGGCCGCCGGCACCAACCAGCTCATCGCTGAGGGTTGTCCGCCGGTGCGCGACGCCACCGACGTGCTGGTCGCCCTTGGGCTCACGGCCGCCACCCGCGCCGCCGCCCCCGACCCGCGCGTGCGCCCCGACGCCACCGGTCGAGCCGTTCTGGCCGGGTTCGACTGGGAGCCAGCAACCCTCGAGCACCTGGCGGTGCGGACGGGGCTTCCGTTGCCCGACCTGGCGCTCGCACTGGAGACCCTCCTCGCTGCCGGATGGGTCGACCGCGCCGGTGGCTGGTACGAGCGGGTGGCGGGATGACGGAGGGCTCCCCGTCGCTGGATCACGGCGACGATACGGTGAGCGGATGGCCTGGCACGAGCGGGAGTTCCTCGCCTCGCTCACCTCGGTGGCCCCTCGCACGTTGGAGGCCTACGGCACCGACCTGGTCGGCTTCATCACGTGGGCGGCGCGGGGCGGAGTGGACGGTCCCCGCGGGGTGGATCGCACCCTGCTGCGGCGCTACGTCGCCCACCTCTCCACGCGGCGCTACGCCAAGCGGTCGATCGCCCGGAAGGTGTCGGCGCTGCGTCGCTACTTCCGTTGGGCGGCTCGCACAGGCCGCATCGAGGTGGACCCGGCGAGCAACCTCTCCGCGCCGCGCGGTGAGGGCCGACTCCCTCGCGTCCTGCGCCAAGAGGAGCTCAGCGTGCTGCTGGACGCACCGGGGGGCGCGGCCCTCGCCGGCGACCCCGCGTTCCGAGCGCGCGACGACGCGGTGCTCGAGCTCCTCTACGGCAGTGGGCTCCGCGTCGGAGAGCTCTGCTCGCTCGATCCCGGCGACCTCGACCTCGAGCGGGCCCGCGCCACCGTGTGGGGCAAGGGCGGCAAGCAGCGCGTGCTGCCCCTCAGCGAACCGGCCGTGGTGGCCCTCCAGGCCTGGCTGGCCCATCGTCCCGACCAGGCGGCGCTGTTCGTCAACCGGCGTGGCCACCGCCTCACCGCGCGCGATGTGCGGCGGCTGCTCGACCGGCGCGCGTCGTCGCCCACCCATCCCCACGCCTTGCGCCACACCTTCGCCACCCACCTGCTCGACGGCGGGGCCGACCTGCGGGCGGTGCAGGAGCTCCTGGGTCACGCCGACCTTTCCACCACCCAGAGGTACACTCACGTCAGCCGAGAGCGGCTCCGCTCTGTTTACGAAGCCACCCACCCCCGGGCGCAGGGATGACGTCTCGATGAGCAGTCTCGAACCGGACCTCGAACGCCTTTGGGCTGAGTACAAGGACGCGGGCGCCCGCGAGGTGCGCGATCAGCTGATCGTGCACTACTCGCCGCTGGTCAAGTACGTCGCTGGCCGCGTCGCCACGGGCCTTCCCCAGAACGTCGACCAGGCCGATCTCGTGTCCTACGGCATCTTCGGGCTGATCGACGCCATCGAGAAGTTCGACCTCGAGCGCGGCTTCAAGTTCGAGACCTACGCCATCGCCCGCATCAAGGGCAACATCCTCGACGAGCTCCGCTCCATCGACTGGGTGCCCCGCTCGGTGCGGGCCAAGGCGCGCGCGATGGAGAAGGCGTACTCCAAGCTCGAGGGCGAGCTGCACCGCACGCCATCGGATTCAGAGCTGGCCGACGAGCTCGACCTCACCGAGGTGCAGCTCCAGACCACCCTCGGCCAGATCTCCTTCACCGGCCTCGTCGCTCTCGACGAGATGCTCTCGGGGGGCGATCGTGGCGACGCCACCACGCTCGGCGACACGCTGGCCGACGGCGGGGTGGGCCCGGTGGCCGCCTACGAGGTCGAGGAGATGCGCCACATCCTCGCCGATGCCATCAACCGCCTCCCCGACCGGGAGAAGACGGTGCTCACGCTCTACTACTACGAGGGTCTCACCCTCGCGGAGATCGGCTCGATCCTCGGCGTCACCGAGAGCCGCATCTGCCAGATCCACACCAAGGCAGTCATTCAGCTCCGGGCCCGCATCGCGGCCTCCGAGCGCGAACCCGCCTGACGCCCCCGTCCACCTCGCGCCTCCCGGTGCCGCCGCGCTTCCCCCTCCCGTAGCCCTGCGCGCCCCCACCGGGAGGCCCGATGCGACGCATCGCGCTCGTGTTCTGCTGTGCCGTGCTGGTCGTGGGGCTCGCCGCGCCCCCCGTGCGAGCGGCGCCCGATCCGCCGTTGTACGTCCCCCCGGTCGACGCGCCCGTCGTCGATCCGTTCCGTCCCCCCGCCACGCCGTTCGGGCCCGGCAACCGCGGGCTCGAGTACGCAACGGCCCCGGGCACCGCGGTGGCCGCGGTGGCCGACGGCGTCGTCACCTTCGCTGGGTCGGTGGCCGGCTCGCTCCACGTCACCATCCGGCACGGCGACGGGCTGCGCACGACGTACTCGTTCCTGGCCCGGATCGATGTCGTCGTCGGTCAACGAGTGCGGCAGGGCGACGAGGTCGGTGCCACGCGCGATCGCCTTCACCTCGGGGTGCGCCACGGCGACGCCTACTTCGATCCTGCGTCGCTGTTCGGCGGTGGCCCACCGCGCGTTCGGCTCGTGCCCTTCGACGAGCCGCCCGGCGAGGGCGAAGCCGGGGAGCGCCGTGCCATCGGCCAGCTCATCGACGGCCTCGGCGGGCTGCTCGGTTCGGGGGCCGACTGGCTGCGGTCGGGGGGCCAGCTCCTCGACACGCTCGCCCACTACCACGACCGCTTTGGGTTCCCGACCGCGCTCCTGACCAACGGGCTCACGCTGCTGTCCGCCTGGCAGCGGGCGCGCCAACAATCCGATCGCCCGTGCACCGCCGCCGGCGCCGCTCCACCCCCGCCGTCGGGCCGACGATTGGCCCTGCTCGTAGCGGGGCTGGGATCGAACAGCCGGGAGGCCACGGTGGAAGACGTCGACACCGCGGCGCTGGGCTATGCCTCGGCCGACGTCCTGCGGTTCAGCTACGCCGGCGGCCGCACGCCCGACGAGGGCGACGGGCTGTCGGCCATCCCCGCCACGGACTACGAACCGGCCGACACGCAGACCGATCTGCGGGCCACCGGCGACCGCCTCGCCGACCTGATCGAGGCCGTGGTCATCGCGGAGCCGGGTGTCCCCATCGATCTGGTCGCTCACTCGCAGGGCGGCGTGGTGGTGCGACTGGCCTTGATCGAGCTGGAAGCGCGACATGGGCCCGAGTGGCTTCGGCGCCTCGGCCTGGTGGCCACCCTCGGATCGCCGCACCGGGGGGCCGACCTGGCCACCGGCATCTACGCCGTCAGCCAGACCGCGTCGGGCGGCGAGGTGCTCGACGTCTACGCCGATGCCACCGACACGGCCCTGGACGACGACGGCGTCTCCGTGGCCCAGCTCAGCGAGGTGTCGGACGTGGTGCAGGAGCTGGAGGCCCATCCGATCCCTGACACGGTGCGAGCGTTGTCGATCGCGGCCCGGGGCGACCTCATCGTGCCGGTGCCGTCGACCCGGGCGCCAGGCGCGGTCCAGGTGGTGGTTCCACTGACCGGACCGCACGCCCACACCGATCTTCCCGGGAGCGTGGAAGCCAACCACGAGCTGCGCCTGGCGCTGGCCGGCCTCCCGCCGGGCTGCCGGTCCTTCTCCGACTCGCTCCTCGATCAGCTCACCGGTGAGGCCATCAGCTACGGCGAGGACTTCCTCGGCGGGCTCGGGTGGATGGCGACGGTCCGGGCCGATCTCCGTCCGTGAGGTGCGTCTCGTTCCGGTGTCCGGTGTCCGCTGGCCGCTGGGGCTGCTTCACCGCTAGTGTCGACCGTCGGCTCGGGGACCTCCCGAGTCTTGATCCACACACACCAAGCACCCGGGCCATCCCGCGGTCGCCTCCCGCCGATCCAGGCAGAGGGCGCCAGGCCCGGCGTCGGCTTCCCGCCGACACAGCGAACCACGGGAAGGGAGCCCATCGTGGCCGTCGTCACCATGAAGCAGCTGCTCGAAGCCGGTGTCCACTTCGGACATCAGACTCGCCGTTGGAACCCGAAGATGAAGCGCTTCATCTTCGGTGAGCGCGGCGGCATCTACATCATCGATCTCCAGCAGACGCTGGTTCGGATCGAGACCGCCTACAGCTTCGTCCGCGACCTCGTCGCCGACGGTGGCACCGTGCTCTTCATCGGCACGAAGAAGCAGGCGCAGGACCCGATCCAGAGCTACGCCGAGAAGGTCGGCATGCCGTACATCAACCAGCGGTGGCTGGGCGGCATGCTCACGAACTTCGAGACCATCGGCAAGCGAGTCGCCAAGATGCAGGAGTACCGCCGCATGCGTGCCTCCGGCGAGTTCGATGCCATGCCCAAGAAGGAAGCGTTGCTCCTGAGCCGCGAGCTCGAGAAGCTCGAGCGCAACCTCGGCGGCATAGCCCAGATGGAGCGACTCCCCGATGCCGTGTTCATCCTGGACACGAAGAAGGAGCACATCGGCGTCACCGAGGCCAACAAGCTCGGCATCCCCATCATCGCCGTGGTCGACACCAACTGCGATCCCGACATCATCCAGTTCGTCATCCCGGGCAACGACGACGCCATCCGCTCCGGCAGCCTGATGTGCCGGGTCATCGCCGACGCCGTTGAGGAGGGTCGCTTCATCGCTTCCCGCCGCAACGAAGCCACCGCGGCTGCCGCCCCCGCCGTCGAGCGCACGGAGGACGACGAAGCCCGTGTTGCCACCGAGCAGGCCGAGGCCCGCCGCCAGGCCCTCATGGCGCAGCAGGAGCGCGAGGCGCGCGTGGCATCGGGTCAGGGCCTGGCCATCCCGCCGCCGCCCCCGCTCGTCACCGAGGCCCCGGTCACCGAGGCCCGGGTCACCGAGGCCGAGCCGGCCGTCACGGCCGAAGCCCCCGCCGAGGGCTGACCCCTCCCCGTTCGCCGCCCACTCAGGAGCAACTCCCACATGTCGTTCACCGCCAAGGACGTCCAGGCCCTCCGCCAGGCCACCGGCGCCGGGATGATGGACTCGAAGCGCGCCCTCATCGAGACCGACGGCGACTTCGAGGCCGCCGCCAAGTCCCTTCGGGAGAAGGGCTTGGCCAAGTCGGTCGACCGCTCGGACCGAGAGAACACCCAAGGGGCGGTGGCCGTGGGCTCCGCTCCGGGTGCTGCGGCCATCGTCGAGCTCAAGTGCGAGACCGACTTCGTCGCCAAGTCCGATCAGTTCCTCGAGGTGCTCGACGCCCTCCTCGCCGCGGTGCTCGCGGATGGTGAGTCTGGCGTCGACACCCAGAAGGAGCGGGTCGACGACCTCAAGGTCACCCTGAAGGAGAACATCGACGTCGGTCGGGTCAAGTGGCTCGCTGTGGCCGAGGGCCAGGTGCTCGACACCTATCTGCACAAGCAGGAGGGCCGCGGCGTGAACGCGGTCGTCGTGGTCCTCGACGGTGGCGACGCCGCCCTGGCCCACGAGGTGGCGGTGTCGGCGGCCTTCAGCAAGCCCCGGTTCCTGACGCGCGACGAGGTGCCCCAGGCCGAAGCCGACGTCGAGCGGGCCACCCTCGAAGGCATCACTCGGGCCGAGGGCAAGCCGGAGCAGGCCATGGAGAAGATCGTCGGCGGCCGGCTGAACGCCTGGTACAAGGATCAGGTGCTGCTCGAACAGCCCTACGCCAAGGACGACAAGCAGTCGATAACGCAGCTGCTCGGCGATGCCAAGATCGCCGGCTTCGCTCAGGTGTACATCGGCTCTTGAGCTCCTCGCCCCAGTACTCGCGGATCATGCTCAAGCTGTCCGGCGAGGCGTTCGCCGGGCAGGACGGCAACCCCATCGACGGCAAGGTCGCGGAGTTCGTCGCCCACGAGATCGTGGCGGCCCGCGAGCTCGGCGTGGACATCGCCGTCGTGGTCGGGGGCGGCAACATCTGGCGCGGCCTCACGGGGGCGGGGGCCGGCATGGATCGCGCCCAGGCCGACTACATGGGGATGCTCGCCACCGTGATGAACGCCCTGGCCCTGCAGGACACCCTGGAGCGGCTGGGCCAGCCCACCCGTGTGCAGAGCGCGATCCACATGTCGCAGGTGGCCGAGCCGTACATCCGCCGGAGGGCGACTCGACACCTCGAGAAGGGTCGGGTCGTCATCTTCGCCGGCGGCACCGGCAACCCGTTCTTCACCACGGACACCGCGGCCGCGCTGCGGGCCGTCGAGATCGAGGCCGATGTCATGCTCCGAGGCACCCACTCCGGGGTGGAGGGGCTCTACACCGACGATCCCCGCACGAACCCCGAGGCCATCCTCATTCGCGAGGTCACCTACCTCGAGGTGCTCAACCGTGGCCTCAAGGCGATGGACTCCACCGCGATCACCCTCTGCATGGACAACGCCCTCCCGATCGTGATGTTCGACCTGCTGCGCCAGGGCAACGTCCGGTCCATCCTCGAGGGAAATCCGATCGGTACTGTGGTTCGATGACCAGCGAGCTGATCGCGCTCGTGCTCGACGATGCCGGGGAGAAGATGCACCGGGCGGTCGACCACGCCCGCAAGGAATTCTCCAGCATTCGCACCGGACGGGCCGCGCCCGCACTGGTGGAGAAGATCATGGTGGAGTACTACGGCAGTCAGGTGCCGCTCCAGCAGATCGCCGGATTTCAGGTGCCAGAGGCTCGGATGCTCGTGATCAGCCCGTACGACAAGAGCTCGCTCGGGGCCGTCGAGAAGGCCATCCAGCAGTCCGACCTCGGACTCAACCCGAGCAACGACGGCGAGATCATCCGCCTCACGTTCCCGCAGCTCACCGCCGATCGCCGCAAAGAGCTCGTGCGGATGGTGAAGGGCATGGCCGAGGACGGACGCATCGCCATCCGCAACCTCCGCCGGGCGGCTCGCCACGAGCTCGAGAAGGCTGGCGACATTCCCGAGGACGACCTCACGCGAGCGGAGAAGGAGCTGGACAAGCTCACCCACGCCCACGAGGCGGAGATCGACACAGCCCTCGAGCACAAGGAACAGGAGCTGCTCGAGGTCTGAGCCCGAGGGTCCGGCAGGAGCCGGGCCGGGCGCGCAGACGAGCGATGGAGGTCCTATGACCGACGAACGCGGAGACCAGGACGGCAAGCGCACCGACCCGCCGGGCGAGGGAGTGCGCATCATCGGCGCCGAGGAGGCCGCCGAGGCCCTCGAGCGAGGCGATGTGGCCCAGCGCCGCAGCGGCGACCAGCCGCGCTACGGCGATCGCCCCAAGACCCCCGAGAGCGAGGGGCCGCGCCCCGTGCTGCGATTCCCGTTGGGCTCGTCCTCCGACCCCCGGGACATCGAGCGCCCGGCCGTAGCCGCCCCCGAGCCCGTGTCGGAGCAGGTGGAGCTCCCGCACTGGACCGAGCCCCCCACGGGTCAGGTGCCGCAGATCCTCCCCGACCAGCCCGGGGAGCCCGGAGCCGACTCCGACGACTGGAGGAGCTTTGCCACGTCCACTCCCCGCTGGCGCGACGACGCTCGGTCGTTCGAGGGCGCCGAGGGCTTCGAGGACATGGCGGCCTGGGCCGAGGCCGACGACGAGGCCCCGCTGGGTGCGCTCGACGATCGAGAGCGGCCCACCCACGACGACTACTTCACCTTCGCCGACCTCGACGAAGACGCCACGGCCGGCGCCGGTGCTCGCTCGGTGTTCGCCGACGATCGTGGCTTCCCGGACGATTGGGCGGACGACCCGGCCGCCGTCGAGGCCGAGGCGGACGAAGCGGCCTACGCCCCTCCCCCT
>Ga0105044_10014543_pt1 | contig 10640 bp, 8 predicted proteins | sample MAT01_FD_78092 | JGI IMG/M metagenome (GOLD analysis project Ga0105044, IMG submission 78092) | Freshwater microbial communities from Lake Fryxell liftoff mats and glacier meltwater in Antarctica - MAT-01 | ecosystem: Environmental > Aquatic > Freshwater > Ice > Liftoff microbial mat | place... | reverse complement strand
TTTGAGATGCCGGCGCGCTTGCAGGTGGTCTTGATGCGAACGACCAGCAGCAAGGTGTTGACTTCCTTGGGCAATGGCCCGAAGCGGTCGATCAGTTCGGCGGCAAACCCCTCCATCTCGACCTTGGTGATCAGCAGCGACAGGCGGCGGTAGCGGCCCAGGCGGATATCGAGATCGGGCACGTAAGCCTCGGGGATCATCACCGGCACGCCGAGGTTGATCTGCGGCGACCAGTCATCCTCGGCCACCGCCAGCCCGCTCAACTCACCCGAGCGCAGTTTGGCAATGGTTTCCTCCAGCATCGCCTGATACAGTTCATAGCCGACCTCGCGGATATGGCCGGACTGCTCCTCACCCAGCAGATTACCCGCGCCGCGCAAGTCAAGGTCTTGACTGGCTAAAGTGAACCCTGCCCCCAGTGAGTCAAGGCTGCCCAGCAGCCGCAGCCGCTTTTGCGCCTGCGGTGTAAGCACCGCGCGGGGTTTGGTGGTCAGATAGGCATAGGCGCGGGTTTTCGCCCGACCGACCCGGCCCCGGATCTGGTAAAGCTGGCTGAGGCCGAACATGTCGGCGCGGTGGATCACCATGGTGTTGGCGGTGGGGATATCAAGACCGCTTTCCACAATGGTGGTGGCCAGCAGCACGTCGAACTTGCCGTCGTAAAAGTCATTCATCCGGTGATCAAGTTCCCCCGCCGCCATCTGGCCATGCGCCACCACCACCGACACTTCCGGCACATGGTCGCGCAGAAACGCCTCGATCTCGGGCAGATCGGCGATGCGGGGCACCACGTAAAAGCTTTGCCCGCCACGGAAATGCTCGCGCAGCAGCGCCTCGCGGATGGTGATGGCGTCGAATTCGCTGATATAGGTGCGGATCGCCAGCCGGTCCACCGGCGGGGTGCCGATGATCGACAGATCGCGGACGCCCGACAGGCTCATCTGCAGGGTGCGCGGAATCGGGGTGGCGGTCAGGGTCAGCACATGGACCTCTGCCCGCATTTCCTTGAGCCGTTCCTTGTGGCCGACCCCGAAATGCTGTTCCTCGTCGATCACCAGCAGCCCGAGGTTCTTGAATCTGATCGCCTTGGCCAGCAGGGCATGGGTTCCGATGCAGATATCCACCGTTCCATCGGTCAGACCCGCCCGGGTGTCATTGGCCGCTTTGGTCGGCACGAAGCGCGACAGGGTGCGCACATTGATCGGAAAGCCCCGAAATCGCTCGACAAAGCTGCGATGGTGTTGGCGGGCCAGCAGAGTGGTCGGCGCAATCACCGCCACCTGTGCGCCGGTCATGGCCGCAACAAAGGCGGCGCGCATCGCCACCTCGGTCTTGCCAAAACCGACATCGCCGACCACCAGCCGGTCCATCGGGCTGCCCTGCCCCAGATCGTCGGTCACATCGTTGATCGCCGACTGTTGATCGTCGGTTTCCTGATAGGGAAAGCGGGCGCAGAAGGCATCCCACAGGCCCAGCGGCGGTTCCATCACCGGGGCCCTGCGCAGCGCCCGTTCGGCGGCGATCCGGATCAGCCGTTCGGCGATGATGCGGATGCGGTCTTTCAGCTTGGCCTTCTTTGCCTGCCATGCACCGCCGCCCAGCCGGTCCAACAGCCCCTCTTCATGGCCGTAGCGGCTGAGAAGTTCGATATTTTCGACCGGCAGATACAGTTTGGCGCCTTCGGCATAGTCGATGGCGATACATTCATGCGGGGCACCAAGGGCACGGATCGTCTCCAGCCCGGTATAGCGCCCGACCCCATGTTCGACATGCACCACCAGATCGCCCGGCGACAAAGATTGAGCTTCGGTCAGGAAGTTCTCGGCGCGTTTACGTTTTTTCACCGGGCGGATCAGGCGGTCGCCCAGCACGTCCTGTTCCGAGATGACCGTCAGGCCGTTGGTGGCAAAGCCATGTTCCAGCGCCCAGACCGCCAGATACAACCCGCCGCGCCCATCGGGAATATCGCGGATATCGCGGGCCAGCCGGATCTCGCGCAGCCGTTCCTCTTGCAGCAGCCCATTCAGCCGGTCGCGTGCGCCGTCGGAATAGCTGGCCACCACCACTTGCCCGCCCTGCTGCACCGCGCGAATATGGTCGGCCAAGGCCCCGAACAGGCTGATCTTTTCCAACTGGCGCTCGGGCGAGAAATTGCGACCGATCCGCCCGCCGGCATCGACCACACCTGGCCCGGTGCCCTGTGGCAAGGGGTTCAGTTGCACGATGCGATGGCCGGCCAAAGCCGCCTCCCACGCCGCGTCATCGAGGTAGAGCAGCGCGGGTGGGCAGGGTTTGTAGATCGTGTCGATCCGCCCGCGCGCCGTCATCGCCTCGGCCCGCGCCGCATACTGATCGGCGATTCCGGCCCAACGCGCCAGCCGCGCCGCCGTCACCTGATCGTCGAGCAGCACCGAGGCGTCGGGCAGATAGTCGAACAGCGTTTCCAGTCGCTCGTGAAAGAACGGCAGCCAGTGTTCCATCCCCTGATGTTTGCGCCCCGCCGTGACCGCATCATACAGCGGATCGTCAAACCCGGCGGCCCCGAATTCGATCCGGTAATTCTGGCGGAACCGTGTGATGGCGGGGTCGTCCAGGATCACCTCAGACACCGGGGCGAATTCCACCGCCGTCAGCTTTTCAATGGTGCGCTGGCTGATCGCATCGAACCGCCGCGCGCCGTCGAGCACATCGCCGAACAGGTCCAGCCGCACCGGGCCGGTATCGCCGGGGGGATAAATGTCGATGATGCCGCCGCGCACCGCATAATCGCCGGGTTCCGTGACGGTCGATGTCGGGGAAAAGCCCATGCGGGCCAGAAACAGCCGCAGGCCCTTTTCATTGACACGGCCCCCCACCGCCGCCTTGAACGAGGCACCGGCCACCACATCGCGCGCCGGCAGGCGTTGCGTCGCGGCATTCAGCGTGGTCAGCAGGATGAACGGCGCAGGCAGGCCATGGGCGAGTGCCGCAAGTGTCGACATCCGGGTGGCGGAAACCTCGGGGTTGGGCGACATCCGGTCATAGGGCAGGCAATCCCATGCCGGAAAGGTCAATACCAGCACATCGGGGGCGAAGAAGGCAAGCGCCGTCCGCATCGCCTCCAGCCGCTTGTCGTCGCGTGCGATATGGACGACAGGTTTGCCCCGCGCTGCCAGTTCACGGGCGACAAGACGGGCGTCAAACCCCTCGGGCGCGCCGCCCAGTGTGATGCGGTCGGCCATGGGTCACGCGCCAAGCGCGCCAAGGTTCATGTTCTGCCACATGCCCCACATGGCGGTGATGAAAATGGAAATGATCCCAAGGCCCTGCGTCCAGAAGCGATGACGCATCAGCGCGCGGCGCAACGCCTCACCCACCGGCATCGTGGCCTGCAGCCGCTGTGCGGTGCGCAGGCTGAGCGCACCCAGCAGCGTCATCGGCAAAAACAGCAGGAACACCGCCTGACAAAGCTCGACATGATAGTAGAACCCCAGCAAGACAAGCATGGTCAGGATGGCCGAAACGAACCCCAACAGCCACAGGCCCGACACCCCGGCGATATAGGTGATGCGGCCCACGTTGATGCGGACCAGATCTTCCAGATCCGCCTGGGCCTGCCCGCCAAATCGCCGGGCCCGAACCACCAGATCGAACGGAACCCCGATCACATAATGGCTGGCGCTGGACCACATCACCGCCAGCGCGATCCAGTACCACAGGTTCGAAAACGACCGCAGATCGATCAGTTCCAGTATCGTTTCATACCACTGCAAGTGCCTGTCCCCGGATCGTCTTTAGGTGTTGGCCGCGATTTTGGCGGACACTACCCCTGTTGGGCGCGGATTCCCACCCCCCGCTGCGGCTGGTCTGGTTGGGTCTTGAGGTGGAGCGGAAACCATGCCAGCACAGGGGGCGAACACTGCCGGAGGTCTGGCCTTGCATCCAATCCCTGCACCTTTTCCAACCGTCCGTTTCCGCCGCCTGCGCGCCAGCGCCGCGTTGCGCGATCTGGCGCAGGAGCACCGGCTGTCGGTGAAAGACCTGATCTGGCCGGTGTTTGTGCGGGATGGCGAGGACGTGGCTGAACCCATCGCCTCGATGCCCGGGGTGTTCCGGCTGTCGGTTGACCGCGTGGTGGCTGCGGCGCGTGAGGCCGAGGGGCTGGGGATACCGGCGATCTGCCTGTTTCCCTATACCGATCCAGCGCTTAGAACCGAAAGCTGCGAGGAGGCCTGGAACCCCGACAACCTGACCAACCGCACCATCCGCGCCGTCAAGGCGGCGGTGCCGGGCATTGCGGTGATGACCGATGTGGCGCTGGATCCCTATAACGCGCTGGGCCATGACGGGCTGGTGCGCGATGGCCGGGTGCTGAACGACGAGACGCTGGAGGCTTTGGTCAGACAGGCGCTGGCGCAGGCCGAAGCGGGGGCTGACATTCTGGGGCCATCCGACATGATGGATGGCCGGATCGGCGCTATGCGGGCCGCATTGGAAGCGGCGGGGCACAAGGATGTGGTGATCCTGAGCTATGCCGCCAAATATGCATCGGCCTTTTACGGACCGTTCCGCGATGCGGTTGGCGCCTCGGCGGCTTTGAAGGGCGACAAGAAGACCTATCAGATGAACCCCGGCAATTCGGATGAGGCGCTGCGTCTGGTGGCGCGCGATCTGGCGGAAGGGGCGGATATGGTGATGGTCAAGCCGGGTATGCCCTATCTGGATATCTGCCGCAGGGTGAAGGATGCGTTTGGCGTGCCGACCCATGCCTATCAGGTGTCGGGCGAATATGCGATGATCCGGGGGGCGGCGGATCGCGGCTGGATCGACGGGGAAAAGGCGATGATGGAAAGCCTTTTGTGTTTCAAGCGCGCAGGTTGCGATGGGATTCTGACCTATTTCGCCCCCGAAGCGGCGCGGGTTTTGCAAGGGCTTTGAACCACCCTGACCCGGGGACTCGGCAAGGCTCCGCCGCTCCGGAACTTGATGCTGTGAAAGGCATGACAATTCCGAGGTTTGCCGCTATTATGCGCGTAAGGGTCGCTATGAACCCGGATCAGAGGCGGAGAGCAATATGTTGACAAGGCGGAATTTTGTCGCCGCAGCCGGGGCAACGCTGGGGCTGGCGGCTTGTGGCAATGGCGTGGGCGGCTCAGGCGCGGCGCAACTGGACGCGCGGGTGGATGCCACGCGGGACTACCTGTTCAGCAACTATCCCGGTACTCAGGATCTGCGCAACAAGGCCTTTGGCGTATTGTACATGCCTTTGGTCACCGAAGCTGGCTTCGGAATCGGCGGCTCCTTTGGCCGGGGTTCGCTGCGGATCAATGATGTGACGGTGGATTACTATTCGGCCACCCGCGCCAGCTTTGGCTTGCAGATCGGCGCGCAGCAATATGCCCATGTGCTGTTCTTCATGACGGAACAGGCGCTTGCAGACTTTCGCTCATCCGATGGTTGGGCGGCGGGGGCCGAGGTGCGCTATGCGCTCAACGATCAGGCGGCGACGGCGGGGGTTGATACCACCACCGAACTGGCACCGGTGGTCGCCTATGTGTTCGGGCAGTCGGGCCTGATCGCCGGGGCCACGCTGTCGGGGCAGAAATATACAAGGATCATCCCGTAAGCCATTGATCCGGCGTCAAGATCAAACCCCGCGATAGTTCGGGCTTTCGCGGGTGATCTGCACATCATGCACGTGGCTTTCGCGCAGGCCCGCCCCGGTGATCTTCACGAACTGGCAGCCGCCCCGCATCTCCTGCACGGTGCGGCAGCCGGTATAGCCCATGGCGGCACGCAGCCCGCCGACCAGTTGATGCACCACGGCGGCGGCAGAGCCCTTGTAGGGCACCTGGCCCTCGATCCCTTCGGGCACCAGCTTGTCGCTCGCGGCATCTTTCTGGAAATAGCGGTCGGCGCTGCCGCGCGCCATCGCCCCCAGAGACCCCATGCCGCGATAGCTTTTGAAGGTGCGGCCCTGATACAGGATCACCTCGCCCGGGCTTTCATCGGTGCCCGCGATCATGCTGCCGACCATGGCGCAGGAGGCCCCGGCGGCGATGGCCTTGGCAAAATCGCCGGAATATTTGATGCCGCCATCGGCGATCACCGGCACCTCGCCGGCCGCCGCCGCTGCATCCATGATCGCCGTCAGTTGCGGCACACCGACGCCTGCGACAATCCGGGTGGTGCAGATCGACCCCGGGCCGATGCCGACCTTGACCGCATCAGCCCCGGCCCCGATCAGCGCCCGCGTCGCCTCGCCGGTGGCCACATTTCCCGCCACCACCTGCACCTGATTGGACAGCGCCTTGATCCGTTCCACCGCCTGCGCCACCAGGATCGAATGGCCATGCGCGGTATCGACCACGATCAGATCCACCCCGGCCTCGATCAGCGCCGCCGACCGTTCAAACCCGGCATCGCCGACGGTCGTTGCCGCAGCCACCCGCAGGCGGCCCAGTTCATCCTTGCAGGCATGCGGGTTGAGCACCGCCTTTTCGGTGTCTTTCAGCGTCAGGAGGCCGGTCAGCTTGCCGTTGCCATCGGTCACCAGCAGCTTTTCGATCCGCCGCGCCTTCATCAGGCTTTTGGCGGTTTCCAGATCCGCAGGTTCCTGCAGGATCGCCAGATTGTCGGCGGTCATCATCACCCGGACCGGCGTGCGGTCATCGCTGGCAAAGCGCATGTCGCGGTTGGTGACGATGCCGACCACCCGCCCGCTGCCATCCACCACCGGAAAGCCGGTCACCGAATAGCGTTCGGCCAGCGCCTTGGCATCGGCCAGGGTCTGATCCGGGGTCAGGGTGATCGGGGCATAGACGATGCCGCTTTCGAACCGTTTGACCTGCCGCACCTGACGGGCCTGTTCTTCGGCATCAAGATTGCGGTGGATCACCCCGATCCCGCCAGCCTGCGCCATGGCGATCGCCATCCGCGCCTCGGTCACGGTATCCATCGCCGAACTGAGCAGCGGGATGTTCATCCGGATCGCCCGCGTCACGAAGGTCGAGGTATCGGCGGCTGACGGCAGCACCGTCGAGGCGGCAGGCACCAGAAGCACGTCATCAAAGGTAAGCGCCTCGCGAATCTCCATGAAAGCCTCCATCGGGGTTCTGGGGGGAGTGTTCGTTTGACGGGTTCCAGTTTCACCAATGGCGGGGGATGGCAAGGGCAAATGCGGTGGATTGCGGGCTGACTGCCCCCATGGTTAGCGGTTGGCGGCTGCAGGCCGGTCTTCGCCTATTCCTTGAGCATCGGAAACCAATCCTGGCGCAACCGTTGCCCCGCCACCATCCCGTGCCCGGGAAAAGGCGGCGAGGTCGGGCCGGGGCGTTCGACGTAAGCGGCATCATCGCCGACCAGCCGCAGCGAAAAGGCGCGGCGGCGCCGGGTGGTTTCATTGCCGCGCGCGCCATGCAGGGTGCGAAAGTCAAAGGCCACCGCATCGCCCGGCTCCATCGCCCATTCCAGCACCGCCATCCCTTCGGCATCGGGATCAGGCACGGCCATGTATTTCGCCGGGTCGGGATAGAACGAGGTATCCGACAGCCAACGCTTGGGCAGCACCTCACGCGGCCAGAGGTGCGATCCGGCGACAGAGCGCAGCGATGCCTCGCGCACCGGATCGAGCGGCGACCAGAAGCTGACGGTCTGGCTGCCCTGAACGAAGTAATAGGGCCCGTCCTGATGCCAGGGCGTGGGTTTGGCGGTGCCCGGTTCCTTGACCAGCACATGGTCGTGGAACAGTTGCACCGTTTGCGACGCCATCAGGTGGGCCGCAACATCTGCCACAGCGCTTTGGCGGATCACCCGTTCAAACTCCGGTATCCGGTTCCAGTTGCAGTAATCATCGAAAAACCGGCCCCCCTCGCCCGGCTTCAGGTTTTCGGCGGCATGAGGCCCGGGGTTGGCCATGTTGCGGTCCACCCCGGCGCGCAGGTCGTCGACCCAATCGGCCCAAAGCCCTTTGACCAGCACGACGCCGTCACGGCGATAGGCTTTCGCCATCGCCTCCGTCACCTGTGGCCTTGCCATCGCAATCCCCCCTTTGGTCGCTGTGCCAGTGCTAACCTGCACGCGTCTGTGAGACAACACCAGCTTGTCGGGCCAGCTTGTCGGGCCAGCTTGTCAGGACAGCTTGCCGCCCCTGCCCCGGCCTGCAATGCTGCGCGCCACAATCACGGAGCGGGTGATGAGCGCCAACAGCTATGATACCGGGCGGCTTCGCGCATCCCCGCAGGGGTGCCGCTTTACATCACCATCGACATTGACGGCTTTTGCCCGTCGATCGCGCCGGGAACCGGCACGCCAAGCCATGGCGGCTTTCTGTATTACGAGGTGCTGGAGATCCTGCAGCTGGCCGCAGCGGCGCATGAGGTGGTTGGGATTGATCTGGTGGAAGCAGCGCCAGACCATGACCATTCCGGCAGCACGGCCATTCTGGCGGCACAGGTGCTGCTGAACCTTTTGGGGTTCGTGTTTCACGCCCGGTCGCAGCGGGCATTGGCAGCGCCCGGCTGACCCGGCCGTGCGCGATGGGTGACGCGCGGATTACTTGCTGCCCTTGACCTTTTCCTGACTTTCCTTGAGCCGCGAGGTCAGGCTGGAGGCTTCTGCAGCCGGCTTCAGCTTGTCCTTCTTGGGCTTTTTCACTTCCTTGTTGCTGCGTATCTGACCTTTGGCCATTTCACTCTCCTTTGATGACGGGCGCACTCTGGTGCCCTGTGGTGATCGGTTTTACATGCCGGGTACAGATGGGACTGGCGGCAACACTTTGCAAATCTGTGCGCCGTGGTGGCTCCGGTGTCAATTGTCCCGATCAAGCCAAAAGGGATTTGCAGCCCTGGCATTGGGGTGGCCAGCCTCCGGTCCTGCCGAATGGTTTTGACGAACGCTGTGCCGCTGGCTAAGGTCATTCAGAATTGAAAGCGCTTTGAGCCGGAAGCAGGCATGAATCTCAAGCAACTGGCGACCGAGTTGGGGCTATCGCCGACCACTGTCAGCCGCGCGTTGAATGGCTATCCGGAGGTCAACGCCGAAACCCGTCTGCGGGTCAGCGAGGCGGCGGTGCGGCACAATTACCGCCCCAACACCCGCGCCAAGGGGCTGGCGACCGGGCGCGCCATGGCCATCGGTCATGTGATCTCGATGACGACGCAGCATGAGATGATGAACCCGGTGTTTGCCGATTTCATCGCCGGTGCCGGTGAAAGCTATGCCCGTGCCGGGTATGACATGATGCTGAGCGTGGTGCGCGACGCGGATGAAGAACAGGCCTACCGCGATCTGAAAGCGCGCGGCACGGTTGACGGGGTGATCGTTCATGCCCCCCGCGCCAATGATCCGCGCATCGCATTGCTGAGCGCTATCGGCCTGCCGTTCGTGGTGCATGGCCGGGCAACCGGCGCCCGCGCGCCCTATTCCTGGGTCGATGTCAACAATCGTCGCGCCTTCTTGCGCGCGACGTCGCTGTTGATTGATCTGGGCCACAGCCGGATCGGGCTGGTCAACGGGATGGAATACATGGATTTCGCCATTCGCCGCCGCAATGGCTATCTGGAGGCGCTGACGGGGCGCGGCATTGCGGCCGACCCGGCGCTGCGCCGGTCCGAAGAAATGACCGAGGGGCTTGGTTACCGTGCTGCCCGCGACATGCTGGCCCTGCCCGACCCGCCGACCGCCTTTCTGGTGGCTTCGATGATTTCGGCCATCGGCGTGCGCCGCGCGGCAGAGGATCGCGGCATGAAGCTGGGGCGGGATCTGTCGTTGGTGACCCATGATGATGAATTGAGCTATCTGGGCAATGGCGAAGATGTGCCGATCTTTACCGCCACCCGTTCGTCGGTACGCGAGGCGGGCCGCATTTCGGCCGACATGCTGCTGAGCCTGATCGCCGATCCCGGCTCTGCCCCGAAAACCCGGCTGCTGGAGGCGGAACTGATGATCGGCCAGTCCACCGGTGCCAATACCGCTGCCAACAAAGGCGTGCCGCAATGACCCTGATACGCCGAACCGACCGCCATATCGCTCCGCTGCAAGTGGCGCTGGTACAGGGTGGGGCTGAAGGGAGTTGTCTTGCGGGTCCGGTCTCGGCGAATTCAAGCGGTCGCGCGGCGAGGGATGGCGCTTTGGGCGGCTGGGGGTTGACGATTTGGCGCAACTGCGCACCGCGAAAGCCGCACACCATGCCCTTGCCCGGGCGCTGGCGCGCTGACCGACAGGACAAGACATGAGTTCAGCCACCGACATTCTGCTGGTTGCCGATATCGGCGGCACCAACACGCGGGTCGGGCTGGTTGAAGGTGCGACGCTGCAGAAAGCCAGCATCCGGCGCTATCGCAATGCCGATTATCCGGGGATCGAGCCGGTGCTGCGATCCTATCTGGCGGACGCCGGACTGGCGGGCTGTGCCGGGGCCTGTGTTGCGGCGGCGGGGCCGGTCCGCGACGGGGTGGCGGAACTGACCAACCTTGACTGGACGATGTCGGAAGCCTCGATTGGCGAGGCGGCGGGGGCGCGGGTGGTTGCGCTGCTGAATGATTTGCAGGCTCCGGGCTACGCTTTGGCAACGCTGCCGCCATCCAGCCTGCGACAGATCATCGCAGGGCCGGACGCCGGTGACGGCGGGGTACAAGACGGTTCGCGCGATGGCGGGCGTA
>Ga0105044_10014536_pt1 | contig 10643 bp, 9 predicted proteins | sample MAT01_FD_78092 | JGI IMG/M metagenome (GOLD analysis project Ga0105044, IMG submission 78092) | Freshwater microbial communities from Lake Fryxell liftoff mats and glacier meltwater in Antarctica - MAT-01 | ecosystem: Environmental > Aquatic > Freshwater > Ice > Liftoff microbial mat | place... | reverse complement strand
GTAAGACATTATTTAGAGTCTTTCTATAAAGTTTCTTTATGTTGTTGCACTCGTCTGAAAAATGCTCATTTACAAAAGTAAACTGCGCTTTTTTGTCCGTTGTGAGAGGAATAGAATGATTTATAGTTTAGACTCTCGATTCTATTGTAAGACACTATTTAAATAGAGTTCTTCCAAAGAAGAAACTGGATTTTTGCAGGTATTTCCTTCACACACAAATATTTTTAATTCGCTATTGTTGGTTTTACCTTCGAATATCGGTAATTTAGAAATATTATTATTGGCGCAAATAATTAACTGTGGATGATATTTAATGTTGATTTTTTGGGCAACATCAAGAGCAGTTTCTCCTGTAATTATAATTTGTGAGGCGTTGTAATAGTTTTGTAAAGTTAAAATTCCCCAATTAGAATATCCTGAACCATATTTAATAAATTCAGTTCTAATTAATGCAGCCATTTTTTGAGAACGATTTATCCATTCCGTTTCGTGAAATACAATTCCTAAAAAATAGAGATTGGCTGCCATCACGCTATTTGAAGCAGGAATTACATTGTCAGAAACTTCTTTTTGCCGCAAAATGAGTGTTTTTTCGCTTTTGTTTGTAAAATAGAAAAGTAACTCTTGCTCGTCAGAAAAATCAGTAATTACTTTTTCTAGCAATGTTTTAGCTTGGAATAACCACTCTTCATTAAAATCTACTTTATAACTAGAAATAAGCGCATCAATTAAAAAACAATAATCTTCCAAAAATGCTGGTATAGCTGCTTTTTCATTTTTAAGGGTGTGAAATAATTCGCCATCCACAATTAAATTATCTAATAAATAGGATAATGCATTTTTTCCAATTGTGTAAAATGATTTTTCATTAAATACGACAGCACAATCCATTAAACCTTTTATACAGATGGCATTCCAGCTAGTTAGTAATTTATAATCAAGTCCTGGTCTTATTCGTTGTTCTCTGTGTTTTAATAATTTTTGTTGAATGTCTTTTATTTTATTTTTTACATCAATTAATTCGATATTTAATTGTTGGGCATAAAACGTATCATCCTTTGTTCTTAAAAGAATGAATTGCTCGTGTTCCCAAAATCCTAAGTCATTTAAATTGTAATACGATTTAATAAATTCAAATTCATCTGCAGTTAAAATGGAAATTAATTCTTCTTTTTTCCAAGTATAATATTTCCCTTCCACTCCTTCACTATCTGCATCTAAAGCAGAATAGAAATACCCTTTTTCATGGGTTAATTCTCGCGTAATAAATGAAATTGTTTGATAGCAAATTTCTTTGTACAATTCATTGCCCGCTTGTTGATAACCAAAGGCATATAAACTGAGTAGTTGCCCATTATCGTACAACATTTTTTCGAAATGGGGCACTTTCCAAATTCCATCCACAGAATAACGCGCAAAACCTCCCCCAATTTGGTCGTAAATTCCGCCCCAAGCCATTTTTGTTAAAGTTAAATGCACCTGTTTTAATACCTCTTTATTTTGCGAAAGATGCCCATATTGAAGCAGAAATAAGTAATTGTTGGGCAATGGGAATTTAGGTGCTCTGTTTGGACCTCCTTCTTCTTTGTCAACAATTTGCATCCAATTATTCACGCAAGTATCAATGTCTTTTTCAGTAATTATTTCTGATTTCTGTTCAATTTTAAATAATTCAGTTTGAATCATTCCTTTTTTCAATTGCTCTGCATAGGCATCTACTTCCGCTTTATCTTCTGTAAATAATTTGTGAATTTGCAGCAATACTTGTTGCCATCCTTTTTTATGAAAATAAGTTCCACCATAAATCGGACTTCCATCCGGCAATGCAAAGCAATTGAGAGGCCAGCCGCCTTTTCCTGTCATTAATTGTACGGCACTCATGTAAATTTGATCAATATCAGGACGTTCCTCTCGGTCTACTTTTATGCAAATAAAATGCTGATTCATCAATTCTGCCGTTTCCATATCTTCAAAACTTTCGTGTTCCATTACGTGGCACCAATGGCAAGCAGAATATCCAATACTAATAATTAAAGGTTTGTTTTCTTTTTGTGCTTTCTCCAATATTTCATCACTCCAAGGTTGCCAATCTACTGGATTATAAGCATGTTGCTGCAAATAGGGACTGCTTTCATGTATCAAAGCATTGGGCATTTTTGTTTTATTTTCCATCATTCAATTAGTTGAAGCCATTCATAAATAGCAGTGTAAACAAGATTTAATTCTATTTCATTAATTGCATAAGGTGGCGTGAAATAAATTACGTTTCCAAGGGGCCTTAAATAAATACCTTTTTTTAAAAAGTAAGGGGTGATTTTTTCGGAAATAGAATTGAGATAACCGCTTTCTTCTTCCGTTTTTAATTCAATTGCTAGAATAGTTCCTAAAGTTCTTGCTTCGAGTATTTTGGGATGTTGATTTATTTTATTTTTAAATTCAGTATGTTTTTTAGCAATGAAATCAATATTAATTAAGCAATTTTCTTCTTCCAATAAATCTAATGATGCCAATGCTGCGGTACAAGAAAGTGGATTAGCTGTAAAAGAATGACCATGAAAAAAAGTCTTCAATTTATTGTTACTTAAAAATGCATTGTATATAAATTCAGGAGCAGCAGTAACTCCTAAAGGTAAAGTACCACCAGTAAGTGTTTTAGAGAGGCAAATAATATCAGGTTGTTCTTTTAAATAATCTTTTGCAAATGCTTTTCCCGTTCTGTAAAATCCAGTAAATACTTCATCAGCAATTGTAATGATATTCTTATTTCTGCAAATTTTTATTAATTCTGATAGCGTTTCTGCATCGTACATGCGCATTCCATTGGCACCTTGCACTAAGGGTTCAAAAATAAATGCAGCAGGATTTATTTTTTCAATTAAATTGTTGAATTGCTGAAGTGTTTTATGCGTATTGTTTTTTTCAGGAGCATCAATAAAATGTACCTTAAATAACAAATCATTAAATGGAGCGCTAAATGCATTACGGTCACCTACAGACATTGCGCCAAAAGTGTCCCCATGATATGCATTTTTAAAAGCAATGATATTATTTCTTGGAATATCTAGGTTAGCATAATATTGGAAAGCCATTTTCAATGCTACTTCAACACTTGTAGAACCATTATCTGAATAAAATATTCTTGAAAAATTACCATTTAATTTTTTAAGAATTCTTTCTGCTAATTCTACTGCTGGTTGATGCGTAAATCCTGCGAAAATTACATGGTCTAATTGCTGTAATTGTTCAGTTATTTTTTTTACAATATGTGGATGTGAATGTCCATGCGCATTTACCCACCAACTAGATGTGGCATCAAGGTATTTATTTCCTTGCTCATCTATTAACCAACAACCTTCTGCTTTTATAATTGCTAAAGGATGTGCAGCAGTTTTTGCTTGTGTAAATGGATGCCAAATAACTTTTAAATCCCGTTCAGAAATACTCATAATTGCTTGAATCTCTCCGCTTGTTTAAGAATAAATTTCTTATCAATTTTTTTACCTTCATCAATTCTTCCTAAAAAACTAAATCCTGTCATTTCTAAAATAATTGACTCAGTAGCTTCATTCTCATTTCCATTAAATATAATTCCTTTTACAGGAACACCTCTCACCATGAGTGCTTCTGCAGAAAGTAAGGTGTGATTAATACTTCCTAAATAATTTCTACTAATTAAAATTACTTCTGCATTAAATTTTGGAATTAAGTCTAAATATAATGTATTTCTATTCACAGGAACCATGAGTCCACCAGCACCTTCTATAATTAAATTATTACTTATTTCAGGTAAATGAATTAAATTTAAATCAATTTCAATTCCTGCTTTTTCTGCTGAAGCGTGCGGAGACATTGGATAGGGTAGGGCATAGGCCTCTTTCCAAAATTTACTTTTTTTATTAGAAATTAATTTTGATACTTTAATAGTATCAGAATTATCTAAATCACCAGCTTGTAATGGTTTCCAATAATCGGCGCCCAAAGCTTCGCATAAAATTGCCGATGCTACAGTTTTTCCAACATCTGTTCCAATGCCGCTTACAAAATAATTTTTCATTTTAAAAAATGTGTAATTGCTAATTTATATCCATTCAATCCTAAACCCACAATAATTCCTTTTGCATGTGGAGCAATGTAACTTTGGTGCCTGAAATTTTCCCGGTTATAAATGTTGCTAATATGAACTTCAATAACAGGTGTTTTTATGGCTGCAACGCAATCTCCAATTGAAACAGACGTATGCGTATAGCCTCCAGCATTAAGAATAATACCATCAGAAGTAAACCCAATTTCTTGCAATTTATTGATTATTTCTCCTTCTACATTACTTTGAAAATAAGTAAGTTGAATTTCAGGAAATTGAGCCTTTAATGTTTCAAAATAGTTTTCGAAACTCTCCCTCCCGTAAATTTCTGGTTCACGTAAACCAAGAAGGTTTAAATTTGGTCCGTTGATGATATGAATATGCATACAAATAAAATGTAAAAGTAAACAGAAATGGACTGGTCATCTACAATTAAAGGATTTGTTGCGTATTTAAAATTAGAAAGGTCACTCTCAGTGAATTCGATTGACGCTTACCGAACGGATGTAGAGAAACTCTGGCAATTTTACCAAACCCACGGAATGCACACAAGCCCTTTGCAAGTTGAAGATGAACACATTAAAGGATTAATTCAGTGGGCAGCAGAATTGGGTATGCAAGCAAGAAGTCAAGCAAGAATGATTTCTGGTTTAAAAGCTTTTTTCAAATACCTCCTACTCGAAAATTTAATAGAAGTTGACCCATCTGAATTGATAGACGCTCCGAAACTAGGTCGAAAGCTACCGGATACATTAGATGTTACTGATATTGATAGATTAATTGCAGCAATTGACCTCAGTAAACCAGAGGGAGAACGCAACCGTGCAATGATTGAAACGCTTTACAGTTGTGGTTTGCGTGTTTCTGAACTCGTAAATTTAAAATTATCTGATTTGCATTTTAATGCAGGTTTTGTTAAAGTTGTTGGTAAAGGAAATAAAGAAAGGATTGTTCCTGCGGGCAATTTGGTTTCCAAGAGAATTAAGGAATATGTAGCAGATGTTCGTGTTCATATTCATATAAAAAAGGGAGAAGAGGATTTGATATTCCTCACTTCGAGAGGCGCGCGGATGAGCAGGCAGATGGTTTTTCTTATTATAAAAAAATTGGCTGCATCCATTGGATTAAAGAAAAGTATAAGTCCACATACTTTTCGACATTCTTTTGCCACCTCTTTGGTGGAAGGCGGGGCAGATTTAAGAGCAGTTCAGGAGATGTTAGGTCACGAAAGTATTACTACTACAGAGATTTACACACATCTAGATAGAGAATACTTACGTCAAGTTATTACTTCATTTCATCCACGTGCTTAAGCGATAACTGCTCAATTTTGTAGCTTAAGTTACATACTTTTAAATTGAACCTTCCCGTTAATGTTCCATAGACGAAAAAAACTCACTATGGAAACTCCCTTCTTTAACAGCTCCACTCCTTCATTTGATGAAATTGTGTTTGAGCACCGCAACAAAAATTATGGCGCTTTTGAATTGCGAAAATCTTATGAAAAGCATGTTAATATAGCATTTTTCATTACGTTTTCTGCATTTGTAATTGTTACTTCTGGTGTATTAATTCGTTCTTTATTTAGAACTACTACAGTTGCAGAATTAAATAAGGAATTGGCAAACTTTAAAGAACTTTCTATTATAGAACTATTAATACCCGAAAAGCGAAATCAACCAGATGGTGGAGAAAAAGCAATAATTCCTCCAGTTGGAAAATCGGAAGTTCCTGATGATTTAAAACCAATTAAAGTAGAAATGGAGCCAATTGCTGAACCTCCGAAGATTTCAACTAAAGTAGATTCTACAACAACAGAATATAATCCTGAAGGAAACGGTAAAAAGGGCGAAGTACTGCCAACTGCTGGTGGAGGGAAAGGAAAAGATTTGGGAAATGGAACCGATGAAACAGGAATAAAAGAACCTATTATTGTAGATATTCCTGAAGTAATGCCCCAATTTCCAGGAGGTGAAGATGCATTATTTAAATTTATGCGACGAAACTTAAGATTTCCAAGATTTGAAGAAAATAATTCTTCTATCGTTTATGTTGCTTTTATTATAGAATCTGATGGGGAAATTGGAGGCGTAAGTATATTAAAAAGTGGGGGAATTTCTTTTGATGATGAAGTAATTAGAGTGGTATCAAAAATGCCGAAATGGAAGCCAGGGAAACAAGGAGGCGAGAATGTAGCTGTAAGATTTAAAATGCCAGTAAAATTTAGACAAGCCAATTAATTTGTGAAATTTAGGATAAAAAAAAATCCCTCCGAAGAGGGATTTTTTTATGCTAAAACTGCAGATTTAAAGACTTGGTCTATTTTTTCTGCTAAATGTTTGTCTTTTTCTGTAATCGTATTTTCTTCATCATGCGTATAAAGGTAAATATCAACCTTGTTATATACATTCCTAATTTCAGGATGATGGTTCGCTCTTTCAGCAATTAATGCTACTTTTGTTAAGAAAGCAAAGGCTTCTATGAAGTTTTTGAATTCAAATGATTTATGAAGTTTTCCTTCTGTTGTATTCCACATTTTTTAAATCGTTATAGGGAGGCAAACTTAATCCGAAATAAGCAGATAAAATGTTAAAAAATGTAAATTTTCTTTCAGCGGAGCTAAGTGTTCATAAGTATTATAGGATTCTTTGTGTAACTATAACACTTATAATGAATTGGGCTGTTGCTGTAGGTCAGGTTTCATTTCAAGCTAACATTGAAAAACAAGCCATCAAAGAGAAATCAAAATTTTACAACGCCTCTAGAAGTAATAGCGATGATAATAATATTGATGTTACATATTATATGTGCAGGTGGAATGTAAATCCTGAAATCCGATTTATTTCAGGTAGCGTCGGCATTTATTATAAGTATTCTGAGCAATATTCTGGAACGGTGCAATTCGATTGTAGTGATGCACTTATTGTTGATTCTATTCTACATGCTGGAAACCTTATTTCGTTTTCACATGTTGACAATCAAATTACTATGTCAATTGAAGGAAATAACACGGGAGCAATTGATTCGTGCAACATATATTATCATGGAATTCCCGAAAGTTCAGGATTCGGTTCATTTGTAACCGATACCACATCCATAGGCAATCCTTGTATGTGGACCCTTTCGCAGCCATTTGGAGCAAAAGATTGGTGGCCTTGCAAGCAATCATTGTCCGATAAAGCAGATTCTATAGACATTATTGTACGGGTTCCTATTGGTAATTATGTGGCGAGTAATGGTTTACTTATTTCTGAAGATAGTGTTGATACTGAATTAGTTGCGCATTGGCGTCATCGATACCCAATTGCAACATATCTTATTGCAATAGCAGTGAGCAATTACGAGCGTTACAGCGAAATGCTGCCGCTATCAACAGGGAACTTATTGGTTCAAAATTATGCTTATCCAGAAGATAGAGGAGAATGGGAATGGCTGAGTTTCAATACAAATCAGGCAATTCAATATTATGATAGCTTATTGATTCCATATCCTTTTATGCGCGAAAAATATGGTCATGCACAATTTGGATGGGGTGGAGGAATGGAGCACCAAACCATGAGTTTTATGGCAGATATTGGCTCTTGGTTAATGTCGCATGAGCTGGCGCATCAGTGGTTTGGAAATTATATAACTTGCGGTTCTTGGAGAGATATTTGGCTCAACGAAAGTTTTGCAACCTACTTTACTGGTTTGTTTTACGAAAGGTTTTCGGATGGATTTTTTCCTATTTGGAAAGACCTCCAACGAGAATATATAATGAGTGCGCCAGGTGGGAAAATATTAGTAGAAGATACAACTACAGTCGATTCTATTTTTAACCCTCGACTTACTTATTCAAAAGGTGCTGCAGTATTGCAAATGCTTCGAAAAACCATAGGTGATGAAGTCTTTTTTGAAGGGTTGAGGTCATACTTGAATGATACTTCACTTGCCTCTTGTTTTGCATACACGAGCGATTTTATTTATCATATGGAATTGGTTTCAAATAGAGATTTAACGCAGTTTTTCACTCAGTGGTTAGAAACAGAAGGCTATCCAATTTTAGATATTGAATGGGCGCAATTAAAAAACAATCTAAATTTACGTATTACACAAACGCACAGTGTTTCTGGAATTGAACCTTTTAGTTTTGTTTACCCAATAAGTCTTTTTAATAATGGAATGGAAACCATTACATGGCTAGAAATTAATAGTTCAGACCAATATATTGAGCTAGAAGTTCCTTTCTCAATCGACAGTATCAGTGCTGACAGAAATGTTGATTTTTTGGTGAAGACAACTTTGAAACATGTTGAAGTTATCGGCAAAAATTCATTGTTGATTTATCCCAATCCTGGAAATACCAATTTTACATTAAAAAGCCTCAGAAAGTTAAAATCTAAGGGTGTTAAGATGTTTAACTGTATTGGTCAAGAAGTGCAATTTAATTCTGTACTTTCTCAAGATGGATTTACATTAGCAATAGAAACTGAACTGTTATCTAATGGTATTTATATTTTTCAGGTAAATACTATGGATGAAGTTTATGATAATATTCGATTTATTGCGAATTGAGTAATTTATTTTACACATTACTCCATTATTCATAGGTAGTAACCCTCAATTACTAGGTTTTCGGAAATTTATTTTAAGATTTAAGTTGTTTTTTATATGCATGTAAGAAATAAGTGTAAATTTGCAAAATAATCCACAAGTGACGAAGAGGAGATTTTAGAGCTTTAAATTTTGAAATCGTATAAGATGACTGAGAAATATGACATATATCAAGCCGTTAATTTTTTAAAAAAAGAAGAAACCCAACCAAACGTAAAAACATCAAATCGGTTGATTTACGTTGTAATAACTTCTTGCTTTAAGTTCTGCTGGCCCACATTCTCTTATTTGCTTACGTTATTAAATCAACTTCAAATAACCTTTAAGAATTATACACGTTTATCAGTTCGTTTTTTAACCCAAAATATACTGAATATGATGGAATTTTCCTTTGTCAACCTCCTTCGAAAAGATACTAAAGTTAAACAGGCTTTTTATCAAGGCTTTTCGTACATCTCACTTATAATCACTTTAATTTTACCTAACTATTAATACTATGGAATCAACTGCTATACCTATCAGCATTTTCAGCAAAGTCAACGTGAACTTTAAAAGCCAGTGGTTTTTAAGGTCGTTTTTTATTGCGATTACAACTTTACTCATTCAGTTTGCAAATGCACAAACTGTAATAACAAGTTCTGCAAATGCGGCTTGGAATGTTGGAACGACATGGGTTGGAAATACAGCCCCAGTGCCGGCTAATGATGCAGTAATTGCCACCAATGTTTCTATTTCAGCTGCAAATGTTACTGTAGTTAACCTTACCATTAATGCAGGGAGCACTCTTACAATGTCAGGAGCATTTACTTTAACTGTAACAGGAAATTTAATAGTAAACGGAACTTTAACCGGTTCTACAACTTCCGGATCAGCTATTTCTGTAACAGGAACTACTACATTAAATGGTTCAGGTGCTGTTAATCTTGCTGCAGGTAGTTTTACCTCAACAGGAGCAACCACTTTAAATGGAACTTCACAAATTACGGATGGGAATAACACTGGTATAGACACATTTACGGGAGCTTTAACAGTTAATAGTGGAACTACTTTTTCCATCGTTGGAACATCTTCCTCTGTTTTTGGTGGTGGAATTTCTAATAGTGGTAACTTTAACAAAACGGGTGCAGGAATCGTAACTTTAAATGGAGCTAACAGCATTGCTGGTACATTAGCAATTACGATGGCTGGGGCTGTAACCGTAAATGGAAACACAACAATGAATAATACAGCAGGAATAACTTTTCCTGGAGCTGTAACTATATCAGCAGCAACAACATTTACAAATAATGGCACAGTTTCAATCACAGGTGTATTAAATGGAGGCGATGCAGTATCTTCCATTTGGATAAATGGAGCGAGTTCAACTTTAAACTATTCAAATACAGCTGCTCCGATGGCTACAGGAGTTCTAACGGCATCGGCAGCAGGAAATACAGTGAATTATAATGGTGTAGCTCAAACAATAAAAGGAGCCGACTATGAGAATTTAACCTTAGGAGGAGCATCGGTTACTAAAACATTAAATGCTATTACAACTATAGCAAGTGCCTTAACTATTCCTGCCACTATAACTTTGGCCAACAGCAACTTCGGTTTAACATTGTCCAATACTACCATAGATGGCGCATTATCGCTTGGTGCAGGAAGTTTTACTGCGGCAGGTACTATTGTTAATAATGGGACATTTAGCGATGCAAGCGCAACAGGAACAAACATTATAACAACCTTATTCACCAATTCAGGTATTTTTTCAACAACAAACAATCCTTCATTTGAATTCAGAAATGGTATCACTAATAATGGTACAATGACCGCTACTGGAGCAGGAACTTATACCTTTTCTACGAATACCCAAACGGTAACAGGTTCTAATGCAATAACTTTTGCTGGACCAGTTGTGGTTTCTTCCAATGTAACTTTTAATAATACGGCAACCTATTCTTTCTCTTCTACATTTACTACAAATGTT
>Ga0105044_10014533_pt1 | contig 10644 bp, 9 predicted proteins | sample MAT01_FD_78092 | JGI IMG/M metagenome (GOLD analysis project Ga0105044, IMG submission 78092) | Freshwater microbial communities from Lake Fryxell liftoff mats and glacier meltwater in Antarctica - MAT-01 | ecosystem: Environmental > Aquatic > Freshwater > Ice > Liftoff microbial mat | place... | reverse complement strand
CCGGATCTCGCGGGCGTGACCATAGCGTGCCCCTTTCTTCCTGTCCCCCCATTCCCTCCCCCCGTCTCGGCCGGCCTAAACCATGCCCGAAACTTCCGATCGTCTTGGCAAGCTTCTGAAGATCCTCGCGGCCGATCCGGGCGACGCGTTCACGCACTATGGCGTGGCCCAGGAATATGCCAAGGCGGGCGACGTGGCGCGGGCCGTCGAGCACTACGACCTGTGCCTGAAGGCCGACCCGACGTACGCGTATGCCTGCTATCACAAGGCCAAAATGCTCGGCGAGCACGATCGCGTGGCGGACGCGGTCGCGGCGATCAACGAGGGGATCGGCATCGCCCGCGCCGCTCGCGATACCAAGGCGCTCTCGGAGCTGCAAACCCTGCTCGACTCGCTGACGTAGAAGGGGTTGACGCCATGGCCAAGCGATTCGACAAAGCCCAGCCCGCGCCCCCCCCCGAGGGCTCGGTCATCTCGTCGCTGAGCCCGTCGGCGGGCGACGAGAGGGTGATCGCGGTTCGGATCGGGCGGCGGACGTATGCGAAGATCCGGGCCGAGGACGTGCCGCCGCTGGGGCTGTTTGTCGGCCAGCCCGTGACGCCGAAGCTGCTGGAAGACATCCACCAGGCGGCGATCAAGGCCCGTGGTCGGCGGTATGCCATAAACGCGCTCTCGACCCGCGGCATGTCGGCCCGGACACTGACGACCAAGCTCAAGCGCAAGGGCGTGAGCGAGGCTTCGGCCCGGCACATCGCCGAGGACCTGGCCGACAAGGGCGTCCTTGACGAGTCCGGCTACGCCCGGGCCGTCGCCGAGAGCGAGCTGAACCGCAAGCCCGCGGGCAAGATGCTGCTGCTGATCAAGCTGCGGCAGCGCGGCGTGACGGACGCGAACGCGAAGAAGGCCGTCGAGCGCGTGCTGGAATCGACCAACCACGATCCGAAGCAGCTCGCGCTCGAACTGGCGAGGAAGAAGCTCCGGCTGCTGTCGCGCGTGAAGGACCCGGCGGCGGTTCGGCGGCGGCTCTACGGGCAACTGGCACGCCGCGGGTTTGATTCGGATACCTGCCGGTGGGCGATGCAGCAGGTGTTCAAGGCCGATGCCGACGATTGAAGGGATCGGGTCGGCGGGCGGGCGGGCGGGGGCTTACTCGAGCCCGGCGCGGTTCCGCTTGACCTGGTCGGGGCGTTCCCATTCCAGCCGCGGGGCATCGGCCCAGAGCATCTCAAGGTCGTAGTGGGCCCGGGTGTTGGGCTCGAAGACGTGGACGACGACATCGACGAAATCGACGACGATCCAGGTCGTGCGGTCGTCGTCGTGGCGGCGGAAGGTCTTCCAGCCGTGCCGCACGCCCACATCCTCCATGTCGTCGGCCGAGGAGGACATCTGGCGGTCGGAGGTGCCCGAGGCGATGATGATGTAGTCGCTGACCTGGCTGATGCCCGAGACGTGCAGGAGCTGCACGTCCTCGCACTTGTCGTCGCTGAGGGTCCGGGCGGCGTCGAGCGCAAAGGCCTTGATGGCCTTGGGGTCGCTGAGACTCGTGGAGGCGAAGAGGCGGTGCTCGCCGATGCCCGGGTCCTCGCCGCGGGCAATGATCGAAGGCTTGGAGCGGCGAGGAGCGCGGGGCGACGCGGGCTCGCCGGCGGCATCGGGCTTGGACGCCGGACCGGCCTTGAGGGGGGCCTTGACGGGGGCCTTGGTGGGAGATTTCGTGGGGGCCTTGGCCACCTTCTTGCGGGCGGGCTTCGAGGCGGACCCGGAGGCGGGCTTGGGGGATGCGGCGGACGAGCGTTTGGCCATGGGCCAAGAGCGTAGGGGCCTCTCTCCGCTTCATCCCGGCGGCTTGAGCCCTTCGAGCATGTCCAGCACGGCCCCGCCCGGGTCCGGGCCGAGTTGGCGGAGGGCGCGGGCACGGGCGGCTTCCCCGATCGTCGCCCAGCCGTCGCGCCAGGACCAGAGCCGGTCGAGGGCCGCGCCGACCTCCTGGACCGAGCAGCTCGCCGCCACGGCCCCCTCGCAGGCGTCGCTCACCCAGCCGGCGCACCCGCCCACGTCGCACACCAGCACGGGCCGGCCGAGCACCATCGCCTCGACCATCGCCAGGGGCGTGCCCTCGGCCCGCGAGGGCAGGAGGAGCGCATGGTGCTCGGCCCAGACCGCCCGGATGTCGTCGGTGTGCCCGCGGAAATGCACGCGGCTTGCGATGCCCAGCGAGCGGGCCAGGTCGCCGAGCATCGCCTCGTCCTTTCCCTGGCCATAGAGCGAGAGCGACCACTCGCGGGCAAGCCACTCCGGACGGGCGAGCGCCGCGAAGAGGACGTCCTGGGCCTTGGTCCGGCAGTCGATCCGTGCCACTGTCGCGAATCGCACGGGCGCGGGCGGGCCGGGCGGGGCCGGGATCGGCGAGAGATCGGCGAGGTTCACCGGGTTGACGACCACCCGCGAGCGCGGGATCGGCATCCCCAGCCGCTCGGAAGCGATGTCGGCGTTCTCCTGGGCGACAAACGCGTTGCACGCGGCCCGCTGATAGAGCCACCGGGCCCGCGCGGCGGCGGCCGTGCCAAGGCCGGCATCTCGCGAGTTGAACTGGATCAGGTTCATCACGCCCACCCCCGCGCCGCCCGCTGGCCCGGATCCGCCCAGCCACTTGAGGAGCGGGCCCATCGAGCGGTGGCCGGCGCACTCGTACGCCCCGCCCTGGCTGATGCACATGGCTTCGGGACCGAACACCCGCAGGTCGCGCATCCACCGCGGCGTGATCGGCAGAAGCCGGGCGAGACGCGACGTCCGCCGCGGGCGGAGCGAGGCGGTTGCGCCTCGCTCGATAAGCGCCGCGAGCTTGGGGGGCGTCTGGTCCCACTGATAACGGCTGATCATGACGCGGTGGCCGCGGTCGAGCGCGCGGTTCGCCGCGGCGGTCCACAGCTCTTCGCTGCCGCCCCACGCCGAGCCCTTGAGTGTCGAGACAAACGCGATGTTCATGGGGCCAACGGGTCCTTGGGCGGGTTGGCGGGCTTGCCGAGCACGGCGAAGTTCGCGAGATAGACCTCGCCGCGGAGCTCGATGAGGCGAGAGCGGGCGACCCGCTGGGCGATGCGGAAGGCGAGCTTACAAAGCGGACGGAGCGCCGCGGCCGCCAAGGCCGCCGTCGGCCCGGGCCGCCGCGGCACCGGCGACGACGCAGCGAGCAGCGTCGCGATCGCCTCGCCCGCCGAGCCAAGCCGCTCCAGAGCGAGCACCTCGAGCCCGGCCCGCTCTGCGTGCGCCCGGAGTGCGTGCGAAGTCGGCCGGAAGAAGTCGAAGGGCTGCTCGTGCAGCGGATAGACGAACGGGCAGGTGACGATCAGTCGGCCGCCGGGGCGGAGCAGGCACGCGAGATTGGCCCAGGCGGCTGGCCAATCGGCGACGTGTTCGAGCACCTCGGTGCAGATGATCAGGTCGAACGCGCGCTCCCAGCCGATGTCGCTCGGGAGCCGGCCGTCGATCGCGGCCAAGGCGTCCACCGGTCGGCCGGGCTGGGCCTGGGTGTCCATCGCGGCGTAGGCCATGCCCGACGCTTCAAGCAGTGCGCGGAAAGGTTGGCCGCCGCAGCCTACATCGAGGGCTCGCCCGCCATTGACGGCGTGATCGCCGATCGCGCGTACGACCGCGGCGGCGATGAGCGGGACGATAAACCGCTCCTGACGCGAACGCGGGGCGTAGGTCCGCCGCTCGTCGAGCGCCGGACGCATAGGACGAGGCGTGGCCGGGTCGTGTTCAGCGGGGGGCTGGAGGGGCGTTACGGGAGTCATGCAGAGGGAGTGGCGATGGTAGCGGCGGGGGCGGGTTCTGCGGGCGTTTGAGTCGACCAGCCGATGCAGGGTGCATGGCCAGCACACCAACATGCGAGGCGACACCGACGACCCCGAGCGCGGCCGCGACCCAGGCGGCGTGGGCCGAGGCCGCGCGGGCCCACGGCATCGGCCGGGGCGAGTACGCGGCGCTGGTGTTCTCTGGCCCGCTGTCGGCGATGGGCGATGTCGCCGGGCACCTCACGTGGAACACGGCCCGGAAGTTCTCGCTGGCCGACCCCCGCTGCGAGGCCGACGGCGACCTGGCCCGCTGTGAATCGGCGCCGCTGCCGGAGTGGCCCGCCGGGACGCCGCGGCCGACGCCGGGCGTGTGCTTCGTGCTCTCCGACAAGGGCCACCCCGGCCGGGCCGCGCTCGAGCGTGGCGGCGGCGTTGAGTTCGAGGACTTTGTCACGCTCGACCGCCTGAGCCCCGAGCGATTGATGCTCGCGCGGGTGCGGCGGTTTCTGGGCAAGGCCGACGGGCGGCCGGTCGCCGTGCTCGGGCTGGGCGATCAGGGGCAGCGGCTGCTGGCGGCGCTCCGCGAAGCCGGCGGGCCGGGGCTTGAACTGCTGGCGGTGGACGCCGATGCGGCCCGTCACGCGGCGGCGGCCCGAGGGGGAGCAGGCGTCGTGAACATCGACGCTCCCGAACTACGGGGCTGTGCACTCGTCTCGTCGCCGCTGTCGAGGCCGCGGGCGTTTGCTGGAGTGCTCGCCGAGGCACGCGACTCGGGCCGGGCCGTGCTGGACAACAGTCTGGGGTTCGATGACGCGGGCGAGTTTCGCACGCATGCACCGGCGCATCTGACGGCGGCGGCGCACCGCGTGCTGAGCGTCCGCGGTTCTGCCCTGGTCCTGCGGCCCGGGGCCGCGGGTGCCGGGGTGAACATCGCTCGGGTCGATACCCGGCTCATTGCCGGCCAACGCATCGCCCACATCCAGAGCGGCCAGCGCGGCGCGGTCGGCGAGCGGGCGTTTGATGCTCTGGACCTGGCTGTGCCCCCGAGGACGGACCGACTCGCCCGATTCTTCGCCGGCTTCGAGGAGGCGTTCGTCGGCCTGGATGGCCAGAGCAACCAGCACGATGCGGCCCTTGGCCTCTTCGCCGCCCGGGCGTTTCTGTCGCGGTTCTGGCCCGAGGCCGTCGCGGCGGTGCTCCCGAGCCGGACGCGCACGGCGCTCGGCGCCACCGCACTCGAACGGCAACTGACAACCTCCATCACCGGGCGGACGCTCGGGGCTCCGTTTCTCACCAGCGTCGAGCAGGCCGCGCTCGGCGTATTGGCGCGGGCATACGCGCTTGGCAGCCCGATCGTCGAGATCGGCTCGGCCCTTGGCGGCTCGGCCGTGCTCATGGGTGCGGCGACAGATGCCGGCGGCAACGGCCCCCCGCTGCTGTGCATCGATCCGGACGCGGACACGCGACCGGCCATGCGGGCCGTTGTCGAGCATGCCGAGCTGGGCGACCGCGTCCGCATGATCGAGCGGACCAGCGACGAGGCGAGCCGGGAGGCCGAGGCGATCGTCGCGCCACTGGGCGGCGCGGGCCTGATCTTCATCGACGGCATGCACACGCTCGAGCAGTCACGCCGCGACTACGAGGCGTACCTGCCGATGCTCCGCGTGGGCGGGGCGATGCTCTTCCACGACATGGACGCTCGGTTCAGCGGGGTGGTTCGGACGATTCTCGACGGGCCGTGCCGAGACCCGCGCCTGCGGCTGGTGGCGATCGCCGAGACCATCGCCGTCTTCGAGCGGGTGGGATGACCCGGCGACGAATGGGGCCGGCTGGATTCGAACCAGCGCACTACGAATTATGAGTTCGCTGCTCTACCGCTGAGCTACGGCCCCGCTTTGGCCGCATGGTACTCGCCGGTCAATCGGCCCGCCGGGCGGCCGGCGCGGCGAAGCTCGCCGGACCGCCCAAAATCACCGGATTGCATACGCTTTGCCCGGGCGAGCGCGGATCCTGCAACCAACGACCCCCGGCCGCCAATACCCACTCGAACACGCCATCACTTTCGGAGACCGACCACCATGTCGCGAAGCCGTCCCGCGTCCTCCCCTGCCAGTCCGCTGCGTCTCTCGCTGATCGCCGGACTGGCGCTCGCGTCGAGCGTGCTCCTGGCCCCGTCGCTTGCGCAGGCCAAGCCCGCCAAGGCCCAAGGGGCCGCCGAAAAAGCCGAGAAGGGCGAAACGGCCAGCACGGGCGTCGGGCTCATCGAGATCCACGGCACGCCCAGCGAGGAGCCCAAGCCCCTGGCCTGGCTCCTTGGCTCCGACGAGCACCCGACGCTGCGGCAGATCATCGAGCTGTTCAAGGACGCGCAGGAGGACAAGAACCTCAAGGCCTTCGTCGTCCGCCTCCGCGACGCGACCCTGAGCCGGACCCAGGCCGAGGAGATCGGTCAGGCCATGCAGCGGCTCCGCGACGCGGGCAAGAAGGTCCACCTGTTCGCCGACAACTACGAGGCGACCGAGCTCGTCCTGGGCACCTCCGCCGACGAGATCATCATCCAGGCCGGCGGCGGGGTCAGCCTCCCGGGCATGCACATGGAAGAGATGTTCCTGGCCGACACCATGGCGTGGGCCGGCGTGGTGCCGCAGATGGTGCAGGTGGGCGACTACAAGGGCGCCAACGAGCAGTACATGCGATCGGCCCCGAGCCCGGCCTGGGACCAGAACATCAACGGGCTCCTCGACTCGCTGTACGGCAACATGCGTGACCGTCTGAAGAACGGGCGCAAGCTCGACGACGCGCGGCTCGACGAGGCCATGCGGCAGAACTGGATGGCCCTGGCCGAGACGGGCAGGAAGACCGGCCTGATCGACGCTGTCGTCGACCTGCCCGCGCTGACCGAGCACCTCAAAGCGGCGTACGCGACGGACATCTCCTGGAGCAACTACGAGGTCGCCTCGACCAAGGGCAAGCTCGACGGCAATCCGCTGACCATGTTCTCCAAGCTCATGAGCCGGCCCAGCAACACGCCCACGCGCGAGGCAGTCGCGATCGTCCACGTCAACGGCCCGATCATCGACGGCGAGAGCGAGAGCGGCGGCTTCATGAGCGGGTCCTCCGTCGGCTCGGCCACCATCCGCCGCGCGCTCGAAGAGATCCTCGACGAGGACCTTGTCAAGGGCGTCATCATCCGCATCGATTCGCCCGGCGGATCGGCCATCGCCAGCGAGGTCATGTGGCAGGGCGTCCAGCGCGTCCGCAAGAACAAGCCGGTGTGGGTCAGCGTCGGCTCCATGGCGGCCAGCGGCGGGTACTACACCGCCGTCGCCGCCGAGAAGATCTATGTCAACCCCTCGAGCATCGTCGGATCCATCGGCGTGGTGGGCGGGAAGATCGCGATGGGCGGGCTCTACGACAAGGCCAAGGTGCACGTCACCGAGCGCTCCCGCGGGCCGCTGGGCGACATGTTCTCGTCCACCAAGCCCTGGAGCGAGCAGCAGCAGCAGATGGTGCGGGAGAAGATGACCGAGACCTACAACCTCTTCGCGTCGCGCGTCAGCGCGGGCCGCGGCGGCATCGACCTCTCCAAGACGGCCGAGGGGCGGCTCTTCACCGGCGAGCAGGCCGTCAAGAACAACATGGCCGACAAGGTCGGCGGGCTCGACGACTGCATCACCGATCTGGCGCTGAGCCTCAAGCTCGAGGACGGCGAGTACCAGATCATCGAGTACCCCGGCCCCAAGGCCCTGAGCGATGTCCTCGGCGGGATGCTCGGCGGCTCGGCGGCGGCCCCGAACCTCACCGGCCCGGGTGGGCTGGCGGAGAAGGCCGGGCCGGCGATGCTCCGCGGTGTGGTGAAGGAGATGGTCGGCGAGCGGCACGCTTCGCAGCTTGCCGACCAGATGGAGGCGTTTATGCAGCTCCGGAACGAGCCGGTGATCCTGGCGCTGCCGCGGGCGGTGATTGTCAGGTGAGGGGTGAAGTGACGGAGTGACCGGGTGACGGAGTGACGAAGTCCAGAAGAGCCTCCAGCGTCGCGGGAGGCTCTTCTTCATTGGATTTCGGAGCCTCTCGCGTAAGCGAGAGCCGTGCTGCAATGTGTCAATCGTCGGAGCCCTTCGTGTGAACAGGAGCGTCGTCCGCCCCGCACGGGCAAGAGTCAGTAGCCGGGGGCAGAGCGAGGCTCTGCGAGCGCCGCCCCCGGTCGCGCGGCTCCGGTTAGACCCCGCCCTGTAAGGTCGGAACCTATCGACCAGTGCAGAAACGATCAGGCGAACTCGATCCTGCGCTTTAAGTCCACCAACTCTCCGGGGGTGAGGTGAACGGGGTCCACGAAGAGTCTCACCTTGTCGACGGGCACCCGAAGCTCCGCCATGACCTGCCGGATGGCGGCTTCGGCGTCAACCACCCACGCCCGCATGCTGACGTACCAGGATGGCCGCTTAAGTCCGAAGTAGCGTTTTGGCACCCCGGCCTCGATAGCTACCCCTCCGATCGCTCTAAGTCGCGGCTTGATAAGCGCAACTTCCAGTTCGGCCGCTTCGATACGTCGCGTTTCGGGCACGACGACCAGAATGTCAAACCCGGCCTCGACCCCGACATACCCGACCACGAGCACGACACACACCGCCAACATGACCTTGGCGATTCTCGGCGTCTAGGCCCGGCCACGGCGCGGTTTGTGCCCGTCGAGTGGTTTGTTTGTGGCATCGCTCATGCTTGCGCGTCCTGCTTAGCCTGTATCGGCACACTCAGTTCGAGCCGCCCCGCACGCCTCAAGCTCCCTGCGCTCCACACGCACAGCGCCGACCCGATCGTCGCCGCGATGAACGCGCCCAGGACGAGCACTGCCGGCCCCATCAGCTCGCACCCGCAGACGTCATTCATCACCACCAGCCGGTGGGGCACGCCGGCGAGCCCGCGGGCACCGTCGGTGACGACCACCCGCACTTGATACTCGCCCGGCGGCGATCCCGGCAGCCGGGCCAGCGCCCGTCCATCCGGCCCCGAGGCGAATGAGTTGTTCACCAGGAGCCGAACGCCGGTCGTGGACTCGAACGGTGCTCGGTCCAGCCCGGCAACCCCTTGAAGTCCCTTGAGCCACGGAGTGGGCTAGTACTCGATCTCTGGCCGCGGCGGGCCGAGGACCAGCAGCTTCAGCCCGTGCCCGTAACGGTAGTCGACCCGCACGGGAAGGACGTGCTCGCCCGCCTCGCTCAGGTCGCAGTCGAGCTCCGCGAGCACCCGGTCCCGCTCCCGCTCGAAGACCCGCTTCGCCCGCACATTCTCGACGATCGCGAGCGGAGCCAAGGGAAGCCAGCGCCAGGCCGGCAACACCCAGACCGACGGCCACGACGGATCTTGTCTTGGAGGCCATACTGACCTCTTCGCGACTCGGATCGGCACGGTTGCCCTCGACCACCGTCCAGGACGTCGCGGGATGTCGCCCGACCGACGCTGGTGCACCCCCGACCTCCCGCTCACGCGCGAGGCTCCGACGGAGGCGGCGTTCACGCCATCGGCACATCCACCTTGAGCCGCTTCGCGCACGCCGCCGCGTCCTCGTACCCCGCGTCGACATGCCGGAAGACGCCCATCATCGGGTCGTTGCTGAGCACGCGTTTGAGGCGCTCGGCGGCGGCCGGTGTGCCGTCGGCGACAATGACCTGACCGGCGTGCTGGCTGAAGCCGATGCCCACGCCGCCGCCATGGTGGAAGCTGACCCAGCTTGCGCCCGAGGCGATGTTGACCATGGCGTTGAGGATGGCCCAGTCGCTGATGGCGTCCGAACCATCCTTCATCGCTTCGGTCTCGCGGTTGGGGCTGGCGACCGAGCCGCAGTCGAGGTGGTCGCGGCCGATGACGATCGGGGCCTTGACCTTGCCGGTACGCACGAGGTCATTGAACGCCAGCCCGGCCTTGTCGCGCTGGCCGAGCCCGAGCCAGCAGATCCTCGCCGGCAGGCCCTGGAACGCAAACCTCGGCTCGCACTTGTCGAAGTCGCCCGCGAGCAGGGCCTCGGGGTGCTTGTGGCAGCCGAGGATCCAGTCGTGCATCCGGCTTGAATACTCGCTCTCCGAGCGTGGGAAGAGCCTGAGCATCTCGGAGTCGGTCGCGTAGATGTCGCGGGGATCGCCCGAGAGGGCGACCCAGCGGAACGGCCCGCGGCCGAGACAGAACTGGGGCCGGATGTACGCGGGCACGAAGCCGGGGAACTTGAACGCGTCCTTGAATCCGTGATCGAGCGCCCGCTGCCGGATGTTGTTGCCGTAGTCGAAGACGACCGCGCCCCGGGACTGCAGCCGGACCATCGCCCGCACGTGGTGCTCCATGCTCGCTGTCGAGAGCTCGACGTACCGCCCCGGGTCCGCGGCCCGCTCCGCCGCCGCCTGCTGGTGGGTCATGCCCACGGGCACATAGCCCGTCAGCGGGTCGTGCGACGACGTCTGGTCGGTGAGCACATCGGGCGTGATGTTCCGTTCGAGCAGCCGCTCGAGCAGATCCACCGCGTTGGCGTTGACGCCAACGGACAGGTTTTTGCCGGCCTTGGCGTACTCGACGCCCCGGTCGATCGCCGCGTCGATCGCGCCCCAGCCGGGCACAAGCTCGTCGAGGTACTTATCGCGGAAGCGCCGCTCCAGCCGCGACAGGTCGGTATCGGCGATCAGGCAGGTGCCGCCGGCGAGGGTGATGGCCAGGGGCTGGGCCCCGCCCATGCCGCCGCAGCCGCCGGTGACGCACAGGCGGCCCTTGAGCGTGCCCTCCCCACCACCGGTCTGCGCGAAGTGGGTTCGCCCGCACTCGGCGAAGGTCTCGAACGTGCCTTGCAGGATGCCCTGGGTGCCGATAT
>Ga0105044_10014532_pt1 | contig 10644 bp, 8 predicted proteins | sample MAT01_FD_78092 | JGI IMG/M metagenome (GOLD analysis project Ga0105044, IMG submission 78092) | Freshwater microbial communities from Lake Fryxell liftoff mats and glacier meltwater in Antarctica - MAT-01 | ecosystem: Environmental > Aquatic > Freshwater > Ice > Liftoff microbial mat | place... | reverse complement strand
TTGAGCGGGTGTTGGCCGTGACGCCGGCGTTTACCCGCACCCTGATCAGCTACACCAGCGACGGCCTGAAACAATTCGGCTTCATAAACACGCCCAAGGGGGAAGGGCCGTTTCCGGTGATTCTGGTGTTGCACGGCCACGTGAATACGCGGGCCTATCGCACCGTGACCTATACAGCGCGCGATGCCGATGCCCTGGCTCGCAATGGCTTTCTGGTGGTGCATCCGGACTATCGCGGCCACGGCCAGTCCGAGGATGGTCCCAATTTATTTCACACCGGCTATGCCATCGACGTGCTCAACCTGATTCAGCAGGTGAAGCAATTGCCACAGGCCAAGGCCGGCGCGCTCGGCATTTGGGGCCACTCGATGGGCGGCGGCATAGCCCAGCGGGTGTTGACGGTGAACACGCAGGACATTAAAGCGGCGGTGTTATATGGCTCGATGAATGCCGATGAAGTGCTCAATATGGATCGCATCAAGAATTTTTGGAATCGAGGTAGCCGCCAACCGGAGGAGGATGTGCCGGCGGCAGAGTGGGCCTTGATTTCGCCGGTGAACTATCTAGGCGACGTGACCGCGGCCATTCAAATTCATCACGGCGGCAGCGATCGCGATGTGCCACCGGCGTGGTCAGACACGCTGGCCGAGCAGTTGGAAGGGCTGGGCAAGGATGTGGACTACTTCACCTATCCTGGGCAGCCGCACAGCCTGCAGGGCCGCAGCTACACCACGTTTATCAATCGAATTGTGGCGTTTTACCGCGCCAAACTCATCGACTGAGATTTCGGATTTTCACCACGAAGGTAACTCAGGTCAGGCTCTTGACCACTTCGATGCCGTTGCTGGCCATGTTGTAGAGGAACACGGCATGCATCAGATCGCCATCGTGCGCGGGAATGCCGAGCTTGGCGGCCACTTTTACCGGCGTGTCATAGGTCTGCACACAATCCTCGGGCAGGATGACCCGAACTTTGCGCTGGTGAGCAGTGGCATGCAGCCGCAGGTGCATGGCCATCTGGTAGGTGCACAAATCGGTGCAGTCGCCGACGACGATAAAGGTGTCGAGCTTGGGATGCGCTTCCAGCCACTTGTTAAATGGCGTGTTGTGAACCGACGAAATTGAGTTCTTCTCGATGATTTGAAATTTGTCGTAGAACGGCAACTTCTTAAACTCGGGCACCGACTCGCTTTCGATATGGCCGCGCACACAATGTGGCGGGTAATTGGCGAATTCCACGGCATCGGGCTCGTGGGTATCCTGGGTCAGCACCAGATTGCGCACGCCGCGCTTGTAGGCGGCCTTAAACAGCTTGACGATAGGTTTGACGATGTTTTGCACGCGCGGGCTGGCGAGTGGGCCGACCGTGCAAAAGCCGTTGATGATGTCGACGCTTAACACCGCCGTGTTCTCCGGCGCGTTGATGACTTTGCTCAGTTTGGCCGGCGGCAAATTGGCCAACCAGATGTCTAGATAATTCAAAAAGGGCCGGGAAGTTTGAACCAGAGTCATGCAGTATGTCCTCCAAGAATGCTTGCTTAGTGTTTAATTGACACTATTTTAGAAGCGGGATTTGAAAAGTCAATGCCGTCTTCAGGATAGCATTTGACCGGCCGATTTTCACCGCGAGGATACCCAGTTCACGAAGTCCTTAAATTGCAGCCTTTTTGTGACCTCGATGATGCCCTTTGAGTCTTTGTGTTGAAAGTGCTTTGACCGACCCAACTGATCAGACATTAGGATTGCGGACAAACCACGCGGGAAACCGGAGGACTGTTTGGCTTTCATCTTTACAATGCCTCATATTCGGCGCTCACGGTGTGAATCTACGAGTGTCTATATCTGTTTCAAACGTGACAATCGTCTTACTTAATTGATCAATTGATAGAAAACTATGGAACCCAGAAATCCAACTGACCTTGATGACTTTTTGTTCGATTTGCGCGGCTACATCATTCTTGAGAATGCGGTCGAGCCAGAGCTGATCGATGAGCTGAACACGGCATTCGACAACTTCCCGCCCTTGGGCCGTGGCGAGTGGTGGGGCAACGCACAGCGGCGCGACTACACCAGCGAGACCGGTTTTGAGCTGCACAATGTGGTGGAGGCGGGCAAGCCGTTTGAAAAGTTGATCGACCATCCTGGCTGGATCAACCATCTGAAGCATTACTGCGGCGAGGAAAACAGCTACGTCGAAGGCTTGTTCATCGATGAAGCCATGGCGTCGATTCGCAATTCCGGCGGCCATCACCCTGTGCACTCGGGCGGCTACCGTGGGGCTTTGCGCGGCCGCTATATGTACGAGCATGGTGTGTTTCGCTGCGGCCAGTGCAACATTATTCTGGCCGTGTCTGAGGTGGGGCCGGGCGACGGGCCGACCATGGTGATTCCGGGCAGCCACAAATCGAACTTCGCGCATCCCAATGCCGGCAACTACGCGCGTGGCGATCGCATGGACACCCTCGAAGGTGCCATACCCGTTCACCTGAAGAAGGGCGATGCCGTGTTGTTTGTGGATGGACTGATGCATGGTGGAAGCAGCCGCACCAACCCCGAGGGCGAGCGCCGGGTCACGATCTATCGCTATGGTGCCAGCTGGGCGAACACCCGCTTTGGCTATCAGTATTCGCAGGAGTTATTGGATCGCGTGACACCCGAGCAGCGCAAAATTCTGCAACCGATTGCGCCGCATCTGGCACCCAAGGCCGCTGATTTGCAAAAGGTTATTTCTTAAGACTCAGTAGTCACAGAATTTCGCTTTAACCACTCACTAGTTCGTCAACTAAAAGACTTTAGGTTAGTCCAAGGGCGAATCTGAGCCTTGGTGAAACTATTGGGCTAAGCCGTCATTCCCGCGGAGGCGGGAATCCAGTGCTAAATCGACTGTCGCGTCGAGGTTAAGCCTGGATTCCCGCCTCCGCGGGAATGACGTGGCTACGTAAAGTCTTTTACTTGACGGACTACTCACCCAAATCAAGCAGATTTTGGACAGAATGACAAAATAGACCCATAAAGAGTCCTAAACAGGGCTCTCCATTTTGTTAATTCTGTCATTCTGTCCAAAATCCGTTCCGGATCTGTTGCACATTTTTAACTACTGAGACTTGGGAAATGAGAACGCGGATGACGCATGTAAAAGGGATTTTCGGATCTGATCTCAATAATTTCTGCAATCCTCTTACTTTGCGTTATCCGCGTTCTAAATCCCTAAAAACCCGTTCATGTCCGTGACGGGTGCGGATTCAGTGAACTGAGTTTTAGCGACGAGATTGTGCCCTTGAGGCTTTTAAACACTCAGCGGTTAGGCTCGCGGCCAAAGCGAAAGTCATCTCGGCGTTGCAAGTCACCATGCTTTGGTATCCTCACTCAGTTGGGCGATTCACGCTCAGGTCTGGAATTTATAAGAGGTACCATCAACATGGAATATCGTTCGTTAGGCCGCACCGGAGCCAAGGTTAGCGTATTGTGTCTTGGCTGCATGATGTTCGGCGGCAAAACCATCCCCGAGGATTCTTACACCATCATCGACCGCGCGATCGACGCCGGCATCAATTTCCTGGACACGGCCAATGTGTACTCGCGGGGCCGTAGCGAGGAAGTGACAGGCGAGGCGCTCAAGCGCAATGGCAAGCGTGATCGCATCGTGCTGGCCACCAAAGTCCACGGCGTCATGGATGACAACGATCCCAACATGAGCGGCAACACCCGCCGCAACATCATTCAGCAGTGCGAGGCCAGCCTGAAGCGTTTGCAAACCGACTGGATCGACCTCTATCAAATTCACCGCCCGCAGAGCAGCGTCCCCATCGATGAAACCCTGCGCGCGCTGGATGATCTGGTTCGCTCCGGCAAAGTCCGCTACATCGGCACCAGCACATTTGGCGCGTGGCAGGTTGTCGAGTCGTTGTGGGTGAGCAAGGAGTTGGGCCTGAACCGCTTCGTGTGCGAGCAGCCGCCGTATAACCTGCTCGACCGGCGCATCGAGCGCGAGTTGATTCCATTGGCCCAGAGCTATGGCATCGGGCTCATCCCCTGGTCGCCGCTGGCTGGTGGGTTGCTGACCGGCAAATACAACCGCGGAACGCCGGCCCCCGAGGGCACTCGCTTTGCCGACTTTACCAATAATCCCATTTTGCAGAAGCGCTGGAATGACATTTCGTTCGGCGCGATTGAGCAATATGAGGCGTATACCAAGGAGCGCGGCGTGCCGTTCTCGCACTTTGCGCTGGCCTGGTGTGCGGCCATGCCCGGTGTCACGTCCCCGATCATTGGGCCGCGCACGCTGGATCAGCTCGAAGACAACCTGAAGGCAATCGAAGTCAAAATTACGCCCGAGGATATGGCCAAGGTGGATAGCATTGTGCCGCGCGGCGGCATGGTATCGCCGTACTACGATGCCGACTTTGGGCCAAACGTGCGCTGGTAAACCGGATCAAGCTGTCGGCACTCGTCCTACAAAGGACGATGCGTGTTGCCGATAGTCTGCCTGCGCGTGCTTTGTTAATCTAAACTCAGAGATGGATCCATTGCCAAGAAGCAATGGATCCATCCTGAATGTGTATGAATAAGTTGACTTTAGATGAGCAGTGGCCGTCGTTGAAAGATAAAGCAAGCGCTTTCTTCCCTGCGTTGCAGGATGCGGATTGGGAGAAAATTGACCTTGACATTCGTCAGTTGGAGCCAATTTTGCAGGAGCGCTATGGGTATACCGGCGTGCAAGTAGATGCCGAAATTGACCGCTTTTTAGCGACTCATGGCCAGGGACACACAACCATGATGTTGGAGTCTCAGAGTGTGGAAGGCCAGCCGGGCGTTCCTCGGCAGAAGAAGTCAGAAGCCAGCAAGAATAAACTGGTTGAAAATGTGAATGACGCGCCTGATGCCGTCAAACCCGAGCATGAAAAAGGCGCAGATAACACCCAGGATTCTGACAAGAAGGAATTGCTGGAGGATCTGAAAGCCGACTCTCTCGGTGGCATGTCTCAGTTGGATAAACGCGCTAAATAGCCGTCACAACAGGATCAAACTTTGAGCATGGTTTGATTCAGACGCTCCCCCCTCAAGCCACAGGCGCAGCAATGGTGTTGCGCCTGTGGCCGTTTTCCAGGAAAGTGTTGTGACTGAGATGTAAGCAGTTGAGCACTCGTATACACTTCGCCCACTATGCCATCTACGCCATCACCCTTAATTCTGGCGAACGCGGAAATTCGTGACGATATTGTTCAACGTGGGGCTGTCATGCTGAGCCAGGGTGCCACTGCGGCGGCCGTGGCCGAGTTTGTGGCGTGCGAAGTGGAGGACGACCCCGACGAGCATTCGGTCGGCTACAGCGGTCTGCCCAATATTCTGGGTGAAATGGAGCTGGACGCCTCATTCATGGATGGCGCAACACTGAAGGCCGGCGCGGTATCGGCGCTCAAAGGCTATCGCCATCCGATTAGCGTGGCGCGGCAGGTGGCTGAGCGGTTGCCGCATGTGTTGCTGACTGGCTCCGGCGCTGCCCGCTTTGCCGAGGAGATTGGGGCAGAACGGCGCAATATGCTGAGCGATTTCGCGCGCAATGAGTGGCGCACCAAATTGAACGAGGTGGACCCCGACGGCGATGGCATGCGCGGCAACGTCATCGATCTGGTGAACCGTGCGCTGGCACCGGACCTGTTCGACCCGACCAACCACGACACCATGAACATCATCGTGCGCGACGCCACCGGCCATCTGGTCACGGCTGTGACCACCTCGGGCCTGGCCTGGAAGTATCCGGGCCGGGTGGGTGATTCGCCCCTGATCGGCGCGGGGAACTATTGCGATGACCGTTACGGCGCAGCCGCATGCATGGGCCTGGGCGAGATCGTAATTCGGTTGGCATCGTCGGCGCATGCGGTGTTTCTGTTGGGAGCGGGCAAAACGATGGCCGAAGCGGGCAGCAGCGTGGTGCGCGAGATGATGCGGCTGATGGGACCAAGCACGGCCGTGAACCACATGGAGCGGGCCGATTGGGTGCGGCTGTTGCTCATCGACAAGGCCGGCAATCCAGGTGGTTTTGCCACCCGGACTGGTTTGAGTTTTAAGGTGCAAACGGTGGATGAGACCGTGCCGCGCACGATTGCTTGTGAGCACGTTCTCGAATAAGACAGCGCGCTAAGACAGCGCGCTACGAGTGCGCACTCATTGCAGGTGCCGTTTAAGCACGTGTGCCGCTGCATCCTTCATCTCCACCATGCTAGATCTTTCCACTTTTTGGGACCTTCCACGCGGCACAGTGGCCCAACCCATGGACCACGGCGGCTATAACAATAAGCTGTCTCGCGTCGATGCCGGTAACGAACACTTCGTGCTACGGGTATATGGCAACCACGCCAACCCTAAATTTATCCAGCACGAGCTCTCGGTGCTGATGGGGCTGAATCAGCAGCTGAAAAAACAATCGCCGCCACCGTTTCAGGTGCCGGTGCCAGTGATTACCAAGCGCGGCGAATTGTGGACGTTGGCCGTTGATTCACAAACCGGCGCGCGCCAGTTGATGGTGTTGATTCCGTTTATATCCGGCCAGAATCCAACACCCGGTAACACGCCGGATCAACTGGCCCAGACCACGGCGGCCGGCAAAGGGCTGGCCACGTTGTTGCTCGCGCTCAGCAAGGTGAATGTTCAAGGCATCGCCTCGCCGCCACCCTACAACGAGCTGGGCCGAATTCATCCATTGGTGCCTGACCCGCTCGAAGCGCTGGGCTCGCTCGGCACGCTGGTGCCCCGGCACAAGCGCAACCGCTTGCAGGCCGTCATCGAAGAGGTGGTGGATGAAGCTGAGCAATACTTTAAACAACTGCCGCGTCAGCTTGTGCATGGCGATTTCATCACCGGCAACATTTTGATGGACGGCACCCAAGTCACCGGCATTCTGGACTTTGAGAACTGCGCCGTGAATCCGCGGGTGATGGATGTGGCAATTGCGCTGGATATGTGGTCGTGGGATGCGCTGGGTAGCGGCCAGGAGTGGCCACGCATCGAGGCGATGTGCAGGGGTGTGGCTCAGGTACTGAAGCTGCACGACGAAGAGATCGAAGCGATTCCGACCCTGATCCTGTTGCGCAATGCCAGCGTGTTAATGCACGTGATCGGCCGTTTCACTGGCAATCTCAGTCCCTATGTCGATGTCGAGATGTGGCTGGATGCGATGCTGAATATCGATGCGTGGTTGTCGCTGTATCGCAAGCGATTTGTGGATTGCATGTCGATGGCTATGAGTGCCTAGCACTTCGGCACCTGTCGCATCACCTCACAGGTTAGCCCGTAGAGTCCATATCGCTATAGGCCCTATGAGCTAACCTGTGACGTATAAATTGTTGTCTCTGCCTACGTACTGGGTGCCAATGTTTCGTTTTGCGGCGTAGATGCAGTTGCTTCGACAAGCTCAGGCAAAAGCAGCTTGCGTGCGCGCTCCAGCTCGTTCTGGTCGCCGATCAATCCCACGATGTCACCGGCTTCAAACCGGGTGGCCGATTTGGGGTTGGGAATCACCTGGCGCTGACGCAGGATGGCAATGATGGACGCCTCGGTTTTGGAGCGGATATCGGCCTCGGCAATCGAGTGGCCAATGTTTGGATTGGTGTCGCCCAACGGCACCCACGTAACCTCCATGCCGCGCACGGCACCGATCATTTGCTCCAGAGCGTGCTGCTCTTCAATGGTGTTTACATTGGAATCGTATTGATCGCGCCGCACGGCATCGCTGTATTGCTGGACCTCTATGGCCGGGTAACCCAGCGTTAACAGCGTAAACCGCAAGACCTCCAGGCCACCCTCCAGTTCTGGCAGAATGACATCGCGAGCGCCGAGTTCGGTCAGGCGTTTGATACCCGCTTGCGTCGCAGAGCGGGCGATGATGGGCAGATTGGGTGCGATCTGGCGAGCCGCAGCCACCACAATTTCGTTGGATGTTTCATCCGGTAACGTCACCACCAGGGCGCGGGCGCGTTTGAGGCCGGCATGGGTCAACACCTCAGAATTGGCAGCATCGCCAAACAGGGTTGGCACGCCCGCCTTCTCAAATTCGCTAGCCTGGGTGGCGTCCACTTCGACCACCAGGCGCGGCACCCCCAGGTGGCCGAGCACATTGACGATGTGGCTGCCCACGCGGCCAAATCCGACAATGACGACGTGATCGGCCATGTTGGCTGTAGCCGGCACGACGGTGGGGCCATGCCGGTCGAGCAACTTCCACAGGCCGGGGGCGCGTTTCAGAAACGCTTCAACCGGGTTGATGGCGCGATACATGAGCGGATTAATGCTGATGGACAGCAGCGCGCCGGCCAGGATGAGCGAGTATTGATCCTGACTCAGCACGCCCAGTGTGACGCCGGCCTGCCCGACGATGAATGAAAATTCACCGATCTGACTGAGCCCGGCGGCCACCACCAAAATGGTATGGGCGGGCCTTGAGAAGAGCACACCCATGGCCAGGGTGAAGACGAATTTACCCACCACGATCAGGGCCGTGAGCGCCAGCACTTGCAGGATGTTGGCGAACAGGTAATTCAAATTCACCAGCATACCCACGGACACGAAGAACAACACGGCGAAGGTCTCGCGAAACGGCAGGATCTCCTCGCCAACCTGATGGCTGACCGGTGACTCGCCCAGCACGACGCCGGCCAAAAATGCGCCCAGGGCCATGGACACGCCGAAAAATTCGTACGAGCCGACCGCGATGCCCAGGACCAGTGTGACCACGGTGAGAATGAACAGCTCGCGTGAGCGGGTCTTGACGATGCGCATGAGCAGCCAGGGTGCCGCTCGTGCGCCGATGAACAGCATCAGTGCCACGAACACGCCGGCCAGCACCAATGCGCGTCCCGCCGTGCTGAATACATTGCCACCCTGTGAGCCGAAAAAAGCCGGCAGCAGAACCAAAATGGCCACGGTCGCCAGATCTTCCAGCACCAGCCAGCCGATGGCGACCTGGCCGTGGGAGGTGTTGAGCAAGCCGTTGTCCATCAGCCCACGCAGTAGCACCACGGTGCTGGCGACGGAGATGGCCAACCCCAGGACCAGGCTGGCTCCGATGGTCCAGCCCCACAATTGAGTCAGGCCAAAGCCGAGCAAGGTGGCGATGACCATCTGAAGGATGGCACCGGGGACGGCGATATCGCGGACACTGAGCAGGTCCTTGATCGAAAAGTGCAGACCCACGCCAAACATGAGGAAGATGACGCCGAGCTCGGCCAACTGACTGATCGTTTTGGTGTCACCGACGAAGCCGGGCGTGAAGGGGCCAATGGCCATGCCGGCGAGTAGATAGCCTACGATAGTGGGCAGGCCAATGCGTCTTGCGATGAGGCCGCAAATGTATGCGGCAACCAGCGCCGCTGCGATATTGATTAATAACGGCATATCGTGCATCTTGTTCCTCCAACGACTGAAATGGGAATGGGATTGACTTTTGTTGAACGGGAAAACGGTGTCGTTATCTCTACGCGGCAGACATTAGCCCCATTTTGTTGAGGTGGCGATGTGATTCGGTTTGGAGGACTAAAAAGGGTATGCGCGACCTGTTGGGCGGGTGTGCACACCTCGATGTAGTTTTGCGGCAGAAATGACAAATTCATGTTAGCACACGCATTTTGAGGAGAAAAGGCTTCCTCTTCAAACACTCGGTTTTTGACATATTTTAAGGTCTTTTTAAGCTGGTCGACCGCACGCGGGAAAAAATAAAACAGGCGCATGCTGAACATGCGCCTGTTTTGCTAAACAGAGCTGAATCCGTTGCGAGTCGGTCTACTTGGCAACCTGCGCCGCGGACGACGACACGTTGACCGGCAGCTTTGAGGGGCTGGGGCCACCGGGCACATACCACTCGTCGCCGAAGTAGCCATGCGAACCCATTTCTGGGATGTCCATGCCCTGCACTTCGACCTCGGGTGACACACGCAACTGTTTGATCGAAGCCACAATCTTCCAGAAGACCAGGGACAATGCGGTGACAACGATGGCAATCGTGATGGCCTCGACAAACTGTGAAATCAATTGGCCCACACCACCCCCGTAGAACAAGCCGGTCACGGCACTCTGCATGCCGTTCCAACCCGCCGTCTCGGGCAGGCCCTTGGCGAACAGGCCCACGCTCAACACGCCCCACATGCCGTTCACAAAGTGAACCGGCACTGCGCCGACGGGATCGTCGATCTGGGCCTTCTCCAGCCACACACTGGCCAGGCACACCAACACACCCGCTACGGCACCAATAATGGCGGCACCCAGGCTGTCTACAAATGCGCAGGGGGCGGTGATGGCAACCAGACCCGCCAGCATGCCGTTCACGCTCATGGCCGGATCAGGCTTCTTGAGCGGAGACACAAACCACATGTAGAGCATGGCGGTGATGCCGGCCAAAGCGCCAGCCACCAGGGTGTTGGCGGCGGCATTGGCTGCCAACACGCCAAAGGCACCGGTGAAGCCCAGCGAGGAGCCAGGGTTGAAACCGAACCAACCGAAGAACAGAATGATCGTGCCCAGAATGCCCAGGGGCAGGCTGTGGGCGGGAATGGTGTTGGCGCTGCCGTCCTTGTTGAAGCGGCCGATGCGCGGACCAATGGCAATGGCACCGGCCAGCGCGACTGCGCCGCCGATCATGTGCACCGGGCCAGA
>Ga0105044_10014531_pt1 | contig 10647 bp, 9 predicted proteins | sample MAT01_FD_78092 | JGI IMG/M metagenome (GOLD analysis project Ga0105044, IMG submission 78092) | Freshwater microbial communities from Lake Fryxell liftoff mats and glacier meltwater in Antarctica - MAT-01 | ecosystem: Environmental > Aquatic > Freshwater > Ice > Liftoff microbial mat | place... | reverse complement strand
CGCTCGTCATCGGCCCAACCGCGACTCAACCCGATGTTTTGGCCGCGTTTGGGGATGTGCCGGTGATTGTGATTGGCGCATGGGACGCCACACCCTCCGAGACAGTATTCGTCTTGGCGTCAGAAAATCTTAGGTCGATCAGGACGATTCATGCCAAAACCATCGGAGTCGCGGTGGAGGCCGCCGCGCCGCTAACCGGTGGAGAATTGTTCGCATTGAAACAATACGCTGACCTACGCCCAAATCTTGACGGCATCACCGTCGCCTTGAGCGCCTCGCCCCCCGACAGCACGTTTAGCGAACGCCTCATCGCCTCAGACCTATTCGTCCCCACGTCGGGGGCGCTGTCAAGCATAACCTATGACGCGGGTGGGTTGATTCAGGCGGTCACACAATCCGAAATCAGCCGTGACGGGGTGAAAACGGCGCTAAAAACCATCGAATACACAGGACTCAACGGCCAAATCTCATTCACCACCGCTGGCTGGTGGGACGACGCGCCCATCCTAGAATATAGCTACTCGAACGGCGTGCTTACTTTGCGCGTGCCTTGAGGGTCGCATAAGTGTGCGGTAGTTTAGGGACGGGGATGCTGCTAAACGTGACCGATTGACCGGCCTCGGCCATCCCTGCGACCAGTTTTTCGGCGTCATTGGCATATAAGGTCAACAGCGACTGGCCTACCTGCACAGACTCGCCGACCTTGACATGCACCTCAACCCCGACGGCAAAGTCAATCGGCTCACCTTTTTTAACGCGCCCAGCACCCAACGCAAAGGCTGCCCGTGCGATGCCCTCCGCCGATACGCCAGCCACATATCCGGTTTGCGTCGCCCGAATGACCTCAACGATGCTGGCCGTCGGCAGTTTGGCCGGATAATCGACCATATTCACATCTCCGCCTTGCACGCGCACCATCTCGCGGAATTTGCGAAAAGCTGCGCCGCTTTGTAGCACGGCTTTTAGTTCCGCTAGAGTCGCCGCCTCATCCGTCCATTTTTTGCCTTGACCGGCCAACCAGAGCATGTGCGCCGCAATCGACATGCAGTGATCGCGGAAGTCGGCGGGGCCGCCGCCCAGCAAGGTCTCAATCGTCTCACGGATTTCCAGCGCATGGCCGACCATCGCGCCCAACGGCTGATTCATGTCGCTGACGGTGGCGATCATATCGCGCCCGGCCATCGCCCCGATTTCGACCATCGTCCGGGCTAAAGTTTGGGCGTCTTCCAGCGTCTTCATGAACGCGCCGCTGCCCATCTTCACGTCCAGCACAATCCCCTTCGCACCGGCGGCAATTTTCTTGCTCATGATGCTGCTGACAATCAGGGGAATGCTCTGCACCGTGCCGGTCACATCGCGTAGCGCATAGAGTTTGCCGTCCGCCGGAGCGAGGTCGCCAGATTGCCCGGCCAAAACCAATCCGGTTTCGCGGGCAATACGCCGGAATTCCGACTCGCTCAAGTTGACATTAAAGCCGCGAATCGCCTCCAGTTTATCGAGCGTGCCACCGGTCAAACCGAGGCCGCGCCCGCTCATCTTAGCGACTTTGACGCCGCACGCCGCGACCAACGGCAACACGACTAGCGTGGTTTTATCGCCAACCCCGCCCGATGAATGTTTATCGACGGCGTAACCGATGTCATCCGTCAAATCCAAGATTTGCCCGCTGTGCGCCATCGCCAACGTCAGCCCGACTGTTTCGTCATGCGTCATCCCGCGAATCACAATCGCCATCAACAGCGCCGCCGTTTGATAATCCGGCACGCGGTCTTTGGCGACAGCATCAACAAACCACGCGATCTCGTCACCGTTCAAGGCGCCGCCGTCCCGTTTCTTGGCTATAATGTCCAACATGTTCATAAACTATTTACTCCAAAGGTGGGTACGCCAATGCTATGGGTCTCATTATTGCTGATGGCGGCGTATGGTGCGCTGCATACCATCATGGCTGGTTGGCTCAAGCCGCGTTTTCAGGCGTGGTGGGGTCAACGTGCTTATGAGGGATTATACCGCATGGTTTTTAACGGGGTCGCGTTGATCGGTCTTATCCCGATTGGGCTGGTCATGGGCATGGCAGAACCCCGTTTGGTCTGGCAAATCCCCGCAGCATTCGCGCCCGTGCTGGTGATAGTACAATTCATCGGCCTATTGGGCGCGGGTCTATCGCTGTTACAAATCGACGGGATGCGATTTTTGGGCGTGCGACAAGTCCGTGCGTATCTCAACAACGAAACGCTTCCCTTGCCGGATGAACCGCTGAAAACCGATGGCGTATACGGGTTGGTCAGACACCCGTTATACCTGTTTTCAATCGTGCTGATTTGGCCTGTATCCGTGATGAACGACGCCTATTTAGGCGTCTGTCTGGGCATGACGCTCTATTTCATCGTCGGCTCAATCTACGAAGAACGCCGTTTAGTCATGGCGTTTGGGGAAGCATACGCGGCCTATCAACAGCGTGTGCCGCGCCTGATTCCGTTTGTGAAATGGGGCTGACATTGGATTATACGATTGACGAGTTGATTTCGGTTTGCATCGCCCGACAGGTCGAAGATGGCGAGGTCTTGGCACAAGGGCTGAACACGCCGTTGGTGATGGTCGGCTATATGCTCGCCCAACAAACCCACGCCCCCAATGTCCGTTTTGCCAGCGCGATTGGTCAAAGCATCGGACATCGATTCTCGCCATTGGGGGTCACTAACATCGAAGCGGCATGGCTGCAAAACGGCCTAATTCACCCCGGATTTTTGACCGCCGCGCTGGATTTGTTGCCCAAATTCTCGCCCAAAGAATTCTTTCGCCCCGCTCAAATTGACGCCGCCGGATTCACCAATAACATCCGCCTACCACGCCCACGTTTGCGCTTGCCGGGGACGGGCGGCATCCCAGATGTGACGGTTTACTCCGAGCGCATTTATTTCTATGTCCCGCGCCATTCTCCGGCGGTGTTCGTTGAGGAGGTCGAAATCCGTAGCGGCATGGGCGTCTCGTCTGAGCGCAAGCGCGGGGCATCCCCGCGTTATCTGGTCTCAGACCTCGGTCAATTGGATTGGGCGAACGGGCGGATGCGCGTCACACACTTGCACCTCGGCGTTAGCGTTGAGCAGATACAGCGCAAAACCAGTTTCCAATTAGAGGTGGCCGACCCGATTCTGACGACTCTGCCACCCTCCAACGAAGAATTACGCCTACTGCGCGAAGTGATTGACCCGCTCGGCGTCCGCAAGTTGGAAACGCTGGCCGGGGCGACTCGCAAAGACTTACTGCGCCAGATTATTCGCTCAGAGTCCAGCCGCTAATCGTGTTGAATCGGTCTGACCGCACCCCAAGATAACCGATTTGGACATTTTGAACACGCGGGGCAAACGCATAAGTGTAAATCGGGGTGTACAACGGTATAGCGACGGCGCGGTCTAAAAACTGCTGTTGGAACTGTCGATATTCTGCCGCACGGTTGACGCCATTGGGGTCGCGCCGCGCCCGTTCCAGCAGTTCGCTCACCACCCGGTCATTTGCGCCGCCGTAATTTTCGCCATCGGGGTACTGCCCGTCATGCCAAAAAGCGTAGACATCTGGGTCAGCCGTCCCCCACAGCGCCAATTCAATCACCGCCGCCTGAAACTCACCGGCGTCTAGGCGCGCCAAATATGCGTCCGCCGGGACGCTCTCAAGCGTAACGGTCACGCCGATGGCCGCCCATTGCCCAATCATCTGAGTCAGCGTGGCTATCAACGCTGGGTCATCGGGGATCATGAGGATGAAGCTAAAACGCGGCTGGCCGGACGGATCAAGCGTCGGGACTGGAGTCGCGCCCTCTGGCGTCGGTTGCGGTTCAGGCGTCGGGCCGAGGTCAATTCGCGCTTGGTCGAGGACGAACACCGCTTGATTGGGGTCAAATGCCGTGCTAAGGCCATTGGCATACGCCCAGCCTCCCATCACCAGCGGCGATTCAGCCGGGACAGCTTGGTTGAACAGGTTGCGCGTCACGGCGCTTTGACGGTTTGCGCCTAACAACAGCCCACGGCGCACGCGCTCCTCACGGAACAACGGGAAATTATCATCCGCCATATTGAAGACCATGAATCCCACCACCGGCTCTAACGCATTGCGGGCGATGAGTTGCCCGCTTACCGTGCGCTGTTGCAGCGGGGCGCGCTCATCACGCTCACGGGCGGCGAACCCGTCTACATCACCTCGGTCTAAGGCCGCCAATGCCGCCTCAAACGAGTCATAAAGCTTGAAGCTGACGCGCTCTAACGCATAACCCGTCTGTCCTTCCGGGCGCTGACGATAGGTGGGTGAGACGCGCAAATCAACCTGTTGAATCGCCCCATTTTCGCCACGTAATGCTTCCAGTTGATACGCGCCCGTGCCAATCGGCGCGAAATTAAAGGGGTGCGACGCCAATTCTCCGGCGGGCATCCCGTCTAGGACATGCTTGGGCAGCATCCCGATTCGTAGTGCTTCTGGGAACGCGCCCAACGGTTGGGTCAGGCGAAAACGCACCAAAAAATCGCCCAACTGCTCGGTCTCAACCGTGCGCCAAAAATCGCGTAGCGCTCGATCACCGGGAAAATCGCGGGCGCGCAAAAGTTGCATGGTGAAAGCGACATCCGCCGCCGTGAAGCGCACGCCGTCTTGCCACAGCACATCATCGCGCAACGTGACGACGTATTCTAAGCCATCGGAGGAGGTCAGCCAGCTTTTGGCTAAAGCGGGCGCAGGTTCGCCATAAGCGTTGATGCGCGTCAAGCCCTCAAAAATCAACGCTGTGATGTCGGCGTCAACCGGGTTGAGATTGGCAAACAATGGGTTTAGGCGCTGCACCCCCCCGACCAACGCCTCGCGGTAGGTTGGTACGCCGTCAATGGTGACGACCACCGACCCTACATCCGGCGCAGAAGTCGGCTGTAGCGCATCTGTGACCGGGGCTTCGGCTGCTGTCGCGGTGATAACGCTAGTGAGCGTTGCAGAAGCGACTGCCTGTGAGGTCGGGCTAGGGGTTGGGGCAGGCTGAGGGGCGGGGCGCGTTAATAAGACGCCCGCAAAAATCACGGCGGTGAGCAACAAGGCGGCAAACTGCCACCGAAGTCCACGAAGCATAACAAACCCTCCTGTCAGGATGCCTTACAGCCAGTCCAGCGCCATCAAAAGCGCCTAGAATCAAACACAGGCGTCTCGCTATCTGCGGACGCCTGTCATGAACTTGTATCCCCTGCCGCACAGACAGCGTACAGGCTAGACTGAACGAGTGGCTACCGCAGAGAAAATGCAGATGACCAAAAAGGCTGCTGCCAGTCCAATCGTGATCTGAAAAACGGTGCGTTCGAGGCCGCGACGAGTGCGACCCCCTACACCGCTATCGCTACCAATCAGGCCGCCCATCCCCTCACCGCGCACTTGCAGCAAGATCAAGACCACCAGAATAATCGCCAGAATAATTGTTGCAATTTGAAGCGCGACTTCCAAGAAATTCATGCGCTTAGACTCCTCAGAATCCAAAAGGGAAAAACATCACAAGCGCCGCAGTATAGCAGTAACGCTTGTGAAAGAACACCCCGTGTCTGACGCTTACTGGCCGGTCTTGAGGAAGTCGATGGCGCGCTGAAGCTGTGGGTCGGCGTCCGGGCTGGCTTTGCGGGCTTCGGCCTCCCACATGATTTCGATGTCCGGCGTGATACCCAATTTGTGAATCGAGTTACGATTGGGCGACAACCAGCGGGCAATCGTCAGGCGCAGACCGCCGCCGTTGACCAAATCACGCTGACTCTGTACCACGCCCTTGCCAAAAGTGGTCGTTCCAATCACGGTCACGAGGTCGTAATCTTGCCACGCCCCGACCACCAATTCCGATGCGCTGGCGCTGCGCTCATCCACCAGCACCACAATCGGCACGGTCAAACCCAAGTCTGACCCATCAGCATTGAAGGTTTGTTCCGTCCCATCGCCAAATTGCTCGTACAACACGACCTGATCGCCGGGGACGAACATGCTTGCCACCTGCACAGCTGCGCTCAACAGGCCGCCGGGGTTGCCGCGTAGATCGAGGATCAGACCTTGCTTGTTTTCCATCGCCAAGTCGCTGATGGCGGTATTCAGCTGACTACGCGCCTCGCCGGTAAACTGGTTCAATTTGACATAGGCATAAACATCTTCGATGACTTCGGTCTCAATGTTCGGGATGTCGATGAGGGCGCGCACGATGCTGAACTCAAGTTCTTTCTCGCCGCGCAGCATCTTGAGGGTGACAGTCGTCCCCTCTTGACCGCGCACCCGCGCTGCCAATTGATCGGTGCTGAAGCCTACGGCGTCCTCACCATTAACCTCGATGAACACATCGCCTTCGACCAACCCAGCGGCCTCGGCGGGCGTCCCCGGCAACACGTTAGCGATCAAAATCACATTGCGATCTTGGTCTTCTTCAATCACGACGCCGATGCCGGTGATTGATCCAGATAGGTCGGTATCAAAAGCATGAAATTCCGGCTCGACATAGCCGCTGAACGGGTCATCCAGCGATTCGATCAGGCCGTTGATCGCGCCGTCCACCAATGTCTGGACTTCTATGGGGTCAAGGTAGGTCTTCTGAATCAGGTTGTAGGTTTCCCAGAAGGGTGCGAAAGATTCTTCAACATCCAACGGCATCCGGGTATTGGGATTCACTTGTGCGGTAACGGATTGTGTCCCCGCGCCGAGCGCGAATCCGGTTACGAACACCACTGTTAGCGCCAACACTCCCGCCAAACGCCGAATAGCGCGGCTATGGGCAAATGCAAAATCAGTCATATACTACTCCGTGAACGTCTCAGCCTCGTTAAATATCTCATTCGCACGGGCAGGCAAGCCCAGATGTGCTGCGATTGTGAACACTGTCTAAGTGTACGGTTTCTTACTCTAAACACACATGAGTTTCGCGTGAATCGTAGCAAAACGCCAGACCGACATCTGCCCTACACTCATGATAATGTGTAAAATTTCGGTAAACCCTGTGCCAGACACGCGGTTTTGCTTATTGACGAGGGCGCCTCGCACATGACAGTATTATGGGACGACAGTCCATTTCGTTATACCCAGTTAAAGGATTCATGCTGTGCAAAACACACCGCGTACTCAACAGAACGGCAACCAACAAACCCTGATTATCGCCATCATCGGCATCGCCGTGGTGATTGCGGTCATTTTTATCCTGGTTTCGCTAAGTGGCACACAAGCCAAGTTCAGTGAGGATTATTTCGCCGACATTCCAGTGGAAGCTTTTGAGGGGGGCTACATCATTGGCAACCCAGACGCGCCCGTGACCATCGTCGAATTTGCCGATTATCTCTGCCCGGCTTGCCAAGACTATAAGCCCCAAGTTGACCGCTTTGTGGAGGATTATGTCGTCACCGGTAAAGCGCGTTGGGAATTCCGCCTACTACCCACGGCTGGCGGTGATACAACCCGCTACGCAGGTGATTTAGCTTATTGCGCGGCAGAAGAAGGCAAGCACTGGGGCTATATCACCGAAATCATGTATGAGCTGGCGCAGACCGGTGGGCTGCAACGCAATCCGGCCAGCACTGTTGCCGATAGAACCGGCGTTGGCGTAGACAAGCTGTTGCGCTGCGCGCAAGAGGCCACCTTTGTTCGCGATGATGTCCGCCTCGCCAACAGCGTCGGAGCAAGCTCGACCCCTACCGTCATGTATCGCCTGAATGAGGGCAGTCTGACACCCGTTGGAGACCGCAGCTATGCCGCGTTGGCCGCGCTGGTAGACAGCCTCAGCCAGTAATCGAGATACTCAAAATGCGTACTGTGGCATGGGCGGACGGCGTTGTCCGCATGATTGACCAAAAGCGTATCCCGTGGGCGTTGGAAGTGGTTGACCTCTCCGACTACCACGCCGTCGCCGCCGCCATCACCGATATGACGGTGCGCGGCGCGCCCGCCATTGGAGCATCGGCAAGTTTTGGGATGGCGTTGGCCGCCCATACCAGTAGCGTCCCAACCCTAGCTGCCTTACGTGAAGAACTGCGGGCGGCGGGGACAGAATTGAAAGCCGCCCGCCCGACTGCCGTCAATTTGATGTGGGCAGTAGACCAGATGTTGGCGCTGGCCGAACAAGACGATTACGCCGCGCCCGCCGACCTCAAGATCGCCTTGTTGACCGCTGCCCAACGCATCGCTGATGAGGATGTCGCCATCAATCAGCGGATAGGCGCGCACGGTCAAAGTTTGATTCAGCCCGGATTCACAGTGCTGCATCACTGCAATACCGGCGCGCTGGCGACGGTAGATTACGGCACAGCATTGGGCGTCATCCGCGCTGCACACGAGCTGGGTAAGCACTTCCATGTCCTCTTAGATGAGACCCGTCCCCGACTGCAAGGCGCACGCCTGAGCGCGTGGGAATTGGAACAGTTGGGCGTCGATTATCACATCCTGCCCGACACCGCCGCCGGGTATTACATGCAAAAAGGCGAGATTAACCTCGTGTTGGTGGGTGCAGACCGGATTGCGGCCAATGGTGATTTCGCCAATAAAATCGGGACGTATCAAATCGCGGTGTTGGCAAAAGAAAACAACATCCCGTTCTATTGCGTCGCGCCGACCTCAACGATTGACCCGAATATATCCGGCGGCGCGGACATCCCGATTGAGGAACGCGACCCCGCTGAGGTCACGACCCCGTATGGCGTGGCGCTCGTCCCCGCCCACTTTAAGGCGCGCAATCCGGCTTTTGATGTCACGCCCAACCGCTATTTGTCGGGCATCATCACCGAATATGGCATCGCTCGCGCCCCGTTCAATGAGTCGCTAAAACGCGCCCTGAATGGCGAAAACTTGTGATTTTTCAAGGGCGACCCACCCGTGGGTCGCCCTTACAGTTTTCGATATATGTACGTTATTCCCACAACGTCACCAGACTCGGATACTGCCATTGCGCGATGCGGACGACGCGCAAACGCCCCTCGCGGCGGCGTACACAGACCACATACGCCAGTCGCTGATACAGATTCAGGACACGTTCCTCACCCGTAGATTGGTCGGCATCGGCGCGACGTGCCAACATCCCCAGCGCGGGAGCCAGTCGTTTGACCTCGGTTGTCCCGCGAAAACTCCACATCTGACGCGCCGGGGGATGCTCACCCACCAGCGGCGCAATCGAAGTCGGGTCGTCGGTGCGTACCTCATCCAAAATTAAAAGGCTGGGATTTTCCCGCGCCGCCTCTAAAATTCGATTCCCAAAAGTCACACCAGAACTATCGCCCAGCGGCCACTGCGGGCGCAGGCGTTTCACCATCTCTGGCAGCGCCAATTCACCAGCGCGCTCCACGGCTACCGCGTGGCTGTGGTCAGCCAAATGTGCCAATATGCCCAACAAAGTCGTCTTGCCGGATTCCTCAGCGCCGACCACCAAAATCCCGTGGTCACTCTGGGCGATTTGGGTTAACAGCGCGACAGCCTCATCCGAGTCGGTGAAGTCAGCCAATGTCGGCGGCGTGACCGGATGCACCCGGAAATCGGCGCTCAAAACGCTCGTGGCCGGTGGTGTGACGAAATTTGCGCCGACTCGCCGCCCATCCACCACAAATCCGACCTCGTAATACGGCACATCGGGGCGCAGTTCCGCGTGAGAATCGCGCACCAACCGCTTAACAATGCGCGTTAGGTGCGCCAAATCATCAAACAGCGGTGGCTGTATCTCCAAGTCCCCGTGACCGAAACGCACCGAGACTTTATCAATCCCTTCAAGGTTAATGGTGGTCACGGACGGGTCACTAAAATATTTTTCAAGTCCCCCATAGCCGAACAATTCGCCAAAACTAGCCTGAATCACCCCGGCGAGTTCCGTTGGACTGAGGTGAACCGACTCGACGCCGACTACGTATAAAACCACCTCGCGCACCAATTTTAGTTTATCGGTGCGAGTGACGGCCTCGCGCAACGCGGGCGAATCATCCCCATATTCGGCCTCAAATTGCTCCGACACCCGTTCAATCAAAGCTGACAGCGAAATCTGACGTGTCCCGCGCTGGCTGGCAAAAAATTGACCGCCCCGCGCCCATGCGCCCTCATCTTTTTTTCCCTGATCAAAATCACTTGCATCGTTATCGCTCATAACACCCCCACATCTACCGGCTGTAAGTCGGGATTGTCGCCTGCGCGCCGCCCAACCTTCGCCACATCAATCCACTGACCCGCCAATTTTGCCCGCACAATGTCCATCGTAAAATCCGTACCAGTGGTCTTGTCGTTCATCAACAAAGATGACCCGACACCATACACATCTACCGGCACGCCTTCACGCTCAAAGCGCTCAATGCGCTCCCGATTGAAGCCGCCCGTCACCACGATTTGCACCCGCTTACAATACGCTCGCGCCTCGTCCGCCACATCGCCAGACTCGCCCCAACGCTCCCAAGCGGAATCGACGGCAGCGCGCAGAGTTCGCACTAAGGCCGGGCTGACGCCCTTATCGGCGGGGTCGGTCAGCGAGGCGTCTAACAGACTCGCGGCTGTATCAAGGCGGACGCCGTTTAATGTCCACTGACGGAGCGTATTCTGGTCGCCGAACGCCCATGCCGCCTTGTAATTCGGCCAATAGGCGTCTAATGTCTCTAGCGTGGCGCGTACCGCGTCATTATTGAAGTCCGCCAGCACAAT
>Ga0105044_10014529_pt1 | contig 10648 bp, 13 predicted proteins | sample MAT01_FD_78092 | JGI IMG/M metagenome (GOLD analysis project Ga0105044, IMG submission 78092) | Freshwater microbial communities from Lake Fryxell liftoff mats and glacier meltwater in Antarctica - MAT-01 | ecosystem: Environmental > Aquatic > Freshwater > Ice > Liftoff microbial mat | place... | reverse complement strand
GCTGTCACGCGAGGGGCCAAGCAGCGCATTTTCGCGCGGCGAGCGCGGCAGCATGGCGCCGATGATGGCACCGATTGCCAGACCGATGATCACAACGCTTGCGGGATGTTCGTCGGGCTGCCGCTTTGCCCATTGGCCGGCATCTGCCGCCGCCTCGCGCGCCCGCTCAGCGGCTTCGCGGGCTTTTATGGCGGCATCATGCGCTGTTTCGCGGGCGATTTCTGCCGCGTCGTGCGCCGCCTCGCGGGCGGCGACGGTCGCTCCCGCGGCTTTCGACCGCGCGGAATAATAGGCTTCACCGGCCAGATTTCCGAACGACTCGGCCTCTGTTTTCACCTTGTCCCAACCCTTGGCGGCGTTGTCTCTGGCTTGGTTCAAACGGGGCTGGGTCACGCGATACTCCTGGTTGTAGGCGGCATAAAGGGGCACCGGCCTGGTCTTGCGCGCCGCGCGGGCACCGAACGCGGCGGCGGTGACGGCAGCGAGCGCGCCGCCAAGCAGCAGCATGCGATTGTCACGAGCCCATGCCAGACCATCGTCGGTCATGTCTTCGATCAGGGATTGCACTTCGCTCATTGCCTCTTTCGCCTCCTGCCGGGCCACGCCGCGCGCCTGCTGCAGGCCCGAATGTATGAGATTGTGCGGTGTCAGTCGAACGGCCAGTTCGTCAAGGTTTCCAGCCAGCCGCGCGCGCTTTCGCTCCACTTCGGCTATAAGAGCAGCTGGCAAGACAGCTGTTTCGGTGGCTCGTTCAACCATTGCTGCTGCTTTCGTCCACCGACTGGGCTTTGGGCGGGGATTTGGCGCGAATCGATTCGGCGCGCTCCTGCAGCCTGTCGAGATCGGCGGACATGCGCGCGAAGGTTTGAACCGGCAGCAGGTGACGTCGACGGATTTCCCCCTGTCCGATGACAATCAGCGCAAACCCGCACAGCGCCACGACGCCGGCTGCCACCAGAAGGGCTGTCAACAGGCCAAACATCTCGGCCAGCGCAACGATGCCGGCGACCGTGAGGAATGCAAGTGCAAGCACCAGCAGAACGCCGCCGACCGCCATGCGCGCCGTGGCGCCGCCTATTGCGGCGAGATTCCCGCGCGTTTCCATGCCAGCCAAACTAAGCTCGGCCCGCATCAGAGCAGCGGCGTCTGCCGCCACTTCGGTGATCGTTTCGGCAATCGAGCGTGGCTCGGCCACGCTCGATTCCGTCTGCAGGTCGGGTTCGCCAGCTACCGAATACGGCCTTGCCGCGTCGGCTGCTGCGTGCGCATCAGCCATCGCTTCAATCGGTCGAGCTGGACTTCAGGAACCGTGCCAGCGCAAAGCCGATGACGGCGGCAGCGCCAACCGCAATTGCCGGATGCTCCCGCACAAAGCCCTTGGCATCATTTGTCAGATCGTCGACGCTCTTGCTTTTCAGCGTGTCGGAGAAGCGGTCCAGCCCGTCGGCTGCCTTGGCGGCATAGTCGGCGGCGACCCGTGTCTTGCCGTCGGCGTAGCGATCGGCCACTTCGCGGGTCTTGTCGGCCAGACTGTGCAGGCCGTCGGCCGTCTTGTCCTTGCCGGTGGTGGCGGCATCCTTCAGCGTGGTGCCCGCCTTGTCGGCATATTCGCCGGCCTTGTCCTTCAGGTCATCGAACGCTTTGGAGGCCTTGTCGGCCGCAGTCGTTGCGGTGTCCTCGGCGCTGTGCAGAGCATTGCGGGTGGCGATTTCAGCACTGGTCAAGGCGTCGTGCGCCGCATCCGATGCCGCATGAATAGTCTCGTTGTTGGTAGCCATGGTCATGGTGCCTTTCCTGATGGGCCTAAACCATAAAGTGGGAAGTGCGCGGTAAGTTCCAAGTCCTGCAGACGCGCATTATGCCCGTTTCACAGCACTTCGAACAGCCCTGCTGCTCCCATGCCGCCGCCGACGCACATGGTGATCACCACATACTTGACGCCGCGCCGCCTGCCTTCGATCAATGCATGGCCGGTCATTCGTGCGCCCGACATTCCATAAGGATGGCCGATCGAAATCGCGCCGCCGTTGACGTTCAGCTTTTCCGGATCGATGCCCAGCACATCGGCGCAGTGCAGCACCTGGACGGCGAACGCCTCGTTCAGCTCCCAAAGGCCGATGTCATCCATCGTCAGGCCGTTGGCCTTCAGCAGCTTCGGAATAGCGTAAATCGGCCCGATGCCCATTTCATCGGGCTCCAGGCCGGCAACCGCCATGCCGCGATAGGCGCCGAGCGGAGTGAGGCCGCGCCGCGCCGCCTCGCCCGCCTCCATCAGCACCGAGGCGGACGCGCCATCGGACAGCTGCGAGGCGTTGCCGGCGGTGATGACGCCATCGGCGATCACCGGCTTCAGGCCTTTCAGCCCTTCCAGCGTGGTTTCGGGGCGGTTGCCCTCATCCCTGGCAGTGGTCACTTCGTGGAAGCTGACCTCCTTGGTTTCCTTGTTCACCATCGCCATGCGGCTGGTCATGGCCACGATTTCGTCGTCGAACTTGCCGGCCTGCTGGGCGGCTGCGGTGCGCATCTGCGACCGGTAGCTGTATTCGTCCTGCCGGTCGCGGCTGATGGTGTAGCGCTTCGCAACGATTTCGGCTGTCTGCAGCATCGGCATGTAGATGGAGGGGTGCATGGCAAGCAGGCTCGGATCGCCCTCCACGCGCATCTTGTCGTTCTGCACCATCGAGATCGAATCGATGCCGGCGCCGATGGTGATCTGCATCCCGTCGACGATGATCTGCTTGGCGGCCGTGGCGATTGCCATCATGCCGGACGAGCATTGCCGGTCCAGCGACTGGCCCGACACGGTGACAGGGAGGCCGGCGCGGAGCAAGGCGGTGCGGGCGATGTTGTTGCCCTGCACGCCCTGCTGCAGCGCGGCTCCCATCACCACATCGTCGATTTCCGGGCCTTCAAGCCCGGCCCGGCTGACCGCATGCTGGATGGCATGGCCGCCGAGCGTGGGGGAGGGGGTGGCGTTGAAGGCGCCGCGATAGGCCTTGCCGATCGGTGTGCGGGCGGTGGATACGATGACGGCTTCGCGCATGGTTTTTCTCCCCTGGAAACTGGAGCCTTGTGGCTCAGATGTATTGCAGCGTGACCCATTCGGCGGCGAGCGCGGGCTTGGCCTCGTCTTCGATTTCGACACTCACCGTCACGATGGTCTGGATGACGCCGGGCGTGCGTTCGGCCACGTCGTGCATCCGGAAATGGCCGCGGATGCGCTTGCCACTTTTCACGGGTGCCAGGAAACGCACCGAGTTGAGGCCATAGTTGACGCCCATCTTGGTGGCAGCGATGCCCGGAAGAACAGAATAGGCCATCCCCGACAGCAGCGAGAGGGTGAGATAGCCATGCGCGATGGTGGTGCCAAAAGGTGTTTGCGCGGCAAGCTCTGGGTTCACGTGGATGAACTGGTGGTCGCCAGTGACCTCGGCAAACTGGTTGATACGGTCTTGCGAGACCTCGATCCAGTCGGACGTGCCCAGGTCGCTGCCTTTCAGTGCCATATATTCTGCAAGCGGCAACGCCTGTCGCATTTCATTCCTCCGCACCGAGCATCGTCCCTAGCGCGCAGGTCGCTCTGGGCGCAAGGCGCACCAAGCAGCAATGATACACTGTTACCACGAATTTGCCCTGTTTCTGTCGGGTGGCTTTACAAGTGGCGGCAGAGAAAATTTTATGAGTAGAGGAATATCAGAAACTTATGACCTGGCACGGAATATGCACGTTCAATTCTGTCGGCGTGGCATTTTTGCCCGCGACGCAGGAGACCAGGGGATGAAGACTCTTTTTATGCTCGCCGCAGCGGCCGCTGCCCTTACAGCCGCACCGGCAATGGCGGGGCCGGTCAATGTGCCGGTTCCGACCAACGCCACGATCACGCACAACGGAATTGTATGGGCCTGGGCCAATCCGTGCACCGCCGTTGGCGGCTGCGGTGATATCGACCTGAGCTATCAGGCCGCGTTTGGCTGGCGCCTGCCAACCATTGCCGAATTTGCCCTGCGTCCGGCTGCGACCAATTTTGTTTTTGCCGGCGCGAATGTTCCGCTTGGCGGCGCGGACAGCTATGGCAACAATTTTCTGGATGGCTCACCCGGAGGCGATGCGGCCTGCGCAGCAGCCTTTTTCTCGATAAATTGGACGCACTGCGATTGGATGAATGGCGCTGATGACCTCTGGTATAATCCGGCCGGCGGCAGTCAGGGCTTTTTTGAAACCCTGCTGGTGCAAGGCGATGCCCGCATTCCGGAACCCGCCACCTGGGCAATGCTGATCGTCGGCTTCGGCCTCGTCGGGCATTCTCTGCGCCGCCGCACCGTCGCTATAGCCTGAGAATGGGTTCTCCGGCGCTTTCACGCGCCGGAGGTTTTGCAATCAACCCGCTGCCGGCTTTCTGCTGGCGGCGGGTTTTTTGCGCGCTGCGCTGCGCACCGGGTGATCGCCACTTTCGGGCTCCACAATATTGCCGTCCGGCCCGGCGAGAAAGCTGGTTTGCGAGGGGTAGGCAAAGGAGATGCCGAGCTCGGCAAAGCGCGCGATGATGGCGATGCCGATGGCGTGGCGTTCCTGCATCATGACAGCGAGGCTGGTGTCGGCGACGATGAACACCAGCTCGAAATCCAGTGACGAGGTGGAAAACTGGGTGAAATGGGCGCGATCGAAGCGGCACAGCGGGCGGGCGGACACGATCTGCTCCAGCTCTTCGGGAATGCGAAGCATCGTCTCTGGCGGCGTCTGGTAGATCACTTCCAGCAAAAGCACGACCCGCCGCTCGGTGTAGTTGGCGAAATTGTTGATCTGCTGGTTCAGCAGATTGGTGTTGGAAATCACCACCATCTCGCCGGACAGAGCGCGCAGGCGCGTGGTCTTCAGCCCGATGTGCTCGACCGTGCCGATGATTCCCGTCGGCCCCCCCACCTGGATGGTGTCACCGCGCTTGAAGGGTTGATCGAGCAGGATGGAAAGCGCGGCAAACAGATCTGCGAATATGCCCTGCGCCGCCAGACCGATGGCAATGCCGCCCACCCCCAGGCCAGCGACCAGGGCGGTGACGTTGACGCCCAGATTGTCCAGCAGGATGATCGCGGTGATGCTCCAGACCACAACATTGATGAGGATGGTGAGCACGCCGACCGCCGAAGACATGGTCGCGTCCTCGTCTTCCGTGTGCCGGGCGCGCGCCTCGACCAGCGACACCAGCAGCTCTCTTGTCCAGAAAGCCCCCTGGATGGCCGCTGCAAAGGTGAACACAAAGCCGATCAGCGTGTCCCAGGCGCCCGGCCCGCCGAAGAAGGAGACGACTATCTGGGCCGACGCTGCGGCAAGGAAGAAGCTGCTGGTTCTTGCGAAGACCTTGAGCGCGACCCAGGTCCAATTGCCGAAAAGGCTGTGGCCGGCAAGCCGGCGGCGAGCCCAGCCGCGCAGCACCAGCAGGCCGAAATACAGGCCGGCGCCGATCGCGATGCCGCCGATGGCACTCAGGCTGTCGTTGCGCACCCAGGCGTAGAGTTCGCGGGTAAGCTCTTCGGCCTGGTTGGGCAAATTGAGGATTCCGACGCCGGCTTCCTTTACCAGATCGGTCGAGGCGGGCGCATTGGCTGCAGCAGTTGGAAGAACAGGCATGCCGCAAGCGTCTAGCCCGCTCCCGCACCGCCTGCCAAGCCTGTGCCAAGGGGGCAGGTGCCAAGGGGGGCATGTGCCAAGGGGGCCGGTGAAATCGAGCCTTTGGCGGGGGGCCTGTGACAGAGCGGGCCTTTGCCAATTGCCGGCGCAGCCCCTAAAGTCGCGAGAATGATGCCGCCTTCCGAGTTTCTGCCTGACAATGCGCCGCCAACGGCTCTGGTGACGGGGGGCGCCAAGCGCATCGGTGCTGCGTTCTGTCGCGCGCTTGCCGACGATGGCTGGCGGGTGCTGATCCACTGCCATCGTTCGCTCAGCGAGGCTGAGGGGCTGGCCGCCGAGCTGGCCGTGCACGCAGCGTATGCGCCGTTGGTCGTGCAGGGCGATCTTGCCAGCCCGGCGATCGGAGCCGCGTTGTTTGCAGCCGCGCCGGGCCCAGTGAGCCTGCTGATCAACAACGCATCGGCCTTTGAAGAAGACCGGTTGCAGACGTTCGACAGCGCACTGTGGGACCAGCACATGGCGGTGAACCTGCGCGCGCCGGCGCTGCTGACACAGGCCTTTGCCGCGCAATTGCCGGAGCAGGTTCGCGGGCTGGTGGTGAACATGCTGGATGCCAAGCTGAATGCGCTCAATGCGGATTTCCTCAGCTACACCGTCTCCAAGGTCGGCCTGGCCGGCTTCACGGAGCTTGCCGCCCGGGCGCTGGCGCCGCGCATCCGGGTCAACGCCATCGCGCCGGCGGTCACGCTTGTTTCGGGGCCGCAGAGCCGCGCGAATTTCGCTGCTGCACATGTCCTCAATCCGCTGGGCATCGGCGTCGACGTGGCGCATCTGGTGTCGGCGCTGCGCTACCTTGTTTCCACGCCAACGGTGACGGGGCAGACGCTGACGCTCGATGGCGGTCAGCGGTTTCTGGCGCTTCCGCGCGACGTTGCCTATATGGTGCCGCAATGACGATCATTTCACTGAAAGAAGCGGCGGCAGCGCTGGCGCCGCGCACGCACAAGATCCTGCTGCAGGAGCTTGCGGTCGATGCCGACATCGGTTTCCACGACTTCGAGATCGGCACGCGGCAACGGCTGCTGGTCTGTGTCGAGGTGACGCTCGATCTGGCGCACTGGCCGCAGGCCGACACGCGCGAACAGGCCTGGAATTATGATTTCATCCGCACCGGGATTCACGCGCTGGTGAAGGACCGGCGCTTCAATCTGCAGGAAACGCTTGCCGAGGAAATCTTTGCGATGATTGCAAGCGTGCCGGGTGTGCTGGCCTTGAAGGTGAGCACCCGCAAGCCGGATGTCTATCCCGACGCGCGCGCCGTGGGGATCGAGATTTCCAGCTACTGAACCGGCGTGCCGATGGTCCGCCCGCAGCGCCCGAGGCTCTGAAGCACGGCGGCATAATCTGCCGATAGCTCGGCAGATGCGCCAAGCGGATCGGGCAGGGAGGCGGGCAATCCGCACGCCAGCGCACGCCAGCGCAGGGTCTCGGGCGCAACCGCCGTCGCCCTGTCTATCACCTCGCCGGTCGAAAGGCTGACGGCTGGCGGCGTGCCGGGCGATCGCTGCACCACCAGCGTTGCCGGCCGGCCCGATGCGGTGGCCAGGAAGAACTGGCTTTCCGACCGCCCCTCCACGGTTCCGGCGGTGTAAAAGCCATCGGTCACCCCGGTTACCATCAATCCGGAATTCTCCCGCTTTGCCGCGTCCACCAGAATGGCGCGCACTGCGGTTTCCGCAGCGGCACTCCATGGCTGCATGGCGTGCGGCTGGACCAGCCGATACTGCTGCACCGCGGCGTCGCGGCTCCCCGGCACCGGCTCGGCAAAGACGATGATTGCCGCGCCCTTTGTCAGGGGCGGCCGGCCACGCGGGCCGGAAGCGCCCTGCCAGAGCCACTCCGCGCGCGCCGGCAAGACGGTGGGCGCCTTCATTGCGGCGGTCAGCTGCGCCTCGATCAGCGCCCGCACCTCGCCGGCGGGCACATCGGGGGCGGCGCGTCGGGACAGCTTTCCTGCCTTGTCCACGGTGGCGATGATCACGGCAGGGCTGGCAAGCGCCAGATCGGCCCAATCCGTCCATGACAGCGTTTTCACCGATGCCGGTGCGGCCGGCAGCGCCTGCGCATGCAAGGGCAGCATCGGCAGCATCGGCAGCAGTGCGATCGACATCAGTGCCAAAGCCGAAGCGGGGCAACAAATGGAGCGCAGCGCGCGAGGCCTGGGGGGCGGGGCAGAGCAGGTCACGCAGTTGGTGTAGCGAAAACGGGTTGCGGCTGGAAGGGCCGGAGGGTATCTCGTCGCTGGCAGGGTGTGTGCGGAGCAAGCACCCGGCCGGAGGGAGCGGCGGAAGCAGACCGCGTCTCGCCTTTGACCGAGCGGCTCGGGAGCGCCGCTCTAAAGCGTTTGCAGGCTGGCAAGGAGTCGGTAAGGGAAAAGTCCGAATCGGATATGACGGCAGCGTCGCTTGGGAAGCGCAGAAGCGCGAAAAGCGGCGGTGCAGGGCGGAATGGGAGAAGCAGATGGTTGATGCGCGAAATCGCATCGGCCGGGTTACAGTGGCCAGAATGCAATGGCCGGTATAGGGAGTGGCAGCGCGTCTATGTCGTATCTTCAAGAAGAGAAGATGAGCTCGAGAAGGCTGTGGGCGATCATCGCGGTCGGTATCCTGCATGCGCTTCTTGGCTGGGCCCTCATTTCCGGTCTGGCGGTCGAGGTGGTGAAAAGCATTACCGGCCCGCTGGAAACGGTGAATATCGAGGAACAGGCGCCACCGCCTGACGAGCCGCCGCCGCCGCCGCCGAAACTGGAAGACATTCCGCCCTATGTGCCGCCGCCGGATGTGCAGATCCAGACGGATTCCGCGCCGCCGCCGACCATCACGACGCAGACGGCCACGCCGCAGCCGCAGCCGACCTTCGTTGCGCCGGCGCCGCCGGCTCCGGTGGTGCAGGCGCCGGCGCCGGTCGCCATTCCGGGAACGCGTGCCATCCCCAACCGCCGCAACCGCGAAATTTCTCCGGACGACTATCCGGACGCTTCGCGGCGCGCCGAGGAGCAAGGCACCACGGGCATCCGGGTAACCGTGGGTGTCGACGGGCGGGTGAAGGATTGCAACGTGGTCCGCTCCAGCAACTTTAACCGGCTGGACGAGCGGGCATGCCAGATCGCATCCCGCCGCTGGCGCTTCACCCCCGCCACCGAGAATGGCCAGCCCGTTGAGTCGCTGTCCACGGTAAATTATGTCTGGCGGCTCGAAGAGGGGCGCTAGGATTGCACTGAGACGATACGAAAACTTACTTTCAACCTGTTTCGACAAAAGGGACTTTTTATGGCTGACGTTACTGTGGAGAACCCATATGGCCTGGTGGCCGCACTCGAGCAGGGCGGAATTGTCGCCCAGTTCATTTTCGGAATCATGGTTCTGATGTCCATCACCAGCTGGTTCGTCATTTTCACCAAATGGTGGGAGCAGAAGAAGTTGATGGCAGAAGCCATCGAGGTGGAGAAGAAGGTCTGGTCCGCCAGCAGCCTGAAGGAAGGCGCCTCCAAGCTGGACAAGGGTTCGGCCTTCCGCCAGCTCGCCGATGACGGGCTGCGCGCGTTCGATCACACCGAAGGCAAGCTCACCGACCAGATCGACCAGAACGAGTGGGTCACGATGACCCTCAACCGTTCGGCAGGCCTGATTTCCACCAAGCTCCAGTCCGGCCTCAGCTGGCTGGCCTCGGTCGGTGCCACTGCGCCGTTCATCGGGCTGCTCGGCACCGTGATCGGCATTTATCGCGCCCTCATCAACATCGGCATCGCCGGGCAGGCCTCGATCGACAAGGTTGCGGGCCCCGTCGGCGAAGCGCTCATCATGACTGCCGTCGGTCTCGCCGTCGCCGTTCCCGCCGTGCTCGGCTACAATTATCTTGCCGGGCGCAACAAGGCGATCATGGAAAAGCTGAACACCTTTGCCGCCGACGTGCATGGCTATCTGCTTTCGGGTGCGCGCCTGGCGCGGCCGGTTGGCGCAGCGCCGGTTGTCGCTGCCGCGCAGCCGCTCAAGAAGTAAGCCCCGAACAGTCAGAAAGGGGTTTTCCCCATGGGTATGAGTATGGGCAACGCCGACGAAGAAGGCGGCCTGATGTCGGAAATCAACACCACGCCCCTGGTGGACGTGATGCTGGTTCTCCTCATCATCTTCCTGATCACCGTGCCGGTCGTCATCCAGACCGTGCCGGTGGTGCTGGCGAAGGTGTCGAACATCCCGACCACCACCAAACCGGAAAATGTGCCGCTTTCGGTCGATGCCAACTGCGACATCTACTGGGGACTTTCAAGGCTGGATTCCACCGATCAGCTGCGCGAGAAGGGCGGCACCTATCTGTTGGCCGAGGTGGAACGGATGAAGTCGGCCGGCGCGAAGATCGAGCTTCCGGAAGTGCACATCCGGGGCGACGCCGGAACCGAATATCGCTGCGTGGGTGGCGCAATCTTCGCCATGCAGCGGGCCGGATACCAGAAGATCGCTTTCGTCTCCGAACCGGTGGCGGGCACCATCATCCGCCGCTAAGGCGCACCGAAATCGAACTTGAAAGTCCAGACTCATGGGAATGTCACTTGGCGGTAGCGGCGGCGAAGAGAAGCCGATGGGCGAAATGAACACGACGCCCCTCATCGACGTCATGCTCGTGCTGCTCATCATGTTCATCATCACCATCCCGATCCAGACGCACGCAACAAAGCTGGATCTTCCGCCGCCCACCAACCTGCCGAACGACATCAAGCCCGACTTCAACCAGGTGAACATCGACTTTTTGAACGCCATTTACTGGAACGACACCGAAGTGACGCTCGAGCAGCTGGATGGCTATCTGAAGCAGATCGGCGCGATTCAGCCGGCAGCATCGCAACCGGAACTGCGGTTGAAGCCGGATCAGCTTTCACGCTACGAAATCGTCAACCAGGTGATGGCGCTGGCGCAGCAGGCCGGCATCCAGAAGATGGGTTTCGTGGGGAACGAAGCTTACCAGTAAT
>Ga0105044_10014528_pt1 | contig 10648 bp, 6 predicted proteins | sample MAT01_FD_78092 | JGI IMG/M metagenome (GOLD analysis project Ga0105044, IMG submission 78092) | Freshwater microbial communities from Lake Fryxell liftoff mats and glacier meltwater in Antarctica - MAT-01 | ecosystem: Environmental > Aquatic > Freshwater > Ice > Liftoff microbial mat | place... | reverse complement strand
CTGGTGCCGTCAATTGAATGCGAAAACAAGAGCCGCCAGCAGGCACGGGCACATACTCAATACTTGCCTGATTCGCCTCAAGCAACTCTTTACTAATATACAAACCTAAACCTGTGCCGTCAGCACGAGTGGTAAAAAATGGCTGGAATAGAGAACTTCGCAATTTTTCTGGGATACCGGGACCACGATCAATAATCTCAATTATCGCACCCGGTTGGTCGACTAGCTGGCGAATCCGAATAATGACCTCTGGAACCGCGTCGGGCTGCCGCCCATAAGCGAGCGCATTACGCACCAAATTCCAGCAGGCTTGCGTCAATTGCGACGGGTCTACCAAAGCACGCAGGTTTGGCTTTTCAATTCTGACGCGAATAGAATCTTGCCCCGCCGCAAGGCTTTGTTTGAACTCGCGTAAAAATTCTTCTATCCATTCACTCAAATTCACATCTTCCGGGCGCGAGCGTTCGCGTCGGGATAGTTGTAAAACGTTTTCGACAATGCCGTTCATGCGTTTGCATTGGCCATAGATAATGCCTACTAACTGACGATCCAACTCCGGTATGTCAGCGCTTTCTTGAAGTAGCTGCGCAGCATTTCCAATCGCGCCAAGCGGATTGCGGATTTCATGCGCAATACTGGCCGAAAGCCGCCCAAGCGAGGTCAATGTTAGCTCTTCAGCGCGGCGCGAAAGCTGGGTTTCATCCTCTAAAAATATAAGCACACGGGTATCCAAGTTGGCACCAATCTTGGCCATGCGCGGAATAACCGGTGGCACGCCTTTGGTCACAGTCAACGGCGCAGGATCGTGGCGCCCGGCAATCAGCCATTCCCGCATACGCACCTGTAACGGCCGCGCAAATCGGCTTAAATTACGCTCGCGCGGACTTGGCATGCCTAATAGATACCAAGCTGATTCGTTATAGCGTTCAACTTCACCCATCAAATCCACCACCAGCACACCCGTACGCATGCGCTGAATGATTAGCTCATTAACTTCTGCAAGGCTGAGCAAATCTTGGCCGCGCTGCTCGGCTAAGGCACGGCTTTCTTGGGTGCGAATACCTAACCAATAGATCAATCCGGTAATAATAAAGAAGCTCAACCCGTAACCGCCGCTTTGCGCCCAATTACGGGACTCATCACCCAGTATCCAGACGCTATAGGCTGCTTCACCCACTGCGACCAATGCCGCCATTGCCGCAACAAAAGCGGCCAGCCTTGGTGTCAAAAGCAAAGCGGTAATCGCAACGGTAATTAGCATCAAAGCGCCAGCGCCGCTGGCCGGGCCACCAAAAAAGTGCAGCGCAACCGCCGCAATTCCTAAATCCAGCGCCGCACCGATCAAGACCTGACCGGTGATTTTTTCATCGCTACGCCTAGCCGAAAACCAAAGCAATATCGCACCAATTAAATAGATAATTGCGGCGATTCGGATTGGCACATTAGGGTTCTGTGGCAGAAAGCTTGCCCCTGCTAGCGCCAACACCAAAAAGACCGTAGCTTGGAATATTCGGAACAAATTGAGCAAAATTAACTCGTTCCAACGCTGCAATTTGCCCTTACTGTCCATGATTCAAGCTCGCTTTAGAAACTTTCGAATATTTTTTCAGCTCAAAAACATCCAGTCGTTAGATGCGTCCCATGGACAAGCACTTCGATTTGAAATGTTTTGCTTTAACAGAAAACTTGAATGCCTAATGTCTTGCCAAGGCAAAACACACAGATGCAGAATGTTTTGCCGAGGCAAAACACTTAGATGCAGAATGTTTTGCCAAGGCAAAACACACAGATGCAGAATGTTTTGCCAAGGCAAAACAACTTGCTAGCCACCTAGCTAATCAATCATAAGGCTAAAATGCAGGCTTCGTGTAATTACGCATTATTACATTGTATTGTAAGGCGCATTACTTTTTTTTATTTACCCCCTTGGCGTAGCCAAATAGATTCGTCAGAATAGGGCAATTGCTGGAAGCAGCACCACCCAGAAATCTTTAATTGGAGTAGGCATGAATTTCCACGAGTACCAGTCGAAAGAGCTTTTTGTAAAGTTCGGTTTGCCTGTGCCGATGGGGCACGTAGCAGTATCACCAGAAGGTGCAGTTGATGCAGCACGTAGCCTTGGCGGTGAACAGTGGGTCGTTAAAGCGCAGATTCATGCGGGCGGGCGCGGCAAGGCTGGCGGCGTAAAATTGTGCAAGACATTAGCAGCAGTGCGCGAAGCAGCGCTGAAAATGCTCGGCACGAAGATGGTCACCTATCAAAGCGCAGGCCGGGCGCTACCGATCAATCAAGTTTTGGTTACCGAAGCAACCGATATCTCTAAAGAGCTCTACCTCAGCATTGTTGTCGACCGCCAGACGCGGGGGATTGCCTTTGTGGGTTCACCGTCGGGGGGCGTGGACATAGAACAAGTCGCCAATGAAACGCCAGAAAAGATTTTCACGCTGGACGTTGATTTTGTTCAAGGCTTGCAGGCCTATGAATGCCGGAAATTCGGCTTCGCGATGGGTTTGGGCTCGAAACAAGTCGGGCAACTCACCAAAATCATGTTGGGTATTTATAAGATGTTTAATGAGCTTGATCTAAGCATGGTTGAAATCAACCCGCTGGTGATCAATCCGGCTGGCGACCTTTTAATTCTTGATGCCAAGCTTGATGCCGATGATAATGCGCTATTCCGCCACCCAGAGCTGGAGGCGATGCGCGATTTAACCCAAGAAGATCCGATTGAAGCCGCTGCAAGCAAGCACAATTTGAACTATGTGACGATGGATGGCGACATCGCATGTATGGTCAACGGTGCGGGCTTGGCAATGGCGACGATGGACGTGATCAAACTCTATGGTGGCGAACCGGCGAACTTTTTGGATGTGGGCGGTGGTGCTACGACAGAGCGCGTCACTGAAGCACTCAAACTTATTTTGGCGAATCCGAAAGTAAAAGCCATTCTGGTCAATATCTTTGGCGGCATTGTCCGTTGCGATTTAATTGCAGAAGGCATTATTAACGCGGTGAAGGAAGTGGGGTTGACGCTGCCGATCGTGGTGCGCCTTGAAGGGACTAACGTCGAGAAGGGCCGTGAGCTTTTGCGAAACTCGGTGCTAAAAATTACTTCAGCAACCGATTTAAGCGATGCGGCTGAAAAAGTAGTCGCTGCAGCTAACGGCATGGTTAACAACGGAAAGGGAGCCTAACGTGGCGGTATTGATCGATAAAAACACGCGCGTCATCTGCCAAGGGTTTACTGGCGCACAAGGCACGTTTCATTCCGAACAAGCAATGGAATATGGTACTAAATTTGTCGGCGGCGTAACGCCTGGCAAAGGTGGCAAAGAACACATTGGGCTGCCCGTTTTTAACACCGTGCAAGATGCCGTAGCAGAAACTGGCGCAAGTGCCACTATGATTTTCGTACCGCCGCCATTTGCTGCTGACGCTATTTTAGAAGCAGCAGATGCAGGCGTTCGCGTTATTGTGTGTATTACCGAAGGCATTCCCGTACTGGATATGATGCGCGTCAAAAACGTGCTCAAAAGTTATCCGAATACCTATCTTGTGGGGCCCAACTGCCCTGGCATTATTACACCAGGTCAATGCAAAATTGGCATCATGCCAGGCTCAATCCATAAGCCGGGCATTGTTGGAATTGTATCCCGCTCAGGCACATTAACTTACGAAGCAGTCTTTCAAACCACACAAGCCGGTTTAGGCCAAAGTACGTGTATTGGCATTGGCGGCGATCCGATACACGGCATGAACTTTATTGACTGCCTGCGGCTGTTCCAAGATGATCCTCAAACTGAAGCGATCATTATGGTTGGCGAAATTGGTGGCACCGCCGAAGAAGAAGCGGCTGAGTTCATCCAAGAATATGTTACCAAACCAGTGGTGGCGTATATCGCTGGCGTTGCGGCTCCTCCGGGTAAACGGATGGGTCATGCAGGCGCCATCGTTGCAGGCGGAAAAGGTACAGCAGAAGCAAAGTTTGCAGCTCTTGAAGCAGCGGGCGTCACGACAGTGCGCTCACCCGCCGAGTTAGGTGATGCAGTCCTCCGGCGCCTTTCTGGCGCCTCTCCCAAAAAGGTGAAGCAGCCCATGAAAGTTAGCGCAACAAAACCATCAGAAGTGAAATCAGCAGCCAAAACAGCTGCTAAGCCAGCGGCAAAGCCTGCAGCAAAAGCGGCTGCCAAGCCTGCGGCCAAACCAGCTCCAAAGCCGGCAGCAAAAGCAGCCGCGAAGCCTGCGGCCAAACCAGCGGCGAAGCCTGCGGCCAAACCGGCGGCGAAGCCTGCTGCCAAACCTGCGGCGAAGGCTGCTGCCAAACCTGCGGCGAAGTCGGTTGCAAAACCAGCAGCGAAGCCTGCAACAAAAGTTGCCGCAAAGCCCGCTGCGAAGCCTGCAGCTAAACCAGCAGCTAAACCTGCAGCAAAAGTTGCCGCAAAAAAGCCGGTAGCTAAAAAGAAATAATGTAACTGCCTTTTGATGTTGTAGTTTGATACAAAGAAAAAACCGGCTGAGAATTCCGCAGCCGGTTTTTTTTATTTCTCGATTTTTATCGTAGCCTTTTCTATCGCTGACTTTCTATCCCTGAACTACCAATCCCAATGCCCACTGCGATCAAATTACGCGACGATTGGAAAGCGCCGCTCCTACCCGTACTTCAGGGTCAATCCATGGCAAAACTGCGCGGTTTTCTTCAGGCCGAACTGACAGCGGGCAAGATTATCTATCCGCCGATGGACCAGATCTTTGCCGCATTTGATGCAACCGCGTTGGCGCAGGTTAAAGTGGTCATTCTCGGTCAAGATCCCTACCCTGGAACGGGTCAGGCGCATGGATTGAGTTTTTCGGTTCCGCCCGGAATCGCGGTACCGCGCTCGCTCAAAAACATTTATCAGGAATTAAAGTTGGATCTGGGAATAGCCCCCAGCCGGAGCGGAAATCTTATGGCGTGGGCAAAACAGGGCGTTTTATTGCTTAATGCGGTACTGACTGTTGAAGCAAATCAGATTAATTCACACAAAGGACGTGGGTGGGAGCAATTTACTGACGCAGTTATCGATTTAATCAATGAATCCATCCCGCACTCGGTTTTTATGCTTTGGGGTAAACAAGCGCAAGAAAAAGGCGCGCGCGTAGATTCTAGCCGCCATTTAGTGTTGAAGGCGCCGCATCCTTCCCCGATGTCTGCGCATCAGGGTTTTTTTGGCTGCGGCCATTTTCGACGTGCAAACGACTATTTGATTGAGCACCAGCGTGGCCCCATCAATTGGCAATTGCCAATTGAGGCTTAGGATATTTTTGGGCAAATAGTTCAATGTTCGTTTCATTTGTTATTCGCGCGCGCCCTTGGCGGAGATGACGGGCGAATGATATCGCGGTGCGCCGTGGGCTTATCTTTGATGTACCGTTAAGCATCCATGCGTTTGATTAGCTCGCAAATGCCCGCATACTCAGCGGCTATGTTGAAAGGCTTACCCCGAATGAGCGAAACCGAAGTCGTCATCAATAATTTTATCCGCCACATCATCCAGGGTGATCTCGCCTCGCATAAGCACGAAGGCAAGGTGGCCACGCGATTCCCACCCGAACCGAATGGCTATCTGCATTTAGGGCATGCGAAAAGTATTTGCTTAAACTTCGGCTTGGCGCATGACTTTGACGGAACCTGCAATTTACGCTTCGACGACACCAATCCGTCAAAGGAAGATTTGGAATATGTCGAAGCCATCAAGGCAGACGTAGAATGGCTGGGTTTCAAGTGGACTGAGCTGCGGCATGCCTCTGATTACTTTGAAGTATTCTATCTTTGCGCAGAAAAGTTGATTCAAGATGGCTCAGCATTTGTTTGTGATTTAAGTGCGGAGCAAGTGCGCAATTATCGCGGCAATTTGACCGAACCCGGACGCGACAGCCCGAATCGCACCCGTACGGTAGCGGAAAACCTTGATCTATTTCGCCGCATGCGCGCCGGGGAGTTCGAAGACGGCGCGCGCACGCTACGCGCCAAAATTGACATGCGCGCGGGCAACATTAACCTGCGTGACCCAGCACTCTATCGCATCCGAAAAGTCACGCATCAAAATACCGGGGACGCATGGTGTATCTATCCGATGTATGACTATGCGCACTGCATCAGTGATGCGCTGGAAGGCATCACCCACTCCATTTGCACGATCGAGTTCGAAGACCACCGCCCCCTCTACGATTGGTGTGTCCAAAACGTTAATTTAGGCGCGCACCCGGAGCTGTATGCACCGTTGATAAAAGCGGGTTTTAAGACGGAAGTCAGCACGCCACAGCAGATTGAATTTGCGCGTGGAAATTTGAATTACACCGTATTGAGCAAACGCAAACTGATTGATTTGGTCAGCCAAAACTTGGTGCATGGCTGGGACGATCCGCGCATGCCAACGCTGTCGGGTGTCCGACGGCGCGGTTTCCCAGCACGTGCGATACGCCTATTTTGGGAGCGTGCGGGCATATCTAAGCAAGTTAGCGTGATTGACATTGCCGTTTTGGAGGGCTGTGTGCGCGAAGTGTTGGATCAGTCAGCAGGGCGGCGTATGGCGGTGTTGCGGCCGTTAAAGTTGCGCATCACCAATCTTGCTCGCGACCACTTAGAAACCTTGCTCATTGCAAATCATCCGAAAGATGCCGATGCCGGTGAACGAGCCGTTGCGCTGACCAGAGATATCTACATTGAACAAGATGATTTTATGGAAGTGCCAATCAAGGGCTTCCACCGACTAGTTCCGGGTGGCGAAGTACGCTTGCGCGGGGTCGGCATTGTCAAATGCGACAGTATTGAGAAGAATGCAGACGGCAACGTGATAGCGATCAACGCGAGCCTTGACCTAACCAGCCGCCACGGCATGCCCGGCGCCGAGCGGAAAGTAAAAGGCACGATTCACTGGGTCAGCGCGCAGCAAAACATCATCGCCGAAGTTAGGCTTTATGACCGGCTATTTCTTTCACGCGACCCTGACCGCAACAGCGATGGCGTAGAAATTGACTACCGCGCGAATATCAACCCGGCATCTGAGGAAATTTTGACGGACGCGGTGCTGGAGAGCAGTTTGGGTGAAGCTATTGCGGAACAGACCTTTCAATTTGAACGCCTAGGCTATTTTACTGCTGATCGTCACGCGCATCAAAACGGTGTGCCAGTGTTCAATCGTGTGGTCAATTTACGCGACACTTGGGCAAAATAGCGACCACATATCGGCGTTCGGAACAAACTTTTATCACCAGCTTTTGCCAAAGCTTTTTAGATCGTAAAAATTAGGCGCTAGTCATTTAACACCGATGGCAGTCGCAATTCGCACAGGGCGTAACGGTTAGACTCGTGCGGCAATCCACCAGGACTCAAATGCGAGCATTAGAGAATATTGGGTTAAAGGATGTTTTTAGCAGCCTTCCCGGGCCAGTCAAGTCGACGTTAAACAACGTCGTTGAGCTGGGTCGCGCTTTAAGCAACGCGGTCAGTGCCGAACTTTTGATTTTCGACGGTATGTGCAGCCTAGTGACCGGCCAGCCGATCGCACCGGCCTTGCTGGCATCCCTGCACAGTTCGCAAGGCAATCCTGAGGCGCAAGCAAGCCTCCCTGAAAATTGCTTGGCGCAACCCATTTTTATTGACGCGATCGCGATAGGCAGCTTATTTGTCGTATTTGAACGCGCACCGTCACTGTCAAATGGCCGCCGCGTCGCACTGCAGACGGTAGCGGCCCAAATAGCGTGTTTGTTGGGTTTGGCGCGCGACGCCCTAACCGTCGAACGGGATCGCTTGCGGCTCGTGCAGGCGATTCAGGCCACCAATGGCGGAGTTTGGTCGCTCGACGTGGCGCGTGGTGAATTTCGCGGTGATGCTACCGTCGCACAATTGCTAGGCTGGCACGGTGCCGAAGTAAGAGCTGATTTTGATGCGGTGCTTGATTACGTGCACGCAGATGATCGCTCTGAATTTCTATATGCCATCGGGCGGGCAACCAATTTAGGCAAGCCAGATCGCCACGTATTTCGCCTGCACACGTCCGGCCGCTGGTTGACGACCGCCTTTGACCGGGATGTCGGCAATGATGACTCGGTGCATTTTATTGGCATGCTGCGTGACCACAGCGCACAGCGCGCAGTCGAGCTTGAAGTTGAAATGCACCAGACTCAGCTCGAAACACTGGTAAAAGACTTGCGGAAATCGAATCGCGTTGACGTGTTAACGGGTTTAGCGAACCGTATGGCGTTAAATGAAACCCTGCGCACGGCAACCATGAACGCACGCGCCCGAAACGAATGGGTCAGCCTACTCATTATTGACGTCGACTTTTTTAAAAGCTTTAACGACACCTTCGGCCATATAGAGGGGGATATCGCCTTGCGTCAAGTTGCGACCGAAATCGCCCGATCAACACGCGGTGACGATTTGGCCGCACGCTTCGGCGGCGAAGAGTTTTGCGTTTTGTGTTTTGCCGACCCTGAACTGACCGGTAAAGTCGCGGAGCGCATTCGCGTCGCGATCGAACAATCGAGCTGGGCGAAGCGCACGGTGACGGTCAGCATTGGGGTTTGCAGCCTGCAGGGCGCTAATGTAGATGAACGGGTGCTGTTTCAGCAGGCCGATGCCGCGCTTTATCGGGCAAAAGATACGGGGCGTAACCGGGTGGTTGTGGCTTGAAGCTTCGCATACACTCTGCAACTTACGACTTAATTTCACAGGGCAAATAATGCACACGCTTGATCAAGACTGGTTCGTAGAAGCCCATGAATACGCAAATTCGGCCATAGGTTTTAAGGTCAAGAAGTTGTTGCATTCCGAGAAGACGCCGTTTCAAACGATTGATATCTATGAAACTACCGACTGGGGCAACTTAATGGTGTTGGACGGCTGCGCGATGGTGACCACACGTGACAACTTCCTTTATCACGAGATGATGAGCCACCCAGCACTTTTTACCCACCCGCGCGCCAAACGCGTCGTGATTATCGGTGGCGGCGACTGCGGCACGCTGCGCGAAGTGCTTAAACATGAAGAAGTAGAAAGCGTCGTGCAGTGCGATATTGATGAGCGTGTCACGCGCCTATCCGAGCGCTATTTCCCTGAGCTATGCGTGAGCAATGGCGACCCACGCTGTAAAATCATGTTTGACGATGGCATTAAGCTAATGGCGGAAATGGAGCCGGACAGCGTCGATTTAGTAATCGTTGATTCGACCGATCCAATTGGCCCAGCGGAAGGATTGTTTAACCAATCGTTCTACCAATCAGTTTTGAAGTCTTTGCGCGCAGGCGGCATTTTGGTGCAGCAAAGTGAATCGCCATTGATTCATGTGGATATTTTGCAAAAAATGCGCACCCAAATGAAAGGATCAGGATTTAGCCACATGCGCACGCTTTGTTTCCCGCAGCCCTGTTACCCCAGCGGTTGGTGGAGTGCGACGATGGCCCGTAAAGGCATTGATCTAACCAATTTCCGCGAACGCGGTGCGGCCACCAAAAAATTCGAAACCAAGTACTACAACGTCGATATCCACCGAGCCGGGCTGGCGATGCCTGAATTTTTGAAAGCGGCGCTGGGTGAGACTTGATTTGCCCGTAAGAATGCTGCCATTGTTTGGACACTTTGCATTGTTTGGACACTTTGCATTGAGTGCTCAGTCTGGCAACTTTAAATGACCCATTAGAGGAAAATGTATGCATCAGTGGTTTCTAAGCATCAACGGCCAACAAGTCGGCCCTTATGATCAAGCCGTGGCGGCAAACCAAGCGCGGGCGAACCCCACCGCGTTCTGCTGGCGTCAGGGCTTTCAAAACTGGCTACCCGTAGGCCAAGTCGCTGAGCTTTTTCAACCAGCACCTATGGGCATGATGGCCCCGGCTCCACCTGCGCAGGGTATGCAGCGCGCCGATGTGGTGGATTACAAAATTTATGGCGAAGACGTGCAGTTCGTCGAGATTGAGCTCGACCCAGGTGAATCCTGCGTCGCTGAAGCCGGTTCGATGATGTACAAAGATGCCCTTATTAAAATGGAATCGGTGTTTGGTGATGGCACGCAAGCGCAAGCGGGCGGCGGTTTTATGGGCAAATTATTGGGCGCGGGAAAACGCTTGCTGACCGGTGAAAGCTTATTCACGACCGTATTTACCCATACCGGCGCATCCGGTAAAACCAAAGTTGCCTTCGCCGCACCCTACCCTGGCACCGTATTGCCGCTGAGCTTAACCAAATATGGCAACAAGCTAATCTGCCAAAAAGATGCATTCTTGTGCGCAGCACGTGGCGTATCGATTGGCATCCATTTCCAAAAGAAAGTGATGACCGCACTCTTTGGTGGCGAAGGCTTCATCATGCAAAAGCTTGAAGGTGATGGCATGGTATTCGTGCATTGCGGCGGCACCTTAATCGAAAAAGAACTGCAAGCTGGTGAAGTGCTGCACGTTGATACCGGCTGTGTCGCGGCGATGACACAAACCGTGAGCTTCGATATCGAACAGGTCGGCGGCATCAAGAGCATGATTTTCGGCGGCGAAGGCGTGTTTTTTGCCAAAATGACCGGCCCGGGCCACATTTGGATTCAATCCCTGCCCTTCAGCCGCTTAGCGGGTCGCATCTTTGCAGCCGCGCCGCAAACCGGTGGCGGTGGTGTCGGTG
>Ga0105044_10014527_pt1 | contig 10648 bp, 6 predicted proteins | sample MAT01_FD_78092 | JGI IMG/M metagenome (GOLD analysis project Ga0105044, IMG submission 78092) | Freshwater microbial communities from Lake Fryxell liftoff mats and glacier meltwater in Antarctica - MAT-01 | ecosystem: Environmental > Aquatic > Freshwater > Ice > Liftoff microbial mat | place... | reverse complement strand
CCAGTTCAACTTTTACTGGAGCTACTACTACGCATTCAGGCTGCAGCAGCAGATCTTGAACAACTCGGCTAACCCCTGATTGGGCCGGTCACTCACTGTCCGGTAGAAGAATAAACCGCGCCCTGACTGTCCGGGACGGGCGCGTGTATTCCCGTGGTTCATCGCGGAGCGCGCTCATGCCAACTGCCGCAACGATGCCTGACGTGCGGCTCAAGCGGATTTAGGTACGCTGACAGTTGGTGCACATCCGCTGAAAGGTCAACCCGCGTTATTCCCTGCGGCACGAGCTTCCGCCGCGCTGGGCATGTGGACAGGATTGTGACGGTAATCCGTAGCACACCATTGACATGTCCGATTTCCGTGCACCTCGGAACTGGAAAAACTACGACGATGTCGTCATACTCGATCACGGTGTCGCGAGATCTCCGCTGAACTGATGAACCCACGGTGAAATAATCGTGAATTCCGGAGGTACCTCTCCGTCGCGATGGGATGAGCGGCTTCGCATTGCGATCGAAGCGATCCTGCTCGCGATAGTCGCTATCTCACCATGGCCGAATGCATTGCAAGATGCCGGTCCCCGGCTATTCATTTCGATCGGCCTGGGCTTAATGCTCGCTCTCTGGGCAGCGAGGTTGTTTATCAACCCGTACCTATCGAAGCGGGGAAATGGCCCTTTCTACTGCCTCACCTGTTTTGTTTTGTTGGGTGCAATCCAGTTGTTGACGTTGCCTGCGAACGTCATCTCGGCTGTCTCACCGGGATCGGCCGAGATTGTCCAATTCTACCTGCCGGACAAGCATGAAGTTCTCCCCGGCGAAGCGGCCGGTGCAGCCAAATCGTTTAATCCCTTGTCGGTAAGTCCCGGCGATTCGAGGGAGTTCCTGATGAACGCACTCGCCATGGCCTCGCTTTACGGCGTCGTGCTGCACAACCTCACTTCGGCCAATGCGTTTACGCGTTTCGCCTGGGTGTCGGCCGTCAATGGCGTGCTGGTTTGCCTGCTCGCGTTCGCGCTGCGAATTTCAAACCACGGCAACGTCCTTTTCTGGCCTGTTCCTCCGGCGGGATCGGCCGACTTCGGTCCGTTCGAATCCCGAAACACCTTCCCCTTCTTCATCAACCCCTGCATCGGCCTCACTCTCGGATTGCTGTTGGCTGGGGTAAAAAAAGTCAAATCCGTGCTTCACGATGGTTGGCTGATCTGGTTGTTCGCGGCTGTCGCCCTGATGTTGACCGCACTGGCCTTCAGCTTCTCCCGCGGCGGTATGCTGGCAATGATCGCTGCCCTCGTGTTCGGCGTGGTCTTCAGCCTGCGTTCCGGCCGGCAACTCGCCTCGCTGGGGCAGTTGCTCTGGCTCTTGCCCGTGGTTTTCGTGGCAATGGGCTGGCTTGGCTGGTCCGCGTTGGAGCAGCGCTACGAACGATTGTTCGAGAATCGGGTTGATGTGGATGCCCGTTACAAAGTCTGGCAGGATTCCCTCAACCACTTTACCGGCAGCCCAATGTTCGGCACGGGAAACGGCAGCTTCCGTGTCGTCGAACCGCTGACGCGAACGACCATCGGCGCGGAGACCGTCGATTACGACAACGCACATAACGAATACGTCGAGGCGCTGGTCGAAGGCGGGGTGCCGCGATTGCTGGTGACGTTGGCGCTGATCGGTTCCGTCACTTTCGCAGGCGTGAGGAACTATCGCCGATGCGCGGGCCGTACGTTGAGTTGGCTGATCCTGGGTGGCCTCGTCGGCTTCTGGGCGATCACGCTGCACAGCTTCGTTGACTTCGGCATCCACTACCCGTCGATCGCGATAACCGTGGTCGTCTTGATGGCTCAACTGGCGAACGCCCGAACCGCCAGCGATGAGGCCGACCGCGGCCGGGTGCCGTACCCCGTCGCACTGATACTGGCCGCGCTCTTGATCGGCCTCGGCGGATGTTTGGTCAACAACGGTATTCTGGCGGATCGCGCGCACCGCCATCGCGTAGCGGCCAACGCGGAAGACGGCAGCACCACTGAGTCCGCCTTGCGACGGGTGGCCTATCTGGAAACTGCCGTGCGCAGCCAGCCCCGATCATATTCGTACCGCTTCGACCTGAGCCAGGCGTACTACGACGCGGCGCGCATGGCCGAAAATCGCGATGAAGCGAAACGTCTGCTTCGTGAGTCGCTGCGGGCTGCCGCCGCCACTCGCGACCTCGCCCCGACATTCGCCAAGCCGCACGTTCGCCTCGCCCTGCTGCGCGATCAGTTTCAGGAAGCGCAACAGCCGATCTGGTATCTCGAACGAGCAGTCCGTTCCGCACCCAGCGACCCGATGATCTGGTTTGCGTGCGGTAAACATCGCTACGACAGCGGCGACTTCGACGGAGCCTGGCGCGACTGGAAACGGTCCCTCGCGCTTCGCGACACTTTTCTCGATCCGATTTTCAAGGACGCCTTCGAACAGATCACTCCGTTTGAGATTCTCGACAAGGTGCTGCCCGAACGACCCGAGTTGATCTACAAGGTCGCCCAGCAGATCATCCGTGATTCCGGACTGCCGAGCCGCCTGTTGGCCCCGTACTTCAAGCGTGCTCTCGAACTGCTCGATCAGCGCGAAGCAAACCGGTCAGCGAAAGACGAAATGCTGCGCGGCATCCTCCTGCAGAACCTGAATCGGCCTGCCGAATCGATCGTCGCCTTCCAGCATGCTTTGGAGAAAGACCCGGCAATGATCGACTGTCGGCTGAAGCTGGCCAATCAACTTTACGAAAGCTCACGGTTCGAGGAGGCGGCGAAGGAAGCCATGCTTGTACTGAATCGCGACCCGTTCAATCAGGAAGCCAAAGAACTTGTGGCAGTGCTCGAACGTGAGCTGGAGTTGCTGAAGTAGAAAACGACAGCAGCGAGGCCCATGGCCTCGCTGCTGAACGGTTCGTCGCGAATCAATCACTTCTTACCGACCGCGAAGATCGACTTTTCGCTCATGATGTACAGCACGCCGTTGGCGACGGCGACCGTGCTGCGGATCGGTTCATCGACGGCGATCTTGTCGAGCTTGTATTTCTTGTCCACCGCTTTGCGGACCTCGATCAACTTCTTGCCGGCCGTCTTCTCGTCCGGTTCCATCGAGGCGATTTCGACTTCGTCCATCGCTTCGGGTGCCTTGTCGTGCTTGAAGACAAACAGGTCGCCATCCTCGTTGCCAATGAAGATCTTGCCATCGACGTAGTAGGCCGAGCCCCAGATGGCGGACTTCAGGTCGAACTGCCAGAACTTTTTGCCGGTCTTCGCATCCAGGCAGTGCAGATAGCCGGCCAGTTCGCCGATGTAGCAGACGTCGTCCACGATGCAGGCGGAACTCATGGTGCGGCCGAACACGTAGTCGCGTTTGGCGTACTTGCGTTTCTCTTCGCCGCCGTAATGCCAGACGACGGCGGTGTTCGGGTTCGGCTTGGTCTCGGGCGGATCTTTCTTGGCGTCGGTGACGAGTTCGGGCGAGATGTCCCCCTTCTTGCCGGCCACGTCGAGGCACCAGAAATGGCCGATGCCTTCAAAGTGCTCGGGATCCTGGCCGGTGCCGATGTAGATCTTGTCCTTGTAAAGAACCGGCGTGCCGATGAAGTCGCTGCGGGTGCCCTTGCCGCCGAGTTCGTACTTGGAATCCTTCGGGTTCGCATCGAACTTCCAGAGTTCGTCGCCGGTCTGCGGATTGAATGCACGCACCCAGCCGTCGCCGCCCGGGAAGATGATCTGCGGCACGCCCTTGATCTCGACGTAGCACGGGTTCGACCACTGCCCGTGCATGATCGATTTGCCCGGGGCGTTACTCTTCCAGACCAGCTTGCCGGACTTCTTGTAAATGCACAGGAAGCTCGGCGCCTCGGGCGACGGCAGGTTGATATGCCCCTCATCGACACCGTTGGCGGTGACGAAGTAGATGAGGTCGCCGACGATCAGCGGCGAACACGCCGTCATGTTGTGCGGGAACACGTTCAGTTCTTTAATCATGTCGTATTCCCAGATGATGTCGGCATCGGTCTTGTCCTGGTACTTCTCGGTCTGGATGCCGTCGTTACCGTTGGCGAAGCCCGCCACGTCGGCACAGACGATCGTGCAGCGATTAGTGCAGTAGTACACGCGATCGCCATCGACGATCGGTGTGGAGCAGAGCCCTTCACGCGGCCAATCTTTCACCTGGCCGTCCGGCAGCTTGTCGTGGACAGATTGCCAGAGGAAGTCGCCGGTCTTCTCATCGAAGACCATCAGGATGCCCTTGTCGACCGGCGGGCCGTCCGGATCATCGTCGGTCGCCTTGCCGCGATCGCGTTTGTTGCGCGGGTTCTCGTTGTTGGTGCCGACGTACACGCGGCCGTCGGCGATGGTCGGCCCGCCGTATGCGCGCGAGCCGAGGGTGGACTTCCACTTGGCGGCCTCTTCGACCTTAAAGCTGCCGGGGATGTCGGTGTCGATGGAGTTGACCATGTTGCGGCCGGGCGTGCCGCCGAACATGGTGTGATCGCTCTTGCCGCCACCGATGGCGGCAGGGGCATCAGCGGCCGCGACCGGAGCGGCGTTGGCGGCCGGGGTACTAATTGGGGAAGGCGTTTGCGTGAAATGCCACGCTCCATAGCCCACGGCGGCCAGGACAACCGCCGATCCGATCGATTTGGTCCACATGCACATAAAGTCGACCTCTGTTCAGGAGCCGGTGAGGAGTTTATTCCATCTCGTCCGCGATGATTTCATCAAGAGTCCACCCACAAGTCACTGGGAACGCAGTTATCGGCAATTCGGTCTCTGCGGCCGCGCGGCGGCGTGCGATCAAGTAGGCATCATCCAGCACGGCCATCCCGTGGTTGTACAACGTCCTTGACGATACGATGTCGAGAATTTCGCTCCGCTGTTCGATCAGCGTCGATTGCCATGAGCCCGATCGGCGATCAGGCTGGAACTCCCATTTAAGCAGATGCGTGAGAAGTACCGCCAACCTGCTCTTCACCTCTCTCCGATCTCGGCTGGCCATATCGGAAAGATACTCCGACAGGTGGACAAGATCCATCTCTACGGTACGATTCTCGGCTGCGAGCCGCGACATTTCGTCCAACCATGCCACCTCGTCGGCCTCGTACAAATCGTAAAGACTGGCAGCACGCATCTCGATGCAGGTTTCGGGCAGTTCGGTAGTCAGAGTATCCATGGCTCACTTCTTATTCGGCGTGATCGTCACGTTGTCGTAATACGCTTCGGCTCCGGGCTCGGCCTCGTTGGCGTTCGAGATGTACCCGTACACCGCAGCTGAGCCTTCGCGGTTGGGACGCGGGTCGGTCAGTTCCATTGTCCACTTGTCGGGTTCGGGGGTGCCGCGTTCCCAGATCTTGCCTTTGACGATGGCATCTTTTTCGCCCTGTTCCACCGTCAATTTCACACGATACCACACGCCCGACTTCCAGGTGAAGTTCTCTTCGACGCCCACGCGTCCCGGGGGCAGGGGGGTCGGCAGCGCTTCCCATGTGGTTAGGCGCACCTGGCGGTCGCCCTTCTCGTCCGTCTTGCCGTCCATGATGAAGATGTAGCGGTTGTTACACAGGCCCAGGTCGGGGAACTTATTGCGGACTTCGACGCCCTTCAGGTCCGCTTCAATTGTGTAGCCGGTCGAAGTCGGCAGGGTGATGTAACCCAAGGCGCGTGCCAACGGCGGTCGTGGATCGGTATTGGTCTTCATCAATACGTTGTTGCTGGTGCCGTCGGCCAGTTTCTCCTGCACGACGCGGTATTTGCCCTGCGAGTTGAGCCAGCCGCTGGGGGCCGCCCCGACGGGAACCTTCTCGAAGTCCTGGGAATAGGGCAACTGGGCGACCACGCGCACTCGGGCGCGTGCGGTCAGCATCCCGCTGGTCGCATCGACGTAGGCGTGCTGTGCGGGCTTCTTCGGGTTCACGGTGATCTTGCCGGTCGCTTCATCGAGAGTGGCATCGAGCGGCGGCGGATTCACCGTGGCCCCCTTCGGCAATGGCGGAGTCGGCAGGTTCCACTTGGCATCCAGCTTGGCGTTCGTGAGTAGCTGCCCCTTGGCATTGAAGGCGCGCAGTTCGAACTCCTGGGTTGCGCCGGGGATCAGGCTGACCTCGGCCGGGTAGACCTGAAGTTGGGCCACCACTTCGTCCGTGATGGGAACTTGCGGCGTGGCACTTCCCGAAACCAACGCATAGTCGCGCGGCTTGCCGATGCAGTACAGCTCATCGCGGGTGGCGATGTAGACTCGGCCATCGGACACCGACGGCGTGCAGTTCGATTCAACGAAGCCGCTCGCGCCCTGCTTGTTCCGGAACGTGACCGGCTCCGTCTCGTCCGGCTCGCTGCCGTCTTCCTTCAGCTTGATGATGTGGAACTTGTAGTTCGTCTCGGAGATAAAGATCTTGCCATCGGCAATCAGCGGAGCGCCTCGGGAGACGGTGCCGTAGTTGTACTTCCAGAGCATCTTGCCCTTCTTGGCGTCGAAGCAGAACAGCTTGGCCCCGTCGTCGGGAACGTAGAGTTTGCCGTCGGCGAGGCCGAGCGACGCCAGACCGAAACGGATGCCCTTGGTGAATTCCCAGACGAGGGTCGGCTTGCCGTTGACGACCTTCGAGGCATCGACGCAGATCACGCGGCCGACGCCCGTCTTCGCACCTTCGGGGTTTTCTTCGCCGTGGGCGGCATAGACGAAGTTGCCTTCGACGACGGGCGACGGGTTGATGACGCCCACGGCGAACGGGTAACTCCAGACACGTTTGCCGGTAAGCACCTGGAACGCATGAATCGCGCCATCCGCGCCGCCGCTGATAAGCAGCCGTTCGCCGTTGATGTTGGCAATGACCGGGTTCGAGTAGTAGGTGCCACGCAGCTGGCCGGGCACTTCAGAAATCCAGACCACGTTGCCGGTCTTGCCGTCGAAGGCAAAGAAGCGGTTGCCGCCGATTGCCTGGTTGCCCCAGGAACTGTTGACCAGCCCCATGAAGACCAAACCCGAGTCGAACACCGGCCCGCCGCCGACGCGACCGCCGTAGCCGGTGGACCGGCCGAACTCTTCGGTCAGTTGTCGTTGCCAGAGGATCTTGCCCGACGTCGCATCGAGGCAGACGAGGAACCCGGCCGTGGTATGGGCGTAGATCCGCTTGTTTTTCGCATCGCCCGCCAGCGGAGCCCAGCCCAGACGGTTGGCGACGATGTCAGTGTGGAACACGTTGAAGAGCTGTTCCCACTTCTTCTCGCCGGTCTTGGCATCGAAGCAGGTGACTCGCTCGCCGATCAGGGCCTTCTCTTTGGCGTTGGGCACGCCGAGCGGTTCGTTGTCCGCCCCGACGATGTAGAGCAGCCCGTCCATGACGAGCGGCGTCGAACGGCATCCATAGGGCTGTTTCCAGATCAGGTTGTTCTTGCCGACTGTACGCGGATCCCATTCATCGGGCAGATCCTTTTCGGACGAGTAACCTGTCTGCGACGGGCCGCGCCAATGCAGCCAGTCGTTGGCGAGCGTGGAACTGCCGACGGACAGCAGCAGCGTCAGAATTGCCGGGGTGAAACGCATGGCCAACCTCACATGACTGGGACACCGTGCCTCCCGTGGGGATGCACGCGAAACGACTTCATTCAACTGTATTTTACAACGCGCCGTGCCTTCATCTCGAACCTGGGTAATGAGCCGGCGGCGACGGCGGCTACTTCGACGCGGAACAGCAACTCGTCTCGGATCGCCCGGCCGACCGCTTCGGCCAGCGGGGCGGCACTGGCGTTGCCTACCGGTTCCACTTCGATCCGCAGGTCGGGAAGCGGGCCGCTCTGATCGATAACAATACGGAACTCGGCAACCTCGGGAAACCGCCTGATGACCGCCTCCAGCGCGGCCGGGTACAGGTTGTTGCCCCGCAGGTGGATCATGTCGTCGGTGCGGCCGAGGATGCCTCCATCGAGAAATTCGGAATTCGGAATTCGGAATTCGGAATTCAAACCGGAACCTTCCTGATGGCCCGTCCCACCTTCTGAATTCCGCATTCCGGATTCCGTATTCCGAATTTCAAGATCTGAATTCCGCATTCCGAGTTCCTCATTCCGCATTCGCACCAAGTCGCCCGTCCGATACCTGATCAGGGGCGAGCCGGCACGGCCGAGATTCGTCAGCACCAGTTCGCCCACTTCTCCTACGGGCGTCGGGGCGAAGCCGTTCGGATCGACGACTTCCACGATGTAGTGCCGTTCGAGCAGTGCCATGCTCCGCGGCGTGTCGACCATTTCGACGGCAACGGGTCCGACTTCGGTCATGCCGTAATGGTCGAAGACGCGTGCGCCCCAAACGTTCTCGATCCGTTCACGCGTGGCCGGGATGCTGCCGCCCGGTTCGCCGGCCACGATGATCGCCCGCACCGCCGAACCCGCCAGATCGATCCCTTCGCGGTCGGCAAGTTCCGCCAGGTGCAAGGCATATGTCGGTGTGCAGCAAACGACCGTGGCCGCGTGATCGGTCAGGAACCGCAACCGGGCCGTGCTTGTCATGCCGCCGCCGGGGATGCACATGAAGCCGGCCCGCGATGCCGCTTCGAACGCGCTCCAGAAGCCGATGAACGGCCCGAACGAGAACGGGAAGAAGAACCGGTCCCGCGGCGTCAGGCCCATGTAGGGAAAACTGTCCTGCCAGCATTGCAGGATCGACTCCCAGCTTTCCGGTGTATCAAGCCAGCAGAGGGCCTTGCCGCTCGTGGTCCCCGAGGTCTGATGAATGCGCGAATAGCGTTCCAGCGGATACGTCAGCGCGCTGCCGTAGGGCGGATGCTCACACTGATCGGCGATCAGGTCCGCTTTCACTACGAACGGCAGCCGCCGCAGGTCCTCGACCGTCCGGAAATCAGCGGGAGTGACGTTCAAGCCGGCATACTTGGACGTGTAAAACCGATTGCGAGGCAGCACCTCGCCGAGCAGTTCACGGAATCGCTCGATCGGGAGAGACACTCGCTGTTCCTTACATCGCCTGCCGCTTGCGGCGTTGCCAAGAGCCTCGTGGGGGAAGGCGACGCCGCAAGCGGCTTATTCCAAGCCCTTGACGTCGTAACAGAACAGCAGTTCGTGATCGCGCAGGAACAGTTTGCCGTTGGCGACCACCGGGTGCGTCCAGATCGCGCCGCTGCGACGCGGGAACTGCGACTTGGCCGGGATCTCGAAACGGCCCAGTTCTTTCCATTCCTTCGGGTTTGCTTCGACAAGGACCATCGTGCCCGCCTTCGAACCGTAGCAGTACAGCAGGCCATCCGCATAGGTCAACGATCCTTTGTCGAGCTTGCTGCTCTTCCAGACCGGGTCATCCTTGTCCTGTTCCATCTTCGTGTAATCGAGGCACATCCAACCGCCCTTGTCGCTGTAGCCGTACAGGTGCTCGCCGACACGCACCACGCCGCCGTGATGGTTCTGCATCGTCTTGCTGAGGTAGACATCTTTCGCCTTCACGTTGTCCGCACCGTCTGCCGTCAGTTCCACCAGCCCGCAGCCGGACTGATAGCCCGATGTGCCGAAAACGAACTTGTCATTGATAATCGGTGAGGGACAGACGGCCGTGCCGTTCTTGCCGGCCGGACTCTTCCACAACAACTTTCCGTCCGATGCCCGTACGCCGACCAGTCCCGAAGGGGCGATCGTCACGTAATGCTTGACGCCGAAGTTGTTGATCAGGATCGAGGAGTAGGAAGCCCCTTCAGTCAGATCGGTCGAGCGCCACACCACCTCGCCATTGGTCTTGTTCAGGCAGGCGAAGGTTCCCTTGTTGCCGCCGGGCATGCAGATCAGTTTGTCGCCGTCGATCAACGGCGATTCGCAGTAGCCCCAGTTGGGGATCTTGCCGCCCAGGTCCTTCACCAGATTGATCGCCCAAACCTTGCTGCCATCCTTGGTCTTGCGGCACTGTAGGTCGCCGTGGGGCCCGAGAACATAGACGTTGTCGCCATCGACCGTCGGCGTGGCGCGCGGGCCGCCGCCCCAATTGGTGCTGTAATTGCCAGCCCCGTTGTCAAGTTTCTGCCGCCAGACTTCGCTGCCGTCGTTGGCGTTGATGCAGACGAGGAATTCGCGATCACCCTTCTCCGGATCTTCCGCCCCGAGGATGTACGCCTTGTCACCGACAACGGCCGGGGAACCGTAGCCGGCACCGGCCGTCTTGTACGTCCACAGCAGCTTCGGTCCCTCAGCAGGCCAGGATTTCAGCAGCCCCTTGTCGGCCGAGTGGCCATCGCGGTTCGGCCCTCGCCATTGCGGCCAGTCGGCCGCCGACGCCTGAGCGATCGACAGGATCAAGGTAACTACAAGCGACAACAGTTTCATTCGGGACCCCGAAAGCATGAGGGTTGGCATCTGGTTCGACGCTCGGCCAGTGTTGGTTATTCGAACTCAAGTATATCAAGCTGAGTTCAGAAGGTCCGGTGCGGTCAGCCGCAACGACACCACCGGACGCATCCTCCCCGCTTCGCCATCTTGCCGCGGTACGCCCCGACCTGACGGAAAAACCGGCCCGCCGGACGCGGATGGTCAAGTCGCCTTCGAGATCGGTCGATGAAGAATGAAGACGATCCGCCTGCGAGCGCGGCCGATCATCTTCCGTTGCGGAATGCATCCAGGGAAGGAGGCGTATCGTGCGAGTTCGTT
>Ga0105044_10014526_pt1 | contig 10649 bp, 7 predicted proteins | sample MAT01_FD_78092 | JGI IMG/M metagenome (GOLD analysis project Ga0105044, IMG submission 78092) | Freshwater microbial communities from Lake Fryxell liftoff mats and glacier meltwater in Antarctica - MAT-01 | ecosystem: Environmental > Aquatic > Freshwater > Ice > Liftoff microbial mat | place... | reverse complement strand
TCCTGACGTAAGCCACTGGGCCAGCGGATCTCGAGGGAGTCGACTTTCTCACGGGCGCCCAAGCCGAAATGGACTAAGTAAGGGTCGGTGGAACCGAAGCCCTCGCTGCCTTTTACTTCGCGGTAGGCCACCCAGTTACCCGCCCGCAAGGTAAGCTGGGCGCCGACGGCAAAGCGATTGCTTTTTACTCCGCGTAAGTCGACTTGGAGCCAATGGTTCTGGTTGCCTTTCAGGTTGCGATAAAAAGCATTGCGGGCATGGTCACCCGGATAGTGGCCGCCTAACTGGGCGTATAAGTCAAGGTCGCCGTCGTTGTCAATGTCGACGAAGGAGACGCCGTGGCCTTTGTTACCGGGCCGGGCCAGGCCGAGGGCGTGGGATTGATCGGAGAAAGTGCCGTTGCCGTTGTTATGGAAGAGACGATTGGGTTCGAGGCGCGTCATTTGGGGGTCGCCGGTACCGAAGTAGAGATCGAGGAAGCCGTCGTTGTCGAGGTCGGCGATACCGGCACCCATCACGCCCATGGGTGCGGCAAGACCGGCGGCGAGGGTGACATTCTCGAAGGTGCCATCGCCTTTATTGCGGAAGAGGCGAGTGGCATCGGGATGTAGACTACGCGGGGCGTAACCGGCCTTCAGGCCTTCGACGACGTCAGCCCAGGGGGCGAGGCTCGTCGTCAGCACATCGGGCCAGCCGTCGTTGTTGTAATCGAGGAAGAAGCAGACGAAGCCATTGTGGCCAGGCTGTGCGAGGCCCACTTTGGCGGCCACTTCGGTGAAGTGCCACTGGCCGTCATTGCGATAGAGGCGATTGGGCGACCCGCCGAGGCCATTGATGAGTAAGTCAAGGTCGCCATCCTTGTCATAGTCGCCAAGCGCGATGCCGATGGCGCCATAGTCGGCGGGCTCGCGCAAACCGGCGGCCTGGGTCATGTTCTTGAAGGTGCCGTCGTGCTGGTTGCGATAAAGCTGGGGCACGCTGCCATCCTTGAGAACGCCGTTGGCAATTACAAGATCGAGCCAACCGTCATTGTCGAGGTCACCCCACATGGACGTGAAACCGGAGCCGGCATCGTCGGCGCCGCTTTTGGCGGAGACATCCACGAAGCGGCCGCTTTCGTTGTGAAAGAGGCGATTCTTCATGGGGCCGCTCCAACCGTTAAGGGAGATATAAAGATCCAGGCGACCGTCGTTATCGTAGTCAATCAGATTCAAGCTATATCCCGAGGGTACTTTGGCCAAGCCCGCGGCTTCAGTTACTTCGACGAACTTAGCTCCGTCGTTGCGGTAGACGGCCATGAAGGTGCCGCTGCCGGAGAGAAACAAGTCGAGGTCGCCGTCGTTGTCGTAGTCGGCCCAGGAGCAGGTGCCGTTGCCATCGAGCCGATCCACACCGAGGGCGGGCGCCATATCTTCAAAAGATAAATGGGAAGCGGGGAGAGCGGCGACCGGAAAGGGGAAGAGGAAACTTTTGGCGAGCAGGGGTTTCTGGCCGCTGATCTGATCCATGGCGGTTTGCAGGAGCCATTGGTCGGCGGCGCTCATGCGCATTTGCAAGAGTAAGTAAAAATAGCGGGCGGCTTCGTAATAGTCACCGAAACGGTAGGCGGAAGCGCCAAGTTCCCGGAGGGTCTCGATGCGTTGTTCGGGATCCTGGGTACGCTCAAGGACTTGGTTGAAGTAAGTGACGGAGTCCTTGAACTTACCCTGGCGCGAGAGCACGCGGCCCATCAGGAAATGGGCGGCGGTTTCCTCGTTGCTATAGGGGATGGCATTGTCCATGACGCTTTCGACGAGGGCCAAGGATCGGTCGAGGCCCAATTCGGGGTCATGCGGAACACGATGGCCGGACTCATGAGTAAATCGGACCTCGCCGCTCATCCATTCGCTCAAATTGAGTAAGTAGCCGTTGGCGTTCGGCTCCAGCTTGGCGACGCGCGAGGCCATTTCATAAGCTAGGTTCGGGTCGTAATAGAGCAATTCGGCACGGGCGTGGATGACGGCCTTGGCACGCAAGGCAGGAATGTGATCGGCATTTTTGGCCAGGACGGAGGCGAGCGCTTCCATGGCGAGGCCAAGAGACACGCGGCGCTGGATGGGGTCTGAGAGGCGGTAGAAGTCGAGCAGGTAAGAGCGGGCGATCTGGTAAAAGACGTCGGGCTCAGGCGGCAGGCGGCGCAGTTGGATGCGAGCTTCGTCGGTCTTCGATTGCCTGAGTAGAAGGAGGATGGGCTTCATCGGGTCTGGTTGTTGACTGCCGAGAGCGCCCACAACCAGGAGGAATAGGAAGAAGAGCCGGAACGAATGCATCAAGGTCATCATCTCAAATATGGCTTCGGATTGGGCTTTGCGCCTTTACCGTTTTCTGCTGTTTGCCGAGGGGAGCCCTTTGGTTCTGACGGCCCCGATGCTGCGCAACGACGAAACGGCGGAGAAACACCTGATGGAGACGATTAGCCAGTAGCGACTGGGCCGCCACTTCGGACTCGGCCAGGCGCGAGTTGTTGAAGCGGGCGGCCTTGGCGGACGAGGTATTGGCCGTAATGGAGACGTGGCTCGACGGAAGCGTTCCGATTGCCCGCGATGGCGCGGGCGAAGAGCGGTTCGTCAGCATCGCCGGTGGCTTCGGCCATCTGGCCCAAACGCCAGAAGAACGGATCGGCGGGCATCGCCACTAATTCTTGCCAAGCCAATTCGAAACAGAGCCGCGATTTTTTCGCTTCAGGCTATTTCGTGTATCCGACCCACTTTTTACCCCAGGGTTTACCAAAACTACCCCTAGTTGGGTGAGTAAGTAACGGGGTGCTTGTAAATGTTTGCCTGGGTTAGCCGTTTTGTTACCCGTAAGCGGTGGTGAAGATCTTTCAATTTACACGAAGGTCTGTTATCGCTAGATACAGTATGAAAAACATGCACCAGATACTTCTCAATGCGTTCGTCCTGGTTACCACTGTTGCCGCGGGCACCCCACCAGCGGGGTTTAGTGACACGCTGGCCGCCCGGGGACTGAATAGCCCGACGGCCATGGCCTTCGCGCCGGATGGGCGACTTTTCATTTGTGAACAGGGCGGCGCGGTGAGGGTTTGGAAGAACGGCGCGTTGAACGCCGCCCCTTTTCTAACTTTGAGCGTTAATTCGGCCGGCGAGCGCGGGTTGCTCGGCATCGCCTTCGATCCGAATTTCGCGGCGAACCAATACCTGTACCTTTACTACACTGGCTCCGCCACGCCGTTGTTTAACCGGGTGAGCCGGTTTACGGCCAACGGCGATCTGGTGGTGGCGGGGAGCGAACTCCAGATCTTTCGATTGCCAGACTTAAGCAGCGCCACCAACCACAACGGCGGGGCGATGCACTTCGGGCCGGACGGCAAGTTGTATGTGGCGGTGGGGGAGAACGCCAACCCTCCGCTGGCGCAGAGCACAGGCAGCCTGATGGGGAAGTTGCTGCGGATCAATGCCGACGGAAGTATCCCCGGCGACAATCCCTTCCCGGCCCTCGCTGGCAATCTGCGGGCGATCTGGGCGCTGGGCCTGCGCAACCCTTTCACGTTTGCGTTTCAGCCTGGCACCGGCCGGCTCTTTATCAACGATGTCGGGCAGAGCGCGTGGGAGGAAATCAATGACGGGTTGGCCGGCGCAAACTTCGGCTGGCCGACCACCGAAGGTAGTTTCAACCCGACTAACTTCCCGGCGTTCAGGCTGCCTTTCTTCGCTTATCCGCATTCCGGGGCGATTGGCGGCTGTGCCATTACTGGCGGCACTTTTTACAACCCCACGACACCGACCTTTCCGGCCGAATATTTCGGCGACTATCTCTTCGCTGATTTTTGTAGTGGCTGGATCTACCGCCTCGACTTGCCGACCAAGGTGACCACGCTCTTCATGAGCGGTAACAGCGCAGTGGTGGATCTGAAGGTGGGCTCGGACGCCGCACTTTACTATCTACAGCGCGGCAATGGTGAGTTGCGGCGAGTGCAGGTGTCGAATGCCGCACCAACCGTTACTACCTCGCCCGCCGCGGTGGCGACGCCGGTGGGGATCAGCGCTGCGTTCACCGTGCAGGCCACCGGCGCGGGGCTAAGCTATCAATGGCAGCGCAGCACTCAAGACATTCCAAATGCCACGAGCGCCACTTTTACACTGACGAATCCACAATTAAGTGACTCTGGGGTGACGTTCCGCGTAGTGGTTACTAATAGCGTGGGAAGTGCGACGAGTAACTCGGCCTTGTTAACCGTAACCACCAACCAGCCACCGACGGTCAGCATCGCAACTCCGGCCGCGGGAAGCTTATTCAGTGCCGGCGATACGATCGGATTCACCGGCACTGCGAGCGACCCGGAGACCGGCACCATCGCGCCGACAAGCTTTCGGTGGCGGGTGGACTACATTACTGGCGCCGCCACCCGGCCATTTCTCGCCGAATTCACAGGTGCGACGGGCTCTTTCACGGTACCGTTGCAAACGCCTTATACCCTGACTGACGTTTATTTCTTGATTTATTTGACAGTGACCGACCCGCAGGGTTTCTCGACCATCGTGACTCGGCGGGTGGATCCGCGGGTGGCGACGCATTCGCTGCGCACGAACCCCGCAGGACTATTACTTACGCTGGACGGTACTCCGACTGCGACGCCGCTGAGTTTTGGCAGTGTCGTTGGCCTGCAGCGGATTCTGGGAGCGCCATCTCCGCAAACCAGTCCGGGAGCGCGTTACACCTTTAGTAACTGGTCAGATGGCGGGACGGCCAGCCATACGATCTCTTCTCCGATCAGCGACACGACTTACATAGCGACTTACGGCAGCGAATATCTCTTCACTTTGGCGGCCACAGCAGGAGGCACAGTATCTGGCGGCGGATGGTTTTCGGCGGGTACCAATGCGACCGCATCGGCATTGGCGGCAGCGGGTTATGCCTTCGCGGGCTGGACCGGCGACCTTACCGGCTCAATCACGCCGCAGAGCTTAGCGATGAACGGACCGAAGTCGGCAACGGCGACCTTTCAGCCATTGCCCACGGTGTTGATGGCAGCCATGACGGGACGCACCAACGGAGCCTCATTGAACGAGCGTCGCTGGACGCTGATCGTTCGCAACGCTGGCGGTGGAACGGCAGTCGACGCGCGCCTAACATCGGCGACACTCACGCCTAGCGCCGGCGGGGCGTCCATCGCGATCCTCACTCCTTTGCCCGTGCTCCTGGGGAATATCGCTCCTGGGGGGAGCGCGGCGCTGGAGTTGGTGGTGCAGTTTCCGGCCACGACGCCGCCCACGCGCGCCACGCTCACCCTGCAATTCACTACCAGCCTTGGCGCGGCGGGTTCGGTGACCTTCAATAACTTATTCCGCTAGAGGACTTATGCACTTACTCCGAACTGCGCTCTTATTCCTGTCTTCGGCCGCGGCGTCGTCCGCGCTGACGATTACTCTGTCGCCGGCCGATGGCCTGCTATCGGGCATTCCAGGCTCCACGCTAAGTTGGGGCTTTTCGATCACGGGAGACACCAATAATTGGTTTGTCGTGACGTCAGTGCAAAGTAGCACTGTGCTGGTGCTGGATGTATTGTCGGTCTTCGTGAACGACAACAGTTACGCGTTGCCGCCGGGGCTCGCCACCCCATGGACCCAAAGCTTTACGCCAAACCTGGCGGCGACGGCCGGGGCCTTGGCGCGCTACACCATTCCGCCCACCGCAACGCCCGGCAACGCCATTAGTGGTGACTTCCTGGTGACTTACGACCTTTACGAGGCCAACCCCTTCGTCGGGGGCAACTTCGTCAGTTCCGGCGAGTTCGCTCGATTGCCATTTACCGTCCGGGTAACTGCGCCCGGAGCGGCGGTGCCGGAACCAGCATCATTATGGCTCTCGGCGTCCGCCGGCTTGCTCCTGTTTCACTTGCGGCGAGGACGCAAGCCGATAACGAGCGCCCAAACATGTCACCATAGTCGCAATGAGGTTCTCTTCCGCCTCGTCGCCGGAAACGACGCCCACATCTGAACCCAGCCGGGCGCGACTCCACTTCCATCGGCGGCCCACCTGCTGGCCGGTGCCGGCGCAGGAAACTCTGATTGGCGCAGCGGCTGGCGACGCCCTCGAGGCCATTGCCGCCTGGGAGCGCAGCCAAACCGTTTCCGATCTCGACCCACAACTGTTGCCGCAGGTTTATCGCAACCTCGCGCGCCATGGTTACGAAGAGGCCGACGACTTGAAGCCGCACTACGATGCGGCGGCGAAGCAGAACCAAGCGCATCTCGCCCACCTGTCTCCGGTGGTGAGGGGGCTGCATCGGGTGGGCATTCCGACGTTGCTCCTAAACGGCGTGGCGCTGTCGTTAGCCGTCTATCGCGACGATGGCGCCCGCCCGATTCGCGACCTTCACCTGCTGGTGCCCACCAACGAAGCGGACCGGGCGCTCGCGTGGCTGGCTGAAAACGGCTGGCGTTCGCTCGATGGGCTGCGAATGGAATTGACCCAAGCCCAACGGCGCTACCGGCACGCGATCCGGCTGATGGACCAAGCGGGCCAAACGGTGTACTTGCATTGGCACTTGCTGGCGCAGTCCCGAACGGAAAAGGCGGATGATGAGTTCTGGAAGCAGGCTTGGCCCGCCTACTTGGGCGAGGACCGGTCTTTGGCGCTCACGCCAACCCATCAGCTATTGCATACGTGCGCCCAGAGTTTGAACGGCGATCCGCAATGGGCGGTGGATGCGCTGGTGGTGATCCGGCAGTGCAAGATCGACTGGGAGGAATTGCTGCGGTTGGCCCGCCGGCATGACTTGGTGCTGTTGCTAGGCGATTCGCTGGGCTACCTGCAGCATGCATTCCATACTCGGATTCCGCGCTCCGTGGTGTGGCGTTTGGATGGCGAACCGGTGGATCGCTGGACGGAGATGGAGTACCGATATCTGTCGGAGCCGCACGGGCAGCATGGCGCTTGGGTGTGTATGGCGCACGCCTACCGGGGTTATTGGCGCGGGGTGTGGGACTTGCCGCTTACCCAGGGCATCACAGGCTTCCCCGCGTACTTGGCCGATCGCGCTCAACTGCCGGGCGTGGCTTCCCTGCCCGGCTATTGGCTGCGGAGGGCCTTCCGGCGCGGACGGTGATAGACCGGCCGACTACCAGAGCTTGCAATCCTTGCCCTCCGGCCGGACCATCGGGTCGCCGCGTTTGCAAGCAAAGGCGGCGCGGAACTCGGGCATGTTCTGCAAGGTGCCGTTGGCGCGGAACTTGGCCACCGGGTGCGAATTCGTGTTCAACTGCAAACGGAGCGCGTCGGGACGAAGCTGGCTGGACCACACGCGGGCAAAGGCCAGGAAGAAGCGCTGATCGGCCGTGAAGCCATCGATTACCGGCGGCTCCGGCTTGCCCTTTAGTGAGCGCTTATAAGCGCGGTAGGCCAGGGTGAGCCCGCCCAGGTCGCCGATGGCTTCACCCACTACCAGACGTCCGTTGTGCCGCAGTCCGTCGCCTACGTCGAGCGTGTTGAACTCGTCAATCACGCAGCCGGCGCGCTCGTCGAACTTCTTGCGATCCTCGGCGGTCCACCAGTTCCGGAGGTTGCCTTCGGCGTCGAACTTCGAACCCTGGTCGTCGAAGCCGTGGCCCATTTCGTGGCCGATCACCGCACCGATGGCGCCGTAGTTGAGCTCATCGCCGGCGGTGACATCGAAGAGCGGCGGCTGCAGAATGCCGGCCGGAAAGACAATCTCGTTCAAAGACGGGCTGTAGTAGGCATTCACCGTGGGCGGCGTCATGCCCCAGTCGTTGCGATTGACGGGCTGGCCGATCTTGGCAAGCTGATATTGACGCTGGAACGAGCCGGCGTCGCGCATGTTTTCGTAGAAGCTCTTGGGGTCGATCTTAACCGAGGAGTAATCACGCCAACGATCCGGATAGCCGACCTTCGGCGTAAAGGCTTCGAGCTTGGCGACGGCGTTCTTGCGGGTTTCGGGAGTCAGCCATTCGGCGGCTTGCAGCTCTTCGCGCAGGGTGGCGCGCAGGTTCTCCACCAGTTCGCTCATGCGCCGCTTGGCTTCGGGCGTGAAGTGCTTGCGCACCCACACTTCGCCCAAGGCCTCACCCATCATGCGATCCACTGCCGCGCCGCAGAATTCGTGGCGGGCAGGTTGTTCCTTCACGCCTGACAGCACGCCGCTATTGAAACGGAAGGCCGCTTCGGCAAAGGGCTTCGAGAGGTTGGCTGCCGCGGAATTGACGATCCGCCAGCGGAGCCAGGTCTTCCAGTCCGCGGCGGGGAGGGCCGTCAGTTGCGCGTTGAACTTCTTCAGATAGTCGGGCTCGCCGACGTTGATGGACGTCGTAGTTTTGACGCTGAGGTTGGTGAAAAGGGGCTTCCAGTCGAAGTCCGGCGTGAGCGCGGCCAGGGCGGCGAAGTCCATCTTGTGATAGCGGGAGTAAGGGTCGCGCCGATCGGCGCGACCCTTAGTAACTTCGGCGAGGGGCGTTTCCACGGCCATGATGGTCTTGGCATTGGCGGCGGCCACTTCGGGCGTGTCACCCAGCAGGACAAACATTTCGGCCGCGTGCTTGAGGAACGCCTCGCGAGTCTGGACGGACTTGGCATCGGTCTTAAAGTAGTAATCGCGATCCGGCAGGCTGAGGCCGCTGCCGCCGATATTGGCAATGATGTCCTTCGAGTTCTTGAGGTCGGCGCCGCCGGAAAGGCCTACGGGGCCGATGCCACCGCCGCGCCCGCCGCCATCGCCGCCCTTGCCGCCCTTGCCAGCGGTGCCTTGGAGTGCCACAATAACCGCGGCGACGTCTTTGGCGGACTGTATGCCGGCGACACGGTCAAGGTCCTTTTGGAGCGGCGTCGAGCCGCGCTTATCGATGGCTGCGGTGTCCATGCAACTGGCGTAGAGGTCGCCGATCTTGCGTTCGTTGCTGCCGGCGGGCGCTTTGCTGGTGACGGCGGCTTCCAGAATCGTCCGCGAGCGCTCGCGATTGGCCTCGGCCATCACGGCCATCGTGCCCCAGCTCGACTTGCTGGCCGGCACAGGATTTTTGTCGATCCAAGCGCCGTTGGCATAGCGCCAAAAGTCGTCGCAGGGCTTGCAGGTGGTGTCGATTGTCGAACGGTCAATGCCGGTCGCGGCCCACAGAACCAAAGGAATCAGGGATACTGCCAGCTTCGAAACATGCATTTCCCTAGCGTACGCCAACCTATAACTATTTGGCGAGCGATGGCCAAGCCGGCGCACGCTTTTGGTCGAAAGCGGCCAGGCCTTCGGCAAAGTCGGTGCTGGCGAAGTTTTCGGCGCGCATCGCCGCCGCCAGGGTGCCGCCTTCGGTGAGCTTGAGCCCCCGGGCAAGTTGGGCAAAGTGGAGGCCGCGGGCGACAGTTTCGGGCGACCAATTGGCGAGCACCTGGGCCATCGCCGTAGCGCGATCGTCCAGCTCGATAGCCGGCACCACCTCATGGATGAGGCCGTACTGTAAGGCCTCGTTGGGGCCGAAGATGCGCCCAGTGAGGGCTAGTTCCAAAGCGCGCCGCTGGCCTACGGCGTCGACGATGGCGCGCTGGACGACGAAGGGCCACAAGCCTACGCGGACCTCGGTGAGGCCGAAGCTGGAGCCTTGGGCGGCAAAGGCGATATGGCCATTGGCGACCAGGCCGAGACCGCCGGCCAGAGCAGGCCCGCTGATGGCGACGATGAGCGGCTTGGTAAGGCGCGCGCCGAGGGTGAAGAGGCGTTCGTGCCAAACGGTGGGGTCGACGGTGCGAACTTCGGCCAAGTCCATGCCGGCGCAGAAGACTTTGCCTTGGGCATCGAGTAGGATGGCGCCGACCGAGGGGTCAGTCGCTTCGCAGGCTTCAACAATGGCGCGGCAGAGGTCGACGTTGAGAGCGTTGCGCTTGTCTTCGCGGGCGAGAGTAAGTCGGAGTAAGCGGCCCTCGCGGCTGATGAGTAAGTTAGAGCTCACCCTCGGCGACCTCAATCTCCAGGCGGAGTAAGGCGGCGGACATGGTTTTGCCTTGGGCGTCGATGCGCAGCGAAAGCGTTCCCCCGCCACCGAGCGATTCGTGTAAGAGGAAATTCAGCGCCCCGAGATTGGGTAACTCAAAACGTTCCACTTCTCCCTTGACGAAATTGCCGAAGTAAGACTTTACCCGTTCGGCAGTAACTTCGCGGACTAACACCGGAAAGTGCTTGGGCGCAAAGGCAATTACTCCGATATTCGCCATATCGCCCTTATCGCCGGAACGGGCGTGGGCAATTTCCGATAGATGAATTTTCATTGAAACACCTCCACGCTGGTGCGGATCTCTTCGCGCGGCACCAAAGCTGGCCAGTAGGCGACCACCTCGCGAACCGGGGGCCGGCCGTCACCAAAGCCCGTAGCCGTGGGCGGGCCACTCAGCACCAGGGGAATGAGTTCGCGAGTGAAGCGATCAACGTCCTTCTTACTCGCGCCCCGCACGCCGATCCGCAATTGCACCTCCGGCACATCCGGAAATGGCAGCGCGGCCGGCCCATGGCAGGCGTTGAACCCTAATATCTCGGACCAAATCTCGTCGAAAGTAAGTCCTAACTGCGACAGCCGTTCCCGCACGATCCGTTCGGCGAGCCGGGCCTTACCATAGGCTTCGGGCCAACTGTAGACCAGAGACCCAATCGCCTT
>Ga0105044_10014524_pt1 | contig 10650 bp, 9 predicted proteins | sample MAT01_FD_78092 | JGI IMG/M metagenome (GOLD analysis project Ga0105044, IMG submission 78092) | Freshwater microbial communities from Lake Fryxell liftoff mats and glacier meltwater in Antarctica - MAT-01 | ecosystem: Environmental > Aquatic > Freshwater > Ice > Liftoff microbial mat | place... | reverse complement strand
GGATAATTCTCTCTGAAAGCTTTCAAGCCCGTTGTATCAAAAGTAGCAACACTCCATTTGCATTCAATCGCATCTACGGCATCTCGACCCGCCGGTACGACAAAGTCGACTTCTCTGTGCTGCTGATCGCGCCAATAATACAGTTTAGATTCATCGACAAAGCTCTGCAAAGCTTCCAGCACAAGGTGCTCCCAGAGGATGCCGCAGTCTTCAGTGTCACGAATCAATTAAGTCTGCCGCATAAGAATCAAATATCGTTGCCGCCTTAGTTTTGCAAAGGCCGGTAAATTTCGTAGTTTAGAATTGGAAAATATTTGAGAATATTCTGGTTGGAGTAGCAAGGTGAGTGCGGTACGGACAGCTCCTAGCAGAGGGCTCCGCTGGTGTGCCCCACCAACGGTTCAGACCAGAAAGCGCGCAGCGGAGCTGCGCACTTTCTGGTCTTTTGATATCAGCGCCGAGAATGATTCAAGCTAACTTGCAGGTTGGCACTGTAATGTCAGCTACTGGCGGCATATCGTGGTGGCCGGCTAGTGAGAGCATGCAGTCAACACACCAGAATTGTCTGGTTTTTGAGTTAAAGAACCAACCTTCAGATACAGCCATCTCGATGATATTTGCAGATTGAATAGCGCATTCATTCTGGTTGGCAGTGCTGCAGGTTTGTAACTGTTCAAAGAAATCGAAGCACACATCGCACTGGGCAGTAACTAGAATTCTGAGCATCAGTCTTTCCTCCGTTTAACTTAAATCACGCTGACTGACTAGCTGCTTCACCAGCTTGCCATCAACTTCTTCGGCACCGTTTGTTTGAGCCTTGAGCAGCGCTAGACTGCACAAATTGTTGATTTCGCGGGGGACGCCTTCTGAAGCATCAAATATTCTGTGAATGGCATCGTCAGTAAAAACATCTGCTGAGCCGCCCGCGGTCTCAACTCGATGCTTGATGTAGGCGGCAGTTTCTGCAGACGTAAAACCCTCCAGGAAAAACCTGTATGTTAGCCTCTGGTTCAAAGCCTCCAGCCGAGGGTCTTTCAAATGCGCACGCAACTGCTGTTGACCAAGAAGAATGATCGACAGCGCCGAAGAAGTGTCGAAATTAGAATTAGACAAAAGCCTGATATCTTCAAGGGTCTCGGCATCCAGTAGGTGTGCTTCATCGACGACAGCAACTACTTCTCTGCCACCTTGACTGACATTGTCGGCCAGAGCTTGACTGATTTGCATCGCTACCTGATGTCGCAGATAACGCGGTTGTAGCCCCAGTAGTAGCGCAAATCGCTTCAGTAAGCCGGTGCCGTTCTGGTCCTGCCCGAAGTAAATTACTTGGTACTTACTACCGGCCAATTCGCTCGTAAATGACCGCACTGCTGTTGTCTTGCCGATACCTGCTTTGCCTGTCACCAGCGAAAATGCTCTCTGCACCACAGACAGCCTCAGCATCGTTCGGAGTTCCTCAAATCTGGGATATGAGAATAGCTCCTCTTCTCCGACATCTTTGCCAAACCGTATGTCTGTGAGATTACCTGGTGGGTTGGGTGGTTTTTTGCTCATTTCTATCTCCTTGTTTGTACGACAGCTTCAAAAAGTCGCTCGCAGTAAGCTCGCATGTGCATGTGCGCACCAGCAGCATCAACTGTTTGCTCCAGTTTGACCTTCACTTTTTCTGTGTTAAATGGTGCGTGCCTCAAAAAGAAATCAACTAGAAATTCTCTCTGACTCTCAGTAAGAACGCATCCAAGTACTTCGGTAAATAGGTCCAAGAATTCGCCCTGCGTGATTAGCGTACTTGGTGAAACAAATGTGCCGGCGTCCGGCTTCTCCTGCTCTACCAGGGCCATTCGGTATGCCTTGAAGGCAGGGTACGTGGTGCCTCGCGGCTCTTCTTTGGTTTTCCCCGGATACTTGCTGAAGTCGATATTACTGCCGACAACAACCGGCCGAGCTACCTCAATCAGTTTGCCTCTCTGCCAAATCTCTACTTCGGAATCATCATTAAAATGAAAGTGCACCTCTACTTGTTCGCCAGCAAGAGCTAGTGATGCCTGATAATGCAAGTTGTCTACACGCACAGAAGAAGTCTTTCGATTCACAGTCCTCGAACATCGCAGCATTAGACCACGCCTCAGTTCTACCGGACTGACTCGCTTGATGCGCTCTTTGTCTAGTTGCCACCGTTCCATCGGACTCATCTTGCCTTCCAGCTCAGAGTGCACATTCTTGTGATACTTGCCGCTCAACCAGGCAAAGAAAAAACTATTCAGTTCATCGAGCGTCTTGATTCCCGCATGCTCAGCCACATTGTTGAAACCGGCTTGAACAGTAAAAATGTGACGCTCGATCTTTCCCTTCCCCGGAGGTCTTCTAACAGTGCAAAAAGATGGCTTGATGTCTAACTCCGCGCACAGTAACTTCAATGTGGTTGAGTGATATATCCAGGCATTGTCGCAGTAAGTACGCTCCGGTTTGCCACGCTTTAACAGCGCCTTGCGAAAACAATCAAGTAGACTCGGCAATTTCATATCCCAGTAAAATTGCGCATGTGGCACCACTCGACTGGCATCATCCACGAAACTAATCAGATACGTTTTCTTAAACCGCTTTGGATTGGATGGATCCGGCAACCAGAGCCCGTCTGAGCAATCACCTTGCCAGAGATCGTTGACAAACTTCTGCTGCCAACGCTGAAAAGTTCCAGCCTCCATCTTCGGCCGGTTCTTCTTCGCCCCCCTGCGGTTTAACTGCCGGTTCAAAGTAGACTTCGAAATCTCATCAACATCAGCAGCTTCAATTCCTTCACTGTGTTTTAGTAAGTCTAGAACCTGCGGAATACTCAGCGAACTCTCCTGCTTCCTCAGGCTCATTGCCGCTTGCAGCACGGCCTCACTCAACGCTCGATTGCGACCATATGTTCCGCGGTCACCATCAAACAAGGCATTGAAACCACCTTCTCGATGCTTCTTGATCCACGCTCTTAGTGTCCGCTCAGACACCTGCCACTGCTGGCCATCTGGAGTATCGTAGACACGCGACAAGACTTGCTTGCGCATCTCCGCAAGTTCAGCTTTCTCAAGGCGACCTGATACCAGCGGCGCTATCACTTCCAGTCGGAACAACGCTCGCCTTGTTCGATCATCTAACTCCATCCTTTGCCTCCCCTTCTTAGAGTCGGCCAAAGTCTAGAACACCCCAGAATTTCTGGGTTTTCTTCTCTGTGGAGCTGACAACCGCACCACCTGGCGTAAGAAAATCTGCCGGCCAGTGTCTTTTAACAACCGCAGACTCAAACACCAAAACACAAAATCTACTCCACCCTGAAACAGCACTCCAGCAAATGACTGCAATTTCGCCAGCATATTCAGCTGCTCGGCTTTTCCAGACTCAACCGCCTTGTAGCTGTTTGGGCAGCTCGCCGCCTCCGCCTTCAATAACCCGGCTTCATCTTCCCCTGCTGTCAGGCACATGCCCTGCACTTCTACCAGCAACGCGCCCACTTTTCTCGCAACTTCTTTGACCCACTGAAACAACTGCGACGGCGACGGCCCAGTCTCTCCAAGTTTCACAACTTCCGAACGGTAGCTCGTCAACCGCTCGGCATACCCATCCAGCCCAGCACCCATCACCCTAATGGTGTAGCGACACCGGGGCACCGCAAACGACGGCGGACTCGACTGCGTACTGCCACAATGCCGGCATTTCCATCTCGGTACTGCTATGACCGCTGACAGCTCCCCCTCTTCTAGATGCCTGCTGTAGCTCCCGTGTGCCCAGTAACAATCACACTCCCGACAATCCCAACATCTCTTTGGCCTCTCGGCTGTCTCTAACTTTCCTGAATTTCTCAAGTTAATGTTCTCAGCCAGGCTAGTCCCGGCTTTCCAATTTATACTCATGTATGTCGCTCCTGATGTTTGAATTGTTTTTCGACAACTCAACTCTGATGTCGGAGCGACACCTTGTCAATTTAAAACGGCAGCGATATTTGACTCAGTCACATTGTCAGAAGGAAGTCTTGCCTGCGCCATAACACTTCAGAGCGCAATTCATTCCAGCCCCGGCAAAAGGCTACGAAGCCGGTATCGAATCCATAGACTTTTTTCTGAGCAATAATCTCGCGACGTCCACCCGCGGAAAATGGGCTCAATACGGTCATTACCTGAGTGGCTTGAAATACATCGATGTAATTCATGACTGTTGGACGACTTAAGCCGGAATGTTTTGCCAGGCCTGTAACCTCTGTCAGGCTGCCACTATTGCGCAGCAGCAGTTGAAGAAGGCGCAAAAATCCAGTTCTTTTTTCTACCCGAAAAAGCTCCTGCACATCACGCGCAAAATAAGAATCCATCCACTCGGAATAGAGGCTCTCATCTAATGTCTCGGAGAGGAGAGCATCGGGTAGGCCGCCACGAAGCAGGCGCAATTGAATATCAGTTATGCCGAATGTATGCAATTCTTCCGCGAGAACAGGCAGCATATGAATACTGCGCTTGCGCCCGGTCAGCGTGTCTCGAAATTTCGTTGACGCCGCCAGCGTGGAGGAGCCTGTCGCCAGAATACGCAAGTGAGGATACGCGTCTGCTCCTATTTTCAGAATGCGACTGGGATCGCTTAATTGATGAATCTCATCGAAAATTACAGTCGGACTTTTTACTGCGCTAAAAAACTGTTCCGGCTCTTCCAACCGTCTTGCCACACTGGGAAGATCGCAATTGAAATACTCAGAATCGGCAAAAGACCTGGATAGAGTTGTTTTTCCTACCCTGCGAACGCCTGAAAGCCATGCTATTGGCACTTTTGACCGGGCGTGCTTAACTTTTTCCGTCCAATCTGGCCTTGTAATCATGCAACTCCGTTTTACACCTCCCCCCGGGTAAATGTAAAGTTGAGCTGCATCTCTTGAGCAATAGAAACGTTGGCTAATTAACCTACTTGCCAAATTTAACCGAGTAGGTTAGCATGGGGCACATGGTGATAGCGTCATTTAAGGAGCTATGATAATGAAGTGTACATCTTGCGGTCAGGCCCAAATGGTTCGCGACACTCGCGAACTTTCTTACACTTATAAAGGCCAAACCGTCCTAATTCCAAATGTAGCTGGTGAATTCTGCCCATCGTGCAATGAGTCTCTTCATACCCCAGAAGAGGCGGAGCATCTGAATTCAGCAATGATCGCTTTTACCAAAGAGGTGAATGGCGCGACCGTAAAACCTGAATTCATCCTTGAAACACGTAGACTTCTAAAATTAGATCAGCGACAGGCTGCTGAACTTTTTGGTGGCGGCACAAATGCATTTTCACGGTACGAGAACGGAAAGACTAAACCGCCGCTGGCTTTAGTGCAACTTTTTAAATTGCTGGCGAAACATCCGCTACTCCTTGACGAGTTAATGCCACCACCGGTGGAGAAGTCATCTTCTCCACTAGTTAGAAGCAGGCTCAGCCGCCGGAAAAAAATGTTGGCGTAAAAACGAAGGCAAATGTCGCGGAAATTTTTAGGCGATGAAAGCTAAGCCGTTCCGAGCATATAATTACGCTGACTGCCGTCTAGAGCAAATATAGAGGCCAGTGACATTCAGCAGAATACAGCCAAACAGAGAGCCTCTATTCTTTCAAATCGTCGAAGAATCAAGCCGCCCGGTCTCAATGGTGGCAATGACGGAGATTGCGGCGCCAATCAAATATTGATCTGAATGACTTTCAGAATTCCCACACATCCACTTGCATAACTCGTGAGAGGCAGCCAGAATACCAAATGCTCACCTTTAGCAGACTCGCGTGTCTTTCGATTTCACTTTTAGCCATCTGGCTTTGGGGTACAGTAGTGCACAGCGCAGAATCAAACGCTCAAGCGAAGATACCGGCCGGGGCACAACCAATCTTGGCCTTTCGAGAATATTGGTCACAGCAAATCCCCGGAGGTTCGCCGTTTCGTTTTATTCTTTATTCTGACAGAACAGTGATCTACTCAGGCCGCAATGATCAAAATGCTGGCTTCATGACTGGCACTGTTGATGACGAAGCATGGCAATCGTTCGAAAAAATACTAGCCGACCTACCAGAGCTAAAGATAAATTTTGACCAGAGCAAGTTGGATACCAAACTAAATAGCTTCATCGTATTTAACGATGGGAAGCGCATGCGCCACATTGCCATAAATCGTGCAGCATTAGCTAAGAAAACTGGGGTTGGAAAATTAGCATTTTACACACTGACAGATCCTCTGGTGCAGTCGCCACTTTTCGGCAGTATCGATGTGCCGCAGAGCGCTCTCGGTGCCTGGTACGAGCTAAATAATTTTGTCCCGAAAGATGCAAAACCTTGGTTTCCAGAAAATTTTGATGTCTCGCTAATGCCCTGCACGGAGAGTGAGTCTATACCATGGCCGACAAACTGGCCCCAACTTGAACAAGCGGAAAAGCATGACTTCGGCGGCTATTCTTTGCAGATGTCAGGATCATTTTTGAGCCAATTTCAGAAACTATTCAATAGGCCTTTAATGTTTCCGCGTATCTCTGGGCAAGCATTCCTTATGGGGTGCACGACCATTCTACCCGGTGAGCAAATGCTCGCCGCCACTCCAATGGGATTTAACTACGAAGCTCCAGTCCGGCTACCACTACTGCCTAACGACTTTTTGCAGAAAACGAAACTAGCCGATGTCAAAAAAATAGCAAGAGAACGCAAGTACGAAATGCACCGATTGGTTTCTTATGAACCTGGTAGCCTTGAAAACCCCGACATAATCGAGATGCTTTGCCATTCCAAAGATCTTGATGAAATAGATGCCGGGTTAGAACTAAAGCTCGAGGCCGGGTGGGGTGCAGAACGTGTGGCCTCGATAATTGCGTCGACGCACTCTCCCGAAATAACGAAAACACTCATCCTCAGGCACATCGCCGACAGCAAGTTTCTAAAAATCATAATTCCTTTGATACAAGAAGCTGTGGCGAGAGGCGCTAACTACGACGCCGTCGAGCCTATTAGCACATTTTGGAATGTACTCCGTTTGCAAGGAGAGCCGCTTACATGGCTGCCGCTTCACAGATTGGATATTGAGCAATCTACCAATTTTCCTCACTATGGAGGCGGCGGCAGCGCAGTGAGCATCAGTTCAAACACTGTCAACGGAAAACTAGAAAAACCGCCATCGGTCAATTCAATGGGAAAACCATTCACAGCAGTGCCTCTGCCTTTCGATGTAATGTCTGCGGCGCAGTGCGTGCGCGAATGGAAGGAGAACTCCAATGGTAAATTTGAAGCAAAACTATTTCAAAGCACCGCTCCCATATCCATCACTGATGTTTCTGCCAAGCAATTGCTAAACTTGCAACTGGAATGCTTCTCCGGCGCAACACTGTCCGATTTAAAAGTTGATGAAGTAAAGGCCGACTGCGCTTTTGCCCTCTTATTCTCTGCCGCTTCCGTCGGCGGTGCCTATCCTTCTGGCAAAGAAGGTGCTTATGGACGCCTGGCCGCTTGGAAATCTTTGGCAGCATTAGTTGGTGTCGCCGATGGTGCTAATTTTGATGAAGTAGCTAATGCGGCAAAGCAAAGTTCGTGGTGCTCAATTCACTCAAAAGCAAAATGGTTTTACAACGTCGCCTGGGACTTTGGAATTGTCTGCTTGCGGCCAGACAAGCGGCACATAGCAGTGCTTGCCGCTACTGATGAGGACTGAGCAAATGAATTGTCCCAAAGCGGAAAATCATTCAGGAAGGATTCTGGTTATCACTGGTACATAGGTGCACAGGTTTAATTCCTGTCGAAGAATTTGGCAACACCTGCTCCAAAACTTATCCAGCACCTCTTTTTGAACCTCCTCTCTTGACACCTCTAGCGTGATATCCTAAAAGCGCCCTTCAGGGCATGTTAATAGCCCCCTTCGACCGCGCATAAAAACCCATGGATTCCTACATAGAACCTAATTTTCAGTCGATTCGCAAAGCTATCGACGCCTCGGGCGCAATTTATAGCTCTGACCTCTTAAGGCGCTACCACCTGTCTTTGAAAACCCGCCGGTTTGTCATTCTCTGCGGCGGCAGCGGTAGCGGTAAGACTCTATTGACCCGTACGTACGCCAACGCCGTCGACGCTCAGTACAAGCTGGTGGCGGTTGCCCCTAACTGGACTACCAACGAAGATCTATTGGGCTACTACAATCCGCTGAGCAAGCAGTACTACGATACTGACTTCAGCCTATTTCTCCGGCAAGCAGCACGGGCATACGAATCTGCCGTCAATGTCGGTAAAAAGCCGCAGCCCTTCCATCTTGTTCTCGACGAAATGAATTTGGCCCGGGTCGAATACTACTTTGCCAAATTCTTATCTGGAATGGAAGTTCTAACAAGTGCCGGCAAAGCTCAAGTATCCATGTTCGGACCAGACGTAGTCGACTTGACCCCCAACCTCTTCTTCATCGGCACCGTAAACGTCGACGAAACCACCCAGGGCTTTGCCGACAAGATCTACGACCGCGCTCAAGTAATTGAAGTGACCCACTTGAGAGAAGAAATAGCCTCTCGTATTGAGCGCCCCGAACTGCGTCAAGTGCTCATGGCCATATGGGATGCAGTAGCCGATGTCTCTCCATTTTCAATTCGTATTATTGACGAAATTAATAGATACGTTGACGAAGCAGTGCGCATTGGCATGCCATGGGAAGAAGCCGTTGACGATCAAATAATGCAAAAGATTCTGCCCCGAATCAAAGGCACTGATATCAGACTTGGTGTCATGCTCCAGAGAATGAGTGATGTAACCGCAAACCGGTTCCCGCGGAGCCATAGTAAGATTCAGCAACTCAATTATGGTTACCAAACTTATGGACTCGTCTCCTTCTTCTAGACTCAGCTTCTTCAGCGAGCCGGGAAACCTCTTGGAGCATCCAGTCGAAGGGCAGCGCTGCGAAATCGGTATTAATGTGGCCAAAGAACTGTGGCCACTTCTCGCATTAACGCTAGATAAAAGGCCACTGTCACTGCGGCTAGATGAGGCTTCAATATTCGCCTATTCGGACTGGCCGCCCTGCCCACCTGGTCACTACGAACTTGCTCTTGTTTGTGGAGACATCAAAGAAACCCAAACAATTGCGGTGATGCCACAGTATTTCAGCGAAAGTGATTTGCATTACATTGTTTTTGATCTCTCCGAACGGCTGCCAAACTATATCGCAGCAGAACTGCAAGAATGTGGTGGACTCATAGGCACCAACCTGAAGCTGCCAACCGAACCGACCATACAAAATGAATTTGCTCGATTGAATCGGGCAGTCAATGGCACAAAAGAGAAGCTGGGAATTCTGCAGCTGTTACCAATTATTCAACGAGAGTGCCACCAAATATTGGTGCCACGAAATGAACTTAAAAATGCAAACCAAACCCGCAAACCGGACATTTCAAAATTGCCCCAGGCCATAGCCATGGCAGGAAATCTTCTTTCCAACGGCGCACTAAAGCAAATGTATGACGTCACAGTTGAACGCTCATTTGAAACATACGAAAACCGGCTTGTAAAGGCTTATATTCAAGCTTTGCAAAGTCAGATGCTGCGGCTGCAAGCGAGAATGGAAGCAGAGAAGCCAAAGCATCCTCTGGCATTAGAACTGGAAAAGCTTTTAACTGAATTTCGTTTGGCTTGCACCCGGGCGCAGTTTTTGCGAGAAGTACGAGGACCATTTGAATCAGCTGGTCGGGTGACTATGGTTCTTTTGAAGAATCAGGCCTACCGCGCAGTTTTCGAAGGCTATCAGTCGCTATATAAACTGTCAACTATAAGACTTGAGGAACCAGCTCTAGAAAAGCCACTGAGTTCTTTTCCTTATCTCTATGTGCGCTGGGTTAACCTCACGGTGATTAGCGTAGTGCTTCAAGTCTGTATTGAACTAGGATATAAATGTATCAGCCACCCCTGGATCAAACGAGATAATCAGGGACTATTCATTCCAGTTATGAGTGAGGGTGAGGCTGGATTAAAGCTATCTTGCCCGCGCACCAATAAAGTAGTCAGCATCTTTTCATGGAAAACAGCCGGTAAAAAAAACGCAATAATCGCATGGGCACAAGAGCAGGCACCAGCTCTAGCCGTCGCCATCTATCCTGAAGAGAAACCACCAGTGGTGTTATTGTTTGATGCAAAATATGCAGTTTCGACTGGCAAAACTATCGAACCGATGAAAGAGGATGTGGAAGAACTGCTTCAAGGAATGGAACAGAGCAAAACACCCGATGGGGTGCGTGAGATTCAATACGCTGCGATTTTGTACCCTGGCCTGAAAAAGCAGATCGCCCCAGATCTTGAAGCTCTAGCAGCACGACCATCAAATGAAGAGGCTCTGCGTAAGAGTATCTACAAAGTGCTCAAGAAGTATCTTTCTGATATGGCTCTCCCGAGCTCAGGAGTTACTAAAAAATTACGACCGTTAGAATAATTCTCTCTGAAAGCTAAAAGCTGACGGATCTTTCTTGCGTCGATGTAGTCCGCTAGTAGTTCACCATGAGCAGCCTATACACTTTGTTTGTCATCACCCATATGACCTTTCCCCCTGGTCACGGACAGTAAAAAATGCAAATCCGCTTTTATGCTGCTGCAATGCTGTTTTCAAATTCGTCAGGGGAGACGTAATTTAAATACGAGTGTAGTCGACGACTATTG
>Ga0105044_10014523_pt1 | contig 10650 bp, 4 predicted proteins | sample MAT01_FD_78092 | JGI IMG/M metagenome (GOLD analysis project Ga0105044, IMG submission 78092) | Freshwater microbial communities from Lake Fryxell liftoff mats and glacier meltwater in Antarctica - MAT-01 | ecosystem: Environmental > Aquatic > Freshwater > Ice > Liftoff microbial mat | place... | reverse complement strand
TGTGTGGGGAGTCTGCGCGACCGTGCCAGAAGCGGTTTGAGTCGCCGGTGCGCTGGCTTCCCTCCTCAGCTTTTCGTCAACCCTAGGCCACAGAAAGCCTCCCGGTCGCCGCACTGATCGCCCCTGATGCGTCTGAAGCATTTGCAGGCAGGGAGGGTAAAGACTGTGGTGGCATCTGTTGGCAGGTCTGCCAGATGGTGGCGGGCAAACCAGGGAGCAGCGTGTCTAGGGTTTGCGCAAGCAACTGAGGCAACGGCTGCTCTAATAAGCGCACCGCTGCCGGGTTGATTGCAACACAACCGTTTCTAGATAGATCCACCAATAGCATTGCATCAGAGGTGATCTCAAAAAGTAGTTGGAGAGAGCGATCCCAGATGCCTACTTGTTCCATAGGAATGATTCTTCCATCCCCAGATATGATTGACCGTTCGCGGAAGCACCTATCCACCCATGCTGCTGACAGAACCCCATCGAAGCAGCGGCATCCCTAGCCGTTATCGTAACCGGTCATTCTGCAACCATTAAGAAGACTGGCTAAAGACTGGAGATCCCTCATCAGGATGTGGCCTAGCCAGTTGATGGATTGACTCAAACGACACAAAAAATCGACTCTACTTAGCTCAGTTGTGCTGTAGCAATCATTGTGTGCGTTCAGACTTCGTTCGTCGATGAAAGCTGACGGCTAGGTTTGAGCCTCTAAGGCCATCATCCATCCTGAGCAGAAGTGAAACCGCACTAACCTGAAAGCTGTAGATATTGAATCTCTTTTTTACTGCTCTCCTCCGACTGGGAGACAGATGTGGAATCAGTGGAAATCTATGGAAATCGGTGGAAATTGATGGAACTCACCTAACGGGAGGGAATCCTTTTAGTGAGGGAAATAATTAGTTAGGGGACTCATGACCGAATGACCGATCGGTGAGGATACTAGAATGCCCTGATAGACACATACTAAGAACATTCTGTAGAACCTTATTTTTCCCACTAATTGGTTGCTGTACTCTTGTTTGAATACTCCAAGCAAACCTAACTGTGGCTATAGATGAAAGCTAGGAATTGATAACAAAATTCTTTTGATTACAAGACCTATAATTTCGAGTCTAGGGCAACTCTTGGAGGCAGAAACCGGGGTAAATCATGAGAACCCAGAAAGATTATGGGGTTGTCTCCGTGGTTTTAGCAGGATCTATGGTTTTAGCAGGGTAGGAGGAGTTCGTCGAGACGAAGGGGTAGTAACTGGCTACTAAGGCTAGCATGAGCCACCAGAGCGTACTGACTTGCGGGCGGTACCAGACCGTATCGACAAGGCCATGGGAGAGCATCCCGACCATGCTGGCGATCGCCCCCATCAGCCAAAACGCATTGACATCTCGCACTTGCCGCAGCCGTTGGATTTGCTGCCAGCCCAAGTTAAAGGTCACGGTCAGCAACCACAGGAAGCAGACGAAGCCGATGATCCCCGTTTCGACTAACACCTCTAAAAAGATGGAGTAGGCGCTGAGAGCCGTAAAGCCCGCCCGTTGGTAGGAGGGATAAATCTTGGTGAATGCGGCGTTGCCAGGGCCGATGCCGAGGATAGGGCGATCGGCAATCATTTGACGCACCGATGCCCAGACGTTGATGCGGAAGTTATTGCTGCTGTCTTCTCGCCCAACAAACATACTAAGAACGCGATCGCGCAAGGGATCGACCGCTGCCACGGCTACGACCAAAAAGCCCGCTGAGGCCAATAAGACGACGGGCACCGCCCAGCGCTGCCAAAACCGAGGCAACTTCCAGCTAAACCAATGCACCAGCAGAATGATGAAGACAAAGCCGCCAAAGACATAGCCAATCCATCCTCCTCGGCTGAAGGTCAGCACCAGGCAGGCCGAGTTGAGCAAAAATAGACCCAAGGCCAACGCTTTGGGCAACCAGCGCTGCCACACAAACACCGCTGCCGCACTCATGACACAGGCCGAAATCAGGTAGCCTGCCAGAAGGTTGGGGTTACCCAAAAAGCTATAAACCCGCGTCGTTCCGGCCAAGGAAGACTCGGCATCGACCCAGGTGGCAAGAGCTGCCGCCCCAAAAAACCACTGGCGCATCCCATAGACGCTCACGATGGAGACGGCTAGTAAATAGATGGTGAGCAGGGATGAGCGCAGAATGGGCGATCGCAACACCCGCGCCAATAATAAGAACAACATCCCATTCAAAAGCCATTTTGCTAGCCCCGCCGCTGCTGCCACTTTGACGGGCGATTGGGCTGTGGCCAGGAGGGCAATAAAGCCATAGGCCACGATGAGAACATGGATGGGGGTGATCCCCGGTTTTCCATCTTCGGCTAGGGTTAGTAACACCCAAAAGGCACCGCAGGCCACCATCAGCACCCCGATCAGGCTGGTTGAAACAAAGGGGGCGAGGCCAAAGACCAGCGCTGCCAGCACCATGCCGAGGGTTTCGCTCCATTGCGACAGCCAACTGCCTTGTCGCCAACTGGCTAGCACACCGACGAGGCGATGGAGATAACTCGACTCCACCCAATTTTGGGGGTTGCCATCAGACAGCGTAATATGGTGCCAAACCTGGGTCATAGCTTGCAATGGGCAGGGAAAAAGGAATGGAATTGGGAACTCTGCTTTGGTTGGATACTATCATTCTCCGGTGGGCTTCGGCAGGGTTTGGCGGAATCCTGCTGATCTCACGCAGAATGGAGAGGCGGTGATGCCGTTTGGCTCAGGTTTTTGGCTCAGTGTCCTTAATCTGTGTCTTTAGTCTGTGTTCTTGATGTGGCCGGGAATGTAAAGTGGGCGATCGCCCACCTCGCGTATTCTGGATTCTAGTGCTGGATTTCGATGTTGCCTTGAGTGGTTTTTGGCTCGATGGCGTCTTTCAATGTGGTAAAGGGGAAAACCCATGCTGGCTCAGCTTTTAGCCCTTCTAGTTGGTTTTAGTGGCTTCATTCTCTATATGGCAGCCTTCTTTTTCCCAGAAGTGCATCGTAAAAACGACTTCCTCTGGAGTGGCGTGGTGCTGTTTTATGCGTTGGTGCTCTGGGTTTATGCAGGGCGCATCACGGGGGGAGTGCTGCTGGGGCAGTTGGCCAGTGTGGTGCTGCTGGGTTGGCTGGGAGGGCAAACCCTAGCGATGCGCCGCCAACTGACGCCCTACGACCAACAAACCTGGGTTTCTGACTCTGGAAAATCAGCGGGTGACGTGCTATTTTTGCGAGCCGTGCAACTTGCGGAACAGTTGCAAGACCGCTGGGATCGCCTGCCCTGGCCTGCCCCCCTGCGACAGTTGCCCGCCCGTCTCGGCAACCGGACTTCAGCCACCGAGGCTGTGTCCACAACTGAAGCTCCAACCGCCAAAACTCCAACCGCCAAAACTCCAACCGCCAAAGCTCCAACAGGTGAAACCGATCCGACATCAGCCGAGGCTCCGCCCGTCAAGCCTCTAGCAACCAAAACGACGCCCAAAGAAACACCGGCAACGGTTAAGCCGAAACAGTTGCGCAAAAAACCGAAGGTTGATCCTCTTGATCTAACAACAGAAATCTCTGAACCTGTTGCATCTCCTGAATCTGCTCAACCCAAGACAGATGCGGATCAGCGGGCAGATACAGATCAGCGAGCAGAACCCGTGGGGTCAGAGGTGCCTCGGCGGCGCAAGCGTCCGAAATCTGCGGATGTGCCCCCCGATGCGAGAGTCAAAGCGTCTGCTCCAGAGCCATTGGGAGAAGCCGCCGATCAGCCGCCAAGCAATTCCTCAAAACTCTCAGCGCCCGTCGAAGTTAAAGCACCACTCGAAGCACCGTCTCATCAAGCTGAACCAACTACTGCTTCAGAACCTGCTGTAGAACCTATAGAAGAAGTTTCTCAGGAGTCTCAAAAGGAGGAGGCAGAGTCTATATCCCAGGATTCAGGCATCTCTCAAGAGGCACGAGCAACTGAGCCAGAATTGCCAACTGAATCACCAACTGAATCAATCACTGAATTGCCAACTGAATCAATCACTGAATCAATCACTGAGCCAATTGAGCCGATTGAGCCGATTGAGGAAGTTGTTACCCCGCCGATCTTCGATATTCCCGAAACGACTGCTACCGATCCAGCCAGTTCGCCTGAGATGGTGGCGTCTGAGCGGTTCGAGTCTGAGCGGTTCGAGTCTGAGGAGTTCGAGTCTGAGGAGTTCGAGTCTGAGGAATCTATAGATCAGCCTAGGCTGAAGGGTTCAACTGATGCCGCTGTAGACCCTATTCCTCTGGTAGAACCTGAGAATTTTTGGGAGGGTAGCGAGATTGCACCTGAAACCCTGCGCCCCAGCAATCACCTTTCTCTTCGCCCGTGGGAAGACCGTCCGCCCTTGCCCAATCTCTTGGCCGCTACCTACAGACCCGATGACACAACCGATGAAGAATGGGAAAATACGGGACTGGAAGACCCCCTAGAAAATATCTGGGATGATGACACCCGTTGGGAGGAGGGCTGGGGTGATACCGCCAACGAGCCGCCCGATGCTGCGGTAGATCCTTTGGATGCGAATCAGCCGCAGCCCATAGATGCGGCTGATTCGGAAGGCTGGGATATGAATTGGGACAGCCCTCCAGATACCCCGACGACGATTGACCCGCCGCCCATTCAGCCTATCGTCGAGCCTATTCTCGAACCGATGGATTTGCCATCCCTTGACGAGATGTTTGCCACAGGCAATCGCTACCGAGTCAGCGACGAGATTGTGGATGTCACTGCTGTTGAAATTGAAGATCAGCCTCGTCGTCGTCGCGCCCCGGTTTCTGAAGAAGTGAGCGATCGCCCTCGCCGCCCTCCCGCAAATATCACCGCCCCCAAAACCCGCCGCCGCCCCAAGCCTATGCTCGAAGAAGCGCCTACGGAGGAAAAGGAAATGAACAACAATTCCTTCTTCGATGATGACGATGATTGGGTTTAACCCACTGCCCCAGTTCTGATGTCTTCTGATGTCTTCATGATGTCTACAGCTTGGAGTTCTCTCAAGTCTGGAGTTCTCTCAAGTTGGGCAAGACTGAGGTAGATAAACACCCTAAAGACCCTGCCCCAGCGCCTCCCCTTTCATGGGCGAGACCCTGCATTTCATCGTGGGGACATGATGGGAAGGAACATTTGATGGGAGGATAGATATAAGCTGTGGTGGTATACACTACAAGAAAGGGCAATAGGTATAGTTACTTACTGTTTTTGCGTCAGTAATGTGTGTGCGATCGCCCCCTTGCCCATTCCACTCCCGTCCACGCCACTTGAATAGAGGAAGTCATGGCTGTTGCAACAACCCAAACCCTTGAAGCGCTTTGCGTAAACTCGATTCGTTTTCTTGCGGTAGATGCCGTTGAGAAGTCCAAGTCCGGTCACCCCGGCTTGCCAATGGGGGCGGCTCCTATGGCCTTTGTGCTGTGGGATCAATTCATGCGGTTTAACCCCAAGAATCCCCAGTGGTTTAACCGCGATCGGTTCGTGTTGTCCGCAGGCCACGGGTGCATGTTGCAGTATGCCCTGATGTATCTCGTCGGCTATGACAGCGTAACCCTCGACGACATCAAAAGTTTCCGGCAGTGGGGTTCTCGCACCCCCGGCCACCCCGAAAACTTTGAAACACCCGGTGTAGAAGTGACCACCGGGCCTTTGGGTCAGGGGATCGCTAATGCCGTTGGCCTCGCCATGGCCGAAGCACACCTCGCCGCCCGCTTCAACAAGCCTAACCTAACCTTGGTAGATCACTACACCTACACCATCTTGGGCGACGGCTGCAACATGGAAGGGGTTTCTGGCGAAGCCTGTTCCTTGGCGGGTCACTTGGGCTTGGGCAAGCTGATTGCCCTATACGATGACAACCACATCTCTATTGATGGCTCCACCGACATCTCCTTCACCGAAGATGTGGGCAAGCGCTTTGAAGCCTACGGCTGGCACGTCATCCATGTAGAAGATGGGAATAGTGACTTGGGGGCGATCGCCGCCGCCATCGAAGCAGCTAAAGCCGTCACCGATAAGCCTTCGATGATCAAGGTCACCACCACCATTGGCTATGGTTCTCCTAACAAGGGCAACACCGCTGGGGTGCATGGTGCGCCCCTGGGTGCGGATGAAAACAAGCTCACCCGCGAAAACCTGGGCTGGACTTACGGCGCATTTGAGGTGCCCGACGACGCCCTCAGCCACATGCGCAAAGCCGTTGAGCGTGGCTCTAGCCTCGAAGCGGAATGGGATGCAATCTGGGCACAATACAAAACCAAGTATGTCGAAGAAGCGGCTCTCTTTGAGAGCTTCTTAAGCAGCAAGCTGCCCGAGGGTTGGGACAAAGTGCTGCCCACCTACACCCCCGCAGACAAAGCTCTGGCGAGCCGGAAACATTCCGAAAATTGCATCAACGCCTTGGCTCCGGTGCTGCCCCAATTAGTGGGCGGTTCCGCTGACCTGACCCACTCCAACCTGACGGAAATGAAGGTGAGTGGCAGCTTCCAAAAAGGCGCTTACGAAAACCGGAACCTTCGGTTTGGGGTGCGGGAACATGGCATGGGCGCGATTTGTAACGGCATCGCCCTACACAACTCGGGTCTGATTCCCTACGGTGCCACCTTCTTGGTGTTTACCGACTATATGCGGGCGGCAATTCGCCTGTCGGCATTGGCTCAGGTGGGCGTGCTGTGGGTGATGACCCACGACTCTATTGCCCTAGGTGAAGATGGCCCCACCCACCAACCCGTCGAAACCATCGCTTCCCTCCGCGCCATTCCTGGCCTGACGGTGATCCGGCCTGCCGATGGCAACGAAACCTCTGGCGCTTACAAGGTCGCCATCGAAAACGCCTTGCAAAATCGCCCCACGCTGATGGCTTTCTCGCGCCAAGGTCTAACAAACCTAGCGGCGTCTTCTATCGAAGGCGTGAGCAAGGGAGCTTACACCGTGATTGAGTGCGACGGCACCCCTGACCTAATCCTGATTGGGACGGGTTCTGAGGTTGGTCTTTGCGTGGATGCGGCGGCTGCCCTCACCGCTGAAGGGAAGAAGGTGCGGGTCGTTTCGATGCCTGCTTGGGATTTGTTTGAAGCCCAAGATGCGGCCTACAAAGAATCGGTGCTGCCCAAGGCCGTGACCAAGCGGTTGTCGGTGGAAGCTGGGATCAGCATGGGCTGGTGCAAGTATGTTGGCTCGGACGGCGACACTGTGAGCATCGATCGCTTTGGCGCTTCGGCTCCGGGCGGCACTTGCATGGAGAAGTTTGGCTTCACCGTTGAGAACGTGGTGGCCAAGGCGAAGGCTCTGCTGGCCTAAGGTCAATCCATAAGGCTTTTCAGTGAAGTGTGAGGGGTAAGGGCGATCGCCCTTACCCCTTTTGTTATGGCAGCGCTCAGCCCTCGCAGCGTCTACGCCAGACACCCGCTGGGGGCATCAACCTTGGCTGCAAAATAACCGATTATACTAACGGTTAAAACTAACGGCTAAAACTGCCGATTCAGTTCCAGTGTTTGTCAGGTCAGAGCCGTTATGGACACATCGCCGACGACAACGATATTAATGCTGAGTGCCAACCCCAAGGGCACCGAACCCCTGCGGTTGGATGAGGAGCGGCGAGAAATTGAGGCGGGTTTGATAGAGCGATCGCGCCTCCGCGACCAATTCCGCCTGATTGTCAAAACCGCCGTCCGTCCCCGCGACTTTCGACGCGCCATGCTCGACCACTCACCGCAGGTCGTCCATTTCAGCGGCCATGGGGGCGGGGAAGCAGGACTGGTGCTGGAGGATGAAACGGGGCAACCTAAACTGGTGCAGGCCGCTGCATTAGCGGAGCTGTTTAAGCTATACGCCGATAGTCTTCACTGTGTGGTGCTGAGTGCGTGCTACTCGGAGGTGCAGGCGAGGGCGATCGCCAAGCATATCCCCTACGTCATCGGCATGAGCGGCAAGATTAAGGATAGAGCGGCGATCGAGTTTGCGGTCGCCTTCTACGACGCTCTCGGAGCTGGACGGGACATGGAATTTGCCTATAAACATGGCTGTGTCGCGATTCCAATGGCAGGTATTTTGCAGTCGGACATTCCTGTTCTGCACCAGAAATCTAGAGCAAACACTACCCCAGTCCAAACAAAACCTCAAAAATTACAAACTATGTCCTCCTTAACTCACAATTTGACTGAAAATCAAATTAGAAGTCTGAGGTGGTTTATTGAAGAAGCTCGCTCTAGCAGGCTTCAGGAAGAAGAAATTTCAATAGTTTGGACTTTTGATGGAAATCCGATTGTAGGTTATCAGGGAACAGTACCTGAAATTCATGAATTGACATTAGAGGCTCTGGAGAAAGATGGCTGCATAGTTTTTGAGAAGAGAGATAGAGAATATAAATTCGCGCTTACTCGTAGAGCCTATGAAGTAATAGATTTTGCGTCTGCTCCAGCATCCCCAACTCAATCATCTAAACCAGCTCAATCCCCTCCCATGTCACAATCTCAATCGACTTCCAGCCCCGAACCACTGAATGTTTTTATTTCCTACTCCCACCGAGATGAGGAATTTAAGGATGAGTTGGTGGTGCATCTGGCCACCTTGAAGCGGCAGGGCAAAATCACAGCGTGGCAAGATCGGGATATTGAGGCGGGAGCCGAATGGGATGCGGAGATCAAGCAGCAGCTTGAAGCTGCGGAGATTATTTTGCTGCTGATTACGCCCCGGTTTTTGGCGTCCGATTATTGCTACGACCTAGAAATGCAGCGGGCGATGCAGCGCCACGACGAAGGCACGGCACGGGTGATTCCGCTGATTATCAAACCCTGCGATTGGCAAGGCACGCCCTTTAGTAAGCTTCAGGTTTTGCCCAAGGATGCGAAGCCGATTACGAAATGGGGCGACTCGGATGAGGCATTTCTCAACGTCGCCCAAGGGATTCGCCGGGCGGTGGAGGCGTTACACGCAAAAAAGTCCCTGGGGGCAACGGCTGAACCGTCCCCTACCGTTTCCTCGTCGCCCAGTTCTCAGGAACCCGCGACTGGCTCTGCCGCTAATCCTGCGCCCTTTGCCTCGTCACCATTTTCGACCTACAACCCTGCGACGTTTGCGGGACGCGACACTGAAACCGAAACCCTGACCGCGCAACTCCAAGGGAGCTGCCGCATTATCGCCGTTGTGGGGATGACGGGGATCGGCAAAACGGCGTTGGCCGAGCGGGTGGTGGCGCATCTGCTCACCCTCGCGGAAAACCACAGGCTCCCCTATCGTCGGTTTAGCTTAGATAACCAGAGTTACACCCCAGATTTTTCGAGCAGCGGTGCGGCATTGCTGCGGGAACTGGGGGACGAACCGACTCTGGCGGATCAGCAAGACCCAGCCAATCTGGTTAGCCACATTCTCAGCCAGTTGCGGAGCCACCCATGTCGGTTGCAAATCGACTCCTTGGAGCGGTTGCTGCGGGGCAATGAGCAGGAGGGCTGGAGCGAATTTTGTGACCCCCTCTGGCTGGATCTGTTGCACCAAATCTTGGCGACCAACGACAGCCCCAGCCAACTGCTGCTCACTAGCCAGGATATCCCCGGCGACCTCGATACTGTGGCCTCTCGCTATCCTCAGTTTTGGCATTGCGAGCCGCTGCAAGGCTTGAGCGCCGACGAGCAACGGACGTTGTTCCAAAACTTGGGGCTAACCTCCACTGACAGCGACGGGGAACGGATACAACAGATCGGAGCCTTTTATGATGGGCATCCGCTGGTGTTGCAGGTGATCGCCGAAGAAATCCGCCAGCCCCCCTTCCAGGGAAATATTGACCGCTACTGGCACCACTACGAGGCGGAATTCACCGCCACATCTGCCGCCACGGCCACGAAGCTCGATCGCAGTCGCCTCTTCCGCCGCCGTGTCCGACAACGGGTGGAGCAATCTATCCAACGACTGCCCGAACCCGCCCGCCAAATGCTCTGCGCCAGCGCCGTCTTCCGCCGCCCCGTGCCGATCGATTTCTGGTATGCGATGCTCCCCGATGGCGACCCACAAGCGGCCTTTGACACTCTACAGGATCGTCATTTGGTGGAATATGTCTCTAGCCCTGATGATCCGCTGACGATCCGCCAACACAACCTGATCCGTTCTGTTGCCTACGCCCTACTCAAAGCCGCCCCCCCGATCTGGGAAGCCACCGAACGCCAAGCTGCCCACCTCTGGCTCACCGCCTACGAACCCACCCCCGATGCCCCCAACCTGGAAACCGTGCGTGGCTACTTGGAGGCATTTGACCACTACTGCGAAGTGGGCGACTGGGCAGAAGCTTGCACGGTTCTGAACATTCAAATTGATTCACCCACGCAAGAATCGCTTCACTGGCAGTTAGAAACCTGGGGTTACTATCAGGAAGAAATTCAACTTTATGAAAAAGTTATTGGAAAAACTTCACTAGAACAAGATGTCCTCTGGCTTCGAGGATTTGGTATTGCACATTCTGGCCTGGGAAACTTTTTCTCCTCATCTCAGTATCACGAGCAGAGCTTGAAACTGGCACAGACCATTGGAGATAAGCTCAGTGAAGCAAAAGCCTTGAGTAATCTGGGAGTCGCGTACAAAAATCTGGGGCAGTATGAGCGGGCGATCAACCTTCAACAGCAAAACCTGAGTATTGTGCGGGAGATTGGCTATCGCCAAGGTGAAGGTACTG
>Ga0105044_10014521_pt1 | contig 10652 bp, 1 predicted proteins | sample MAT01_FD_78092 | JGI IMG/M metagenome (GOLD analysis project Ga0105044, IMG submission 78092) | Freshwater microbial communities from Lake Fryxell liftoff mats and glacier meltwater in Antarctica - MAT-01 | ecosystem: Environmental > Aquatic > Freshwater > Ice > Liftoff microbial mat | place... | reverse complement strand
TCTGTATTTCTTTTTACTTTCGATCTTACAAAACCTGGTACTTTCGATAGTTCCGTTAACGCTTCTTTCGTCCACTCATTTTGAGAGGAAAAAATTAGAAGAAATAATAAAATAAACCTCTCCTACAAGAGCACAGTTAATTTAATAAGCTTAGCTACTATGCAGAGACTCATCCTAACCTTAAAAGAAAAAAAAAATAAATAGGAAGATAACTGTAAGGATAAAAATGTACCCTTTTCTCACTTTATAGCTTACCACTTCCCATTCTCTCACTTTTTCCCCGTTCTTTTCTTTACTGTAAGAAGCCATAGCTATACAAAAAAGAAAGCTTTCTTATTGAAGATAAGAGCAGCCCATAGAAGAATGGTTACCCCCATTGCTTCTCTCGTTAAAATTAGTGGAGCTTCCTATTTGAATCTTTAACAAACCCCATCGTAGATAGATGGCCTATCTACGATGGGCGGCCATTGAGCCCCATCTTTCTACTCCTATCGTAGATAGATATGGGGCATACTCCATTGTAGATAGCAGGGGAGGGTCATACTGTAGGAATAGATAAATAGCCACCCATCGTAGATAGGCCATCTATTTCCTTGTAGGAGTAGATAGAGGGGGTTTGTTCAAGATTCAAATAGAAGTAGAAAGATAGCCTACCTATCTACGAGAAAAAGCAGAGGAAGCAAAGCAATAGGAAATCGTAGAAAGATGGCACCCCTCCTATCTTCAATAGGAAAGCTTTATTGCAAAGCTATCTACGATAAAGAAGGATCTACAATAGGGGTAACTCTTGAACCCCATTTGTAAAGATTCAGATTTCCTTATTACCTTTTGAAGATAGGTAATAAGGAAATTATAAATAGATAAAGGAAGGCGACTTTATAGCTTTACTGTCCCCTTCTTTCTTAAAGAGGAAAAACTTTACTTCTTACAAATGAAAGAAGGTGGTTTAGGAGGCTCTATTTTGCTCTGTATATAAAAATGCTCCCCTTTGAAGGACCATTTTACAAAGCAAGAAAGTGAAGAGGAGGGCTTGCTTTGGTTCACAAAACAAAGAGAAAGAAGAGGGGAGGGAACAAATAAAACTTTAATCTTTCCCGTAAAAATAAAGCAAGTTCCCTATCAAAGAAAACAAGAAACCTCTTTTTAGAACACCTCCTTTATTTGTTGGTAAAGAGGAGTAACTGTTCTTATTGTGTTGTGTTCTCCCACTCTAGAGCAGATTGCAGCAAAAGTATACTTTAGCTTTTGGTTATATAACTAATCTTCTCATTGTAGGTATTGTAAGTAAAGTTTTCATATAATTACTATAAAGGTGGGTCCTTTGAAGCGTCAATAGAAAAATAAGTAAAGGAACCATATATAACAAGTTTCCTACATAGAAAAAAATATTTTCTTATAAACGCAATCATTCATACAAGAAGAACATCAAAACCTTTGCACTAATGATATTTATTCTATATCTAAAATATCCACTAAAGAAAACCCCTAAAAAGAGTAGCTTTTCCTTTTGCTAAGTAAGGCTTCTTTGAACTTAAGAAACGATGTCTCTTCTAAAAAAGAAAGAAGAAAAAATACTTCCCTCTCTAAACTTTGTCAGAGGGATAATGTTCCAGGCTATCCTTTGAAGCAAAGAAGTAAAGGACACACTAATACTGCCCAAAGAAGCTTAATAGCCTTCACCCCACCTTCCCAAAAGATAAATAAGGGAAAATTCTTTAAAAGAATGTAAAAGTTCCTATATAAAAATAAAAAAAAAAAGAGAATGTTTTTGAATCAAAAGATTGTTGTTATTGTATTTTTTACTTATTTTTGGCCCTCCTTTTCTTTGTTTTAATTTATTAACCATATATATAAAAGTTGATTAATTAAAAGAGTCTACAAAAGATTCTACATAATGTGTATGTAACACACTATCATTTAAAGAATTGCTAAGCAGGTCTGGAGCGGCCCCTTAGGAAGCAAAGCAATAAGTCACATGCCTTGTCCTCTTCGGTAGGATACTTCAAGTGGGCCTTTTTACGCTTTAGGGAGGGAAGGGATAATTAGCCTGTATTTTTTTGGTGACTTAGTAACCATTCTATAGTTCTTCAAGTTAGTGCACTAAATACCAGGGCTTTTGGGGTAAAGGCAGAGGGCTTTCTTCAGTTTGTATTATGTTTCCTTTGAAAGAGAAATGTCTTCTGTAAAAAAGAAAAAGAGCAACCTTGTCTGCTTCTTGATGATCTTCGGAGTAGGCCTTCACGTAAAGCATCTTAGAGTTCTGATTGACTTTGACCTAACAGGTGTGCTTTGCGTGAAGGTCTTTTAAGGGGGCTCTGAGTTCCTTTGAATGAGGACAAAATAACACTTAAAACAAAGAAGAAAATATTTTTTGAGCTATGAGATAGCCATTAAGGCCTTTACATCTCTTGAAGGTATAAAACCTAGAAAATATGAATAAAAAATAGATATAAAAAATAGATATAAAAAATAGATATAAAAAAATAAAATATAGAAGTAAAACATTTTTTTACTTCTATATTTTATTTTTTTATTTAAATAATGCTACGTAATCTAAATTGAATTACGTAAAACATTTAAAGTAGTTGTATTAGAACCAAAAGAACGTTGAGACTTTAGAAGTTTTTTCTTAAGAACTTTAATATTATGTTTTTCATATAAATATATTTTTGGTTGAATTTGCCATTCAACTAATGTTCTTTTTTTCTTTCTTTTTTGTTTTTTAATTGTGTCATTTGTTAAATTCGTTTGAAGATTTTCAGTTATACCTTCTTCAAGAACATTTTGCCCCTCTCCACCTTTAAATACACCTTTTCCTTTCATAGGAGAAGGTAAAATAGAAGATTGTTGTAATTTAGGTGCTTTAACTAATTCTAATTTTAAATAATCACCAGACCAAACAAAACCACCAGCACGAGGTCTATATCTCCAAACTGAGCGAAGAATTTGACGTTGAACTCTTCTTCTTAATTGTTTCACACGCATACTTGGTTGTTGTTTTGATGATTTTTGTTTTTGTTGTGCACTTCGACGTAACAATTGTTGTTCTTTAACAACTTCAGAAATTGGTTTATGTATTTTTAAAGTTGATAAAGGTCTCCATTTATTACCTTTTGTTACACTTTTTACTTCACTACGGCTATACGGAGCAGAAGGATTTGAGTCAACTAAGTAACTTGACATAAATTTAAAACGACGTGGAATAACAACATTTGAAGCATAATAATCACGTTTTAAATGGTATTTACGTTTTGGTTTTAATCTTTTGCGTAAAGTAAAATCATAATTTAATAAGTTAGGAACAGCTTGCTGTTGGCTATTTTGTCCAGGAGAACGTGAATTTAAATCTTTAACATTAATTAATCTACGTTTTAAATAACGATCACGTGGTAATCTAGCACGTTTATAAAATACATAAATATAATGAACTGGTAATACTTGATTTAATAAAGGTCCTGAAGGAAACCATACTGGTGTTCTAGGATGTTTTTTAACTCGACGATAACGTTTTTTTAATCGTCTAGAAACAGCAAAAGCATTTTTCTTTTGTTGATATTCATTTGTTGTTGGAATAATTCCTTGTTTATCTGGACTAGCCATTGAATTCCAAATTTCTTGTTGATTTAAATTTTTTGTTTTGGATTGTTCTGTGTTTTGTGATAACAATGAAAAATCTTTTAAAATATTACTTCTCGTTTTCACAATTAAAGCCACTTGTTTTGTTCCTTTATCTGTACTTATTTTAGTAGTTCCATTTTCTCTTTGTTGTACAGGGACAGAAGCTCCTTTTTTAAGGCTTTCATTTTGCAAACTACTATTCTTTGAGAAAGCAGTTATTGAACCCTCTTCTTGAAGGGAATAAGAAGGAGTAAAAGAAGAGTCCATCTTTGAATTATTTAAATTGATTACTTCTTTATTAACTAACCATGTTTTTAAAATACTATGACGAAATAAAAACTTACGCCAACCAATAGGAGAAAAACCATCCATACCTAAAGCAAAAAATTGATCAGGATCATAAGTTGTAAAAGGAATTTGCCAATATAATGTTGTAGCTGCATTCATCCCTTGCAAAGGTGCTAATGTAAACTCTTCCCTTACAATTGGAGAAGTAACTCCTATAGTAAGAGGATCAATTACCCTTGCTTTGTTATTTAATGGGGAATCTTCTTGATAACCTTCCTTTGAAAGGATAGCCATAGAATTGGGGGAAGTAGCTAAATTGTTAAATTGAGAAGAACGTGAGAAACTAAAACCTGCTTCTTTACGTGATAACATACGATTTGTAACAATTAATTTTCTTAATGATTCATCCCAACCAGCATAAAAAGGTAAGTTTGTATTTGGTACAAGAAATTCTGTAGTACGTGACATTGCAGAACTTGAATTCTTATTATTAATAAATAAAGATTCATATAATTTATTAACAACTTGGAATTTTTGATTAATATCTCCTTCTTTTTCTTCTTTTAAGGGAAAGGGAATAAGTGCAGAATTGAAAGGAACAAGAGGCTCTTTTAAATAAGAAGACTTTGCTTCTTGAGTTATACCTTCATTGCCAAGTAAAGTATCTTGTGAAGAAGAAGCAGTAACAGAAGAAGTGATTTTATTTAAACGAATAGCATAAGGAAGAGCTAATGGTTTAAAATCTTTATTACCAATTTGAAGTATATTAAAATTAGAACTATTTAAACTATCTCTTTCTAAGATTTCAGAAGTTGATAATTGTGAAAGTTTTTGTTGAATTAATTTGTCTTTTTCAATTTGCCATAAAGCTTCATTAGAAGCTTGAATTGATGGGATAAATTGTTTCCACCACCAATTTTGAATTTCAATTTGATTTTTAATACGTTTAAATTGTTTATTTAAACTTCGAATTTTTACAATAGTATATCGACGTCTTTTTCTATATTTTCTACGTTTTTGAGCATATTTTGAACGTTTTTGTTTCCAATAACGTTCTTTTCTTTGTTTCGATTTTCTTTGTTTTAAAGATGTTTCATTCTTACCTAGTTGTAATGTTTCCCCACTTAACCCTAACTTTTCAGGTAAAGGTAAAGCTGTATACAATTTGCCTGATGGGTCAGTGCCAACATTTAAGTTTGAATTTGGTTTTCCATATAAATTTTCATTAAATTTTTGATAATACTTTGATTTTAAAATAGAATCACTTTGCTCCTTATCACCTTGACGAAGGAAAGGAGCTTGATAATCATCCCCGTTTATTGAAGAGGCTATTTTATCATTATAAAAAAGTAAAAAATCTTTTCTTAAAGAATCACTTAAAGTACGTTTTTTAAATACACCTCTATTACGACGAACACGTGAACGTCTTTGAGGAGAACGTTTACGTTTAAAAGTAACTGGTAAATTTATTTGTTCTTTTTCTGTGTAGTTGTTTTTTTGTTGTTCTTTCTCTAGCCCCCCTCCTGAAGAACCTACATTGTTTGTAGAAAAGCTCTCACGTTTTTTGCGAGAAGGTACTTGTAAGGCTAACTCAAGTTCATTACGATCAAGATATGTAGAAATGGATTCAGTTTTTTTATTTAATAACTTAAATTCTTTTCTTAATCTCTTTTGTTTATTTAAAACACGTTCTTTTTTTCTCCAATCTTTTAAACTTTTTTGTTTAGAAAGTTTTGATCCTTGACGACTCTCTCCTTCCTTTACAAAACCAGAAGATAAAGAAGATGACCAAAGAGGACTACTAAAGCCACCTACTAAATTTTGTATTTTAAAAATATTATTTTGAGCAGTTTTGGCATAACCAAAACAAATATTACGGAAAGTTGATACTTTATTTTTAAAAGAATTATATAACTGCATTTTTCTTTTTGATATTTGTTGACTATCTTCTCCCTCAATGGCCTTCACAAAGCGATCTCCATCACCATTTAGTACAGAGCCATATTTTTTAGAGTTTTTAGAATTTGTTTGAATAAATTTGCGAGTAGCTTGAATAGATGTTTTTAAATTATTTGATAGTTTTAAATTTTGTGCATACTTAATATCATTAAAACGTAAAGTTAGATCTTGTAAACGAATAAAAGAATAAGGACTATTAGAAAGTACAGTACTAGCTGTATTACTAATTGTCTGTTTTTCTTTAATTTTTGAAAGTAATAAAACTTTCCATAAATTCTTTTCATTTACTTGATTTCCCTTTCCATTTATATATATGGAAAGAAGTAACCCATCAGTAGATTCTTTATCCATGGATATAAATGGTAAAGAGCAATCATTATTAGCAACTGGAATTCCTTTTCTGTCACTATTTTTTAATGCAAACATTCCTTCAAGAATGGATTTTTGTAATCCAGATGTTAAAAGATCATTAGAATTATCAGCTAAACAAGTTTTATCTTGCTCTGGTGTTAGCTGTTTTTCTTCTAAAAGGATAAGGGCATTAGAGTTAGAAACATTGTTAAGTGAGAACCAATTTTCTAGACGTTGTAACTTAGTTAATAATTGTTTTTCTTTTTTTTGCTTACGTTTTTCACGCTTATCTAATCGACGAGTTAAATAATTTTTTAAAGATTCTTGATCATTAACATGACGTTTCCATTTTTTTAAATAAGTTAAATAAAAATTTTCTTTTCTATTATTTTCTATATTCTTTTCTTCTAAACTTGAATTACTATTAACTGATCCCAGCCAACTAGTAGACTGTTTTTCTCCTTCAAGTAAGGTAGCAGCAATTTTGTTATTTTCAATTAAAGTTAATAAATACTTTTTTTCTTGATTATTAAGTATTTTTTGATTAGTAACAGGCTCATCTCCCCTAATTTTTTGACCTTTATAAATAAATTTAGTTAGTTCTGCATAATTATTTTCACTTAATAATTTTTTAATGTAATCTTCACGAACTGAACGTGTTTGAATTAAATATTCACGAATAATATTTTGAGATTGAGATAATAAATCATTTGAATTTTCCTTCTTTCCCTGCATAATGCCTCCATTTAGCATACCTACTCTTTCGCTTTGATAGTTGTTTTGCTCCTTATCACCTTGGTGAAGGAAACCTATATCCCCCTTCAAAGAAGAAGAAATAAACGGTTCATTAGTTTTCAAAGGTATTGCTAAATCAGGTAATAACTCTTCATGAATAATTAATGGGTTTAGTAAGGGATTACTACTATTATTAGCATATTCATTATATAAAGGTTGATCAAATTTTAAAACATTGGGTTGTAAAACTTGTCCAGGATTTTCATCTTGAAACTGGCCACCAGCAACACTTGGAGTTATAGCAAACAAATGTCGAATTTTTTTAAAAGTACCAGAAAATTGTTGATTATAAGAACGTGATGCAAAACTTTTAGTACCACCATTTAATTGTGTTTTCATGGATCTGTAATGTTCCATATTTGTATACCAACGTAATGTATTATAATGTTCAGATAATAAAAATCTTCTTAAATGTAATAAATTTTCTTCTTTGGATGTTAAAAAATGAGCATTAGGTTGTCTTCTAATAAAACTATCAACATCTAATTTTAATAAAAGTCGATTGAATGGGCTATAATACCAATGTTGTAAAACATCTTTATAAATTTGATAACGATAACGATTTGCTCTTTTACTCACTACTGAATAATTATATGTTGATTTCTGTTGTGAATTTTTTTCTAATTGAATAGGTAAATATTGATTTGATTCAGGGAATTGATTAGCAATTTGTGTATTATTTACTAAAGCAGCATTAGGTGCACCAACAACTAAATTTGTATTTCTATTTGTGTTTTGTAATTTTCTTGGAATTCTTGTTGTTTTTCGACGTGCTTTTCGTAAACTAGCTGTTTTCATTGTACGTTCCCATCTTAAAGATGGTTTATAATTATAAAAATAACGTTTCATCATAACACGGAAATATGGTGCATTGTTTTCAACAGAAAATTTTCTATAAATACTTGGAGTATAATAACGTAATTTTCTTTTAAAACCTGCTTCTTTTTGTAAATAAAATTTTAGTGGATGTAATAACATTAAAGATTCTCCTATTTTATTTTGTTGATTTTTATTAACTTTTGTTTTGACCAACGGAACCATAGGCACTTTTGTTAATAATGAACGATAATGTAAAATTTGTAAATCTTTTTTAGAAAGATTTTGACGTTGTTTTTTTAGTGTTTGTTCTTCTAAGGTAGAAGAAGCCATAACAACTTGTTTTTTTTCATCTAAATAATCTAAAGTTGAAACTGTTTTCTTTTCTTTTTTTATAGATGGGAAAGAAGGTAACCCCTTTAAATTATTAAGCAAAGAACGTTGACCTTTCCCTTGTGTAGGAGAAGAAACACCAAAGCCTTCTTTTTCTTTATTTCCTTCTTGCAAAGTAAAAGGAAGAAAAGCAAAGTTTTTCCATTGTTTTGAGTAAATTGGGTTTTTATTTTCAATAATTTGAGTTGAAGATTCCATATTTGAAAGGTTAGGTTTAAATATTTTTACTCTATTATCAAATTTACGGATAAATTTTCTTAAAGTTGATTTTTTTGTTTGAGGTTCTTTAAATGGAATTGTTTTGCTCTCAGAAAAAGAAGAAGATATAGAACTATGCTCCCCTTTTAAAACTAGCTGTGACGAAGAAAGTTTATCTAAAGGAAACTCTGATCCAAGCTTATTTACACCAAGTTCTTTTTTATTGCTTAGTACAGAACGACTAAAAAGAGTTTGATTTTCTTGTTCCTTTGCCACAGTTATAGGGAGCGGCAAAGAATAAAGCGAATAATTAAGAGAATGACTGCCCTTGAGTTTTGTTAAACTTTCAGTGGTATTTTTGTCTTCAGGATTTGAAATAGGAACAGAATTTGATCTAGCTAACGCAGAGACTAAATTTTTATTACTATTACTATTGTTAGTATAAGCATGAAAAGAAGGGTGATGAACTTGTTCAAATAAAATTCTAAAAAATTCAATACGAGGTCCTGTATAAGATTCTAATCTTGGCTTTGCTAATTGTTTTTTAAAAGAACGCATCCAAGGTCCAGGGAAAAATCGAAATCTTACTCTATGATTACGTAATTTACGACGTAACCAAAAACGATCAAAACCATAATTTAAATCTTCTATTGTAAATAAATCATATATACCTTGATCATATAAAGAAGCATCAAATGTACGATATTTTCTTATTCTACGTTTCCATCGTTCACGTCTTCCATGTCGTCCACGATTTCTACGTGTATTTCTATCAGAAGCTTTAGTACCTAAAAAGGATGTTTCTAAAACAACTTTATCTTGAATAATGCGATCATCGTTAACATATCCTAATGGATTTGTAATTGTATAATCTAAACCATAATATGGAATGCTACAAATAGCAGAAAGCATTGTTAAATATAAAAAACCAAAATTTAAAAGTTTGTAATAAAAACTTGTTGAAATTTTGAAAGAAGAAATTACCCACATATATAATTTAAAAGCAGGGTTTTCCCAAAACCAACAACTTAAATGTAATAAACTTATACTTCCTAAACCAATACCTAATAAATAAGCTAAATGAATACAAATAAATAGTGTTCCATTTGAACTATCTACATTTAGTTGGTTTCCCACTTCCAAAAGAGAAATAGGGGCACTTAAAGAGTCAGTTGCTATTTTTGCAGTTCCAAGTGGAAAAGTTTCTAATATAGAAATTTCAGGGTTAATAGAAATATTACTAATAAATGGATAAATACTTGTTTGTTCAGTAAGTGCTAATAAAAAGTTTAATAAAAAAATTTTTATTTTTGTTGGTTCAAAAAACCCCAATGCTTTTATACTTCCACCTCCTCTCCCCGCAAGGGAAGAGCCTTCCTTCATAGAGATTTGCGAAGTAAAGGCCATTGAGCCTCTTTGAGAGGAAAATGATGAAGAATTAGGTTCATTTGTACCAGATTGTGCTAAAGTAGGAACCATTTTTCTTTCGTTATAACTATCCCACATATATTTTACTAATAAAATAAATCCTAATACATATCTAAAAATATCTAATGATAACCAGGGAATTACAAAAAAACGACAGCCTAGAATTACACTAGCTAACCAAAAAAGATTACCTGCAATTGTTCCAAGACCAGATATATAACCAGCATTTAAACCTTGCATAATAAAACGTCTTAGAGTAATAATATGGGCTGTACTTGTTGGTAAGAATAGAAAAAAACTATTGATTAAACCAATTGTAAGTTTTTCTAAACATGAAATAAAACCATTTTGAACAGGCATTCCATAAGAAACAGGTGTATCTAGAAAATTAAATGCATTATGAAAATAACCATCTAAAACAGAAATTTCAGAAATCATTGCTGAACTAATTTCTGGAATAATAATTGGTAAACTCCAAAAATTCTCTTTTAATAACCATGAAAAACTAAAGAAATCAAGCATACAATTCTTAATTGAAATTAAGAAAAAAGTTAAAATAGAGCCTAATTCAGTATAATTAATATTTACTGAATCATATTCAATAAATTTATGGACTACTTCTAAATAATCCTTTATTGATGTAATTAAAGAAAGAATTGAAATCATAAATAGGTGGCTAAATGTGACTGTATGACTAATTATTTTTTTTTTTTTTTTTTTACTTTTTTTTTTTTTTTTTTTATTTTTTGTTTTTTTTTTTTTTTTTTTTTTTTTTTTTTTTTTTTTTATTATTTCGTCTTATTTTT
>Ga0105044_10014519_pt1 | contig 10652 bp, 10 predicted proteins | sample MAT01_FD_78092 | JGI IMG/M metagenome (GOLD analysis project Ga0105044, IMG submission 78092) | Freshwater microbial communities from Lake Fryxell liftoff mats and glacier meltwater in Antarctica - MAT-01 | ecosystem: Environmental > Aquatic > Freshwater > Ice > Liftoff microbial mat | place... | reverse complement strand
GTTTTCTCGTTGCGAAGATTTCTAATCTTAGCAATGATGTTCTCATCAGTCAATTGGGCCAACCACTGGATGAGCTCCAATTTTTCTGCTTTAAGGTCCATAGTAATGGTGCTATTGATAATCTAACTCAAAGATAAGATACCGTTCTTTGCCCCGCATCCCCAAACCTATGACGGTCATTAAACCCAATTTTCTGGTCGTTGGCGCCGCTAAAACTGGCACTACCTCCCTGTACGACTACCTGAAACAGCACCCGCAGGTGTTTATGCCTACGAACGAAACCTTATTTTTCTACTTATCCTTTAAAAACTGAAAAGGCTTCAAATCACCTTTCACTGCCGGATGATCTTCCGGGCTGGATACCATATACCATGATCGCTTTGAACGGTAACCCAATATAACCCAGGCGGATAAGTGCTCAGGTCAAAGGATGGAGCATTCGTGAGGGGTTTTCGAAACACCTCGCGACCATACAAATCGTACACCATAACCGTTCCATTTGCTGAACCCTGAATGGTAAACAGACCCTCACTTATGGTTGGGATGACCGACCATGTGGTAGTCCCTTGTGGAAATACCGGGATGCTGGTCTGGGTAATATCCAAGGGGCTCAGCGTATCGCAGGGGCTGCCTATTAAAGGGCCAAGATCGTAGTTGGGAAAGTTGGGGAGGGAGCCAACTCCTCCAGTTGAAGGAAGCCCCTCCAAATACAAACCAAAGGTATCAAAGCCACAATAAGCAGACCCTCTGTTTGGCTCAGTTATAACAGCCAGATATTCTGAAAATTCAGGCAATCCACTCAATGGCGATACCCTCCCAGAGACATGGTAAATCTTGCCATCCGGTGCCAATTGCAATTGACCACCATAGTTTTCGAAAAATGAATCTCCAGGAAATCTATACACTATGGTATCTACAATCCGACCATCAATAAAGTTTAACTTAAAAATTGAATGTTTCATAAGGCTACTTGTATAAATATTCCTACCATCGGGTGAAAACGCAACACCATAATAGCGATTTCCATTTTTAGGCAATAGGGTATCCATCAATGTTGCTTGTCCATCACACCGGTCAAATGCATATAGGGCAAAGTATGTATTCCCCCCCTCATAACTACAGGAAATACCCAATTTATCCCCTGCCGGTGAAAAACTCATCTCCCCACCAAAACCTGTATCAAAGGAAAAGGCCATCGCAGACGTGTATTCAATTCCTTTTGGAGTGAGCAAGGCTATAATCAAGGAATCAGATCCGTCGGGATAGGTTCGGGAAACAATCCACCAATCCCTGCCATTACCATGCCGAACGGCATTAATCGCATCAGCAGCCTCAGCACTCCAAACGGGTATATTAATAAAACTCCCCTCTGTTGATCCTGAATCTGCTATTCCCGTTTTGCCTGTATTTATGCGCTTATCAAAGAGCGTATATCTGACTCGGTGAGAATTCCATTCCGTGTAAAAAACAACAAAAAGATTATCTAAGGAATCACCTGGCCAAGGTAAGGCAATGCAGCCATTGGTCATTGTTCTTCCAAATTCTCCAAGATCCAATGCTTCTGTTCCTGGAATAATCTGAAGATCAGATCCCCAAATCTCTTCATTGTTTGAAAAAAGGACAAGGTTACCCTGTTTATCAGATATATTAGCTATAGCTTCTTGCGATTCAAAAGCTATTACTGGAGGTAACAATACTGGACCAAGTGCAGAAAACTGGACGTGATTTCCATTTCCAAAAATCCAATGCGAATCATGACCCTGTGCCTGTGCTGCTCTGCCTAAGCAGAGCAGCACAATAGCCAGAACTATGGTCTTGAATCTTTTCATCGGGAGATAAAAAGCTTGTGCGTTGCAACAACTCCAGATACTGATATAGTGCGCACCGTATAGCTACCATCACAGATTTGGGCAACAGAACCAACCATACTCAATAGGATAATCACAAACAGACAACATTGGCGCATGACAGGGAGCATTTTTTAAATCAATAGGTAATAATACTCCCCCCATGCCACATAACATGATTTAAATTTTAAAATTAAAAGAATTTTAGGTTACGTTGTTGGAAAGGCCTTCATTATCCTTCCTACTGCTTAGAAAAACCATCTTACTTCCGGATGATCTTCCGGGCAGGATACCAAGTGCCATCGTCCTTTTGAACGGTAACCCAATATAACCCAGGCGGATAAGTGCTCAGGTCAAAGGATGTAGAATTCGTGAGGGGTTTTCGAAACACCTCGCGACCATACAAATCGTACACCATAAGCGTTCCATTTGCTGCTCCCTGAATGGTAAAAAGGCCGTCACTTATGGTTGGGATGACCGACCATGTGGTAGTCCCTTGTGGAAATACCGGGATGCTGGTCTGGGTAGTATCCACAGGGCTCAAGGTATCACAGGGGCTGCCTAAAAGCGCGCCCAGATCGTAGTTAGGGAAGTTGGGGAGGGAATAGGTAGTGTTTTCGCGGCCATTCATATAGACACCAAAAGTGTCAAAATAACATCCTATTCCACTCAAGTCTGGTTTAGTAATAACAGCCAGAAACTCAGCGAATCCATCAAGGCTATTGCTTAGAGATTGTCTCCTCATCGACATATAAATTTTATTATCTGCACCCATTACCAAATTACCCCCTCTATTTCCATAAGTACTTAAACCCGGTCCCTTTATTCGAAAAATCAAACTATCCTTTAAATTGTTTAAAGGCCAAGAATATTGATACAACGAAAAGTTTCTATCAGTACTAACATATAAAATATTTGAGTCTGGAGCAAAACATGCTGAAATTAGTTGATCCGAAGGAGAACGCGCAAGAATGGTATCAATAATTGAAATATTGCCACTGCAACGATCAAAATTGTAAAGGGCCAATGTCGGCATAGTATGTGAATAAGCACTCGCACTAACCCAAGCTAACAAATTACCCTTCCTATTCCCAGTTAAATTGCCCCCATATGTACCTGTGAATTCAGGAACACTTTCTCCAGATAGTTCTATGCCATTGGGGGTCAACAATGCATAGATAAATCTATCTGTAAATGGAAATGAAGATACTTTCCGAGCTATAATCCACCAATCTCTTCCATTCGCATGTTTAATCGCGGTTAACCCCTCTCCAATTCTCACATCAAAAATTTGAATGTTTTTTTTCCCATCTACAATACCTCCCAGTCCGGAATCAAGACTTAAATCGACAACGGAATATTTCAAATAACTTGGTTGAAAATCTTCTTCGTCTATCATTAAGTAATAAAATAATGAATTACTAGTATCTCCGGGATATGGCAAAAACATTGATCCTTGGACCAAATAGGATCCTAAGGTATTATAAGAATCGTGTTTGAGACTATCAGAATTCATTAATGGAACAAAATTTTTATTCCAAATTTGCCGACTATTAGAATAAAAAAGCAGTTCACCTTGTCTGTTGGAAAAAGTTGAAGCTCCTTTAAACGCATAGAAATCATCTATATAGGGTAGAACTGTAGGCCCCGAGTCGTCAAACTTAAGATGAAACCCATCTCCGAAAATCCAATTTGCATCATGCCCCTGAGCTCATGCTGGTCCGCCAAGGCAGACCAGCATGGAAAATAAGAATAGTTCTAATGCTCTTCTCATCGGGCAATGAACAGCTTTTCAGTCAGTAAAGGGCCGTTCTCTGACAGGATGGTTACCGTATAAATGTCACCGTCACTAAGAACACCAACCTCTGCCCCAAAAAAGTTGAACGTACTCACATTAACCGTAAAAGAACCGAAAATATCAATACGCCCGCCAAAACTGGTTAAACCCAGAGAACTGGCTGATTCGTTTGTCCATTGCAGTGCAGGTTCTGGTATCGGACAAGTGCCGACAAAGGTTTGAGCATTTGAACCAACCATACTCATCAAGATAATCACAAACAGCCAACATTGGCGCATGACTAGGAGTATTTTGTAAATCAATGGGCAATATTACCCCCCCCCAACCACATAACCAAACTTTTGATGTTAAATAAATGAGAAGTTTACGTTAAATCTTTCACCGGTACTAATGCTCTTATCTTTGCGCCTGCATCCCACCCCATGACGGTCATTAAGCCCAATTTCCTTGTCGTTGGCGCCGCTAAAACCGGCACCACGTCGCTTTACGACTACCTCAAGCAGCACCCGCAGGTGTTCATGCCTACCAAGGAGACGTTCTATTTTCAATCAGCACTGTACCGCAACAACCACCTGCCCTATCCGGCGCAGCGTCCGGCTGAAGAAATCGTATTTGAGGAAGCCGCGTTTCTGAAGGCCTATTCCGGGGCTGGGTCGTATCCCGTTCGGGGCGAAGTGGCCACCGGGTACCTCTACTATTGGCGCGAATCCATTCCGCGCATCAAAGCCCTGCTGGGTCCGGACGCCAAGCTCATGGCCGTGCTCCGAAACCCCGTTGACCGCACCTATTCCGGCTACACTTTCTTCAGCCGCGACCTGCACGAAAAACTCACGCTGGAACAGGCACTCGCCGCCGAGCCCCAACGCACCGCCGATGGCTGGGACTTCATGTGGCATTACGTAGCGCATTCTATGTATGCCGAAGGGGTGCGCGCCTTCCAGCAAGCCTTCCCCCGGTTTCAAGTCTTCTTCTTTGACGACCTCCAGGCCGACCCCGCCGCCTTTATGCGCCAAGTGTTTCAGTTCCTGGAAATCGACCCCGACGTGCCTCTGATTCTGGACCAGAAGAATGTATCTGGTGCGCCCAAATCAAAAGCCATGCAGCACCTCATCACGCAGGAAAACCCAGTCAAAAAAATGCTGCGGCCCCTGCTGCGCGCTGCCTTTGGCCGCGAAATCCGCCACCGCATGCGCACATGGCTCAAGTCGCGAAACGTCGGCGAAAAAGACCGCATGACCGCCGAGCAATACAACGCGCTCCTGCCGCTCTTCCTGGAAGACATCACCGCGCTGGAGCAACTGACCGGACGCGATCTGAGCGCCTGGAAACGGGCGAAGGGGTGAGAGGGGCTGGGCCGCTTATCCGGGTTAAAACAAACCAGAGGTTTCATTGTTGTGGCTTCCTTTCAATTGTTCAAGGAACCAGCAATTTTCGGGTAACTGTCTTTTGACCGCTTGTTATACTTACCAGCAAGAGGCCACTCAACCCTTCGAGTTGTGCTGCCAAAATCTCCGTGTGTATATAGACCCCTGGCTCAAACATCCGTTCATAGAGCAGCGCACCACTTTGATGAAACACTTGTAACCGAATCCATTCAGTACTATTGACCGAGACATACAATTCGCTGTGATAAATCCACGCATCAGCAAATTCATGAAGGTGAGTTATGCCTGAGCTAACACCTGTAGTTATATTCTACTCTTTCAACCCTATAGCCATTGTAGCTTCTCCTTCAACGATTACTAATGAATCTCGCAGACAATGTGGTTCTACAAATGTTGAGCCAGGATACCCATCAATAACAGTATCGACTAAGATTACCTGGTAACCATCAAAATCTATGTTCGGACAACCATCTACGATTCCCTCACCTGTTAATAGCGCCCAAACCTTGGGCACTTCATTAGAAGGAAAACCTGGAAGGCTGTCACTGTACAATAGTTTTGCATCGTAAGTAATCGTAAATGGGTAAGCAATGTTATACCCCAACAAATCTGTTGCATAAGTGAGGTCGACTGTAGCTAAAACTCTCCAATTTGGCCCGATTCTAATATAAAATGCCGATTCATCAGGCTCAATCGAGTACTCACCAAACAGTGAATCTTCCGTTGCCGAACTCGCCTCCGGATCATAAGCCAAATAAATTGTATCCTTCTGCCCATCCCCATTGGTAAACCACAACGGGAACACCCAAGCAGGCTGCTTCTCCGCAAAAGGGATGCTGTAGGTTTGGCCGGAAACCGAAGCGCGTAGCAGCACAACGGCTAACACACTGAAAAAAAGACAATTAGCTGATTTTAATAAATTCATCGTCAATAAATATGAGTGAGTCTAACCAAACGTCCAGTCAACCTTTCAGTGAACCAGCAATTTACGGGTAACTGTCTTTGTCCCGCTTGTCGTGTTTAGCAGCAAAAGACCGTGAAAATCAGCCAGCCATCAAAGTGAGTAAACTGGCATTAAACTGCCAACCAAGCATGGGGCAGACACTAATCCAGAAAAGGGTTGCTGAACGCTTGCTCCCTGACGAATGCGGAGTCTGACAAAGTCAACAAAAAGGCAATCAAATCCGCTTTGTCCTGATCGTTAAGCTGAACACCGCCCTGGTGGGCTAAGGACATTCTGGAATCGGTATTTAACCCTTCCTGCACGCCGGTGCTGTAAAAATCGAGTACTTCTTGCAAGGTCTCAAAACGCCCGTCATGCATGTACGGAGCAGTAAAAACCAAATTGCGCAGCGACGGCGTTTTGAACTTGCCAAAATCCGCAGGATTGCCGGTAACAGCGCCTCTTCCAGCATCGGGATAATCACCCGGCTGCGAGGCTGCGTTCAATCCATTGTTGCTATAATTTCTATGCGTTCCCAAAGCATCTGAATCGGTGGAATGGCACTGTATGCAATCACCTTTATCCATTTCGTTGGCCACCTGAAAGCCCCGAAATTCCTGATGCGTAAAATAATCCTTGCCTGCCAATACCTGATCGTATTTACTCTGGTAGGATATCAGTGTCCGTAAAAATTGTCCCAAAGCTTTTGCAACCAGAATGCTGTCGATTGGAACATTGCCGAAAGCATCCTGAAACTGGGACGCGTAAAACGAATGGTCCGCCAGGCGGCTTGCTGCTTCTGCCCAAGGCAAACTCATTTCTTGTGGATGTGCAACTGGTTCAAAAACCTGGTTCTCAAGGGTAACCGCGCGCCCGTCCCAAAAGAATGCCGGATACCAGGCCAGGTTAAACAAGGGCAAAGTATTTCGGGCAAGGGGTTTCCCATTTCGACCCGCAGAAAAACGAGCTGGCCCGCCAGAAAAAGCATACGTTTGCTGGTGGCATGTAGCACAAGCCATGTTGCTATCGCGGCTAAGAATGGGATCATAAAACAAATAACGGCCCAAGGCTACGCCTTGAACGGAAACCGGGTTCTCAGGGTTGTCAGGCATCGGTGGAAAAAACCGCATTTCCGGGAACGAATACCCTTCGCCCGGATAAGTGGAGGCGGCTAACAGCCAGCAGCCAAGCAGCAGCGAAGCAAAGGAGCCGCTTCGCCCAAAAAACATTATGGATGCTGAATAATGACCGGAACCGTTACCGTTCGCAGGTTTGTCAGCACCACCAGGTTGTACTGACCAGCCGGGTAATGGTTAACATCAAAAAAGAAGTGCGTTGGTATGTTGGCCCATTCCTGCACAATACGTCCTTGCGCATCGTAGAGCATCATTTGTTCAATAACATGGTATTGATCAAGTTTCATCGTTTTGAGGAACACCCGATCTGAAACAGGATTTGGATAAACAGAGAAGTACTCTGTCGGTTTTACTTCGTTTATGGTATGCGTGTATGTTACCGCCGCATACATATTGTCAATCATCCAGCCCTCGCCTTCTTTGCCTCCGGGGCCGCTGGCCAGTGTATAGCGAAAAGACAAACTATCGCCTACGGTAACAAGCCACCCGTATTCAAAACACAACCAAACGTTGCGCCAGGTGTCATCCTTTCCTACGAACGCGATGTCGCCATTAGCAAGCGTATCGACGTTGGCGGCACTAAATCCATAAAAAGCATAAACATAAGGATTATCGAACGGATTCTCCCAGGTAACTCCCTTGTCAACCGAGTACTCGACAATACCGCCATCGCCCTCCATAAAATCTATCCGCTGCATCCATTGAAAGGCAAATATGCTGCCTAAGGCTTCCTGCGTATTCATTGATGCAATGAAAGTGGAGGTGTCCCCAGCGGCGTAAAACCCTTCCAACTGTGTCAGGATAGCGTTGGGTTTTGTGCGGGCTTCTCTAAACTTCACCTTATTCGGCATCCCTATTTGCCAGGCATTGGGCGTGCTCTTGTCGGTAATGGTTATTTCGATAGGGTATGAAAAAGGCAGGTCCTCGCCATCGAAATATTGGAAATACTCCTGTCCTTGAATAAGATGTGGAGTGACCACGATAGCCAATGTCGCAAGTATTAGATGCTTCATAACATACTAAATTAGCATAAATAAATAGCATGGTGAAATTAAAACAAGGACATTATTAGGGTTCAAAGGCAATGTTGAGATGAGCATCACATTTAGAAATCAGCGCGCATTCTCTCACCCAACCCTTCCCCCCCTATCCCCTTCCCGGCTTCGGAATCGACAACGATGCCCACTCCTGCCCCCGGATCATCTTGCCAATCTGCACCATCTGCCCAATGTGGTAGGCATAGTGTGCCACCTGGCGTTGAATGGCTTCAGGAACCGAGTGCGCCTCGCCACGGATGAACACGGTCCGGTCCAGGTCTTCCGGCTGGAGGCTTTCCAAGGCGGTAAAAAGGCAGGTCCAACCCTCCTCCCAGCGCTGCAGGATTTCGGTCCGGCTGGCCTTGTAAGGTTCAAATTCGGCATCGCGCTCACGCCAGGACTTCTCGCCGTCGCTGGTCAGAAAGTCCGTCCAGCGGCTTCGCATATTGCCCCAGAGGTGGTGCACGTTCATGGCAATGCTGTTGGTGTCCTCGTTGAACTGCCAGTGCAGGTCTGCGTCGCTGAGCTGAGCCATGGCGCGTTCGCCCATGCTTTTATAGGCCGCAAAGATTTTCAAGGTCGGGGGAAGAAAGGCGTTGGGCATGGCAACTTTGGTGTGGTAAAACCTCAAAACTAAGCGCCGCAACGGCAATGCCTGTGACCGTGGCGAGAGCGCCGGTCCAGGACCGCGACGTACCCACCCCATTTTTCCACAAAAAGGCTAATCGTCTCCTCTAAGGTTGTCGCGGAGCGTAAAAGGAGCGATCTTTGTGAGGATAGTAATACTACTTTTTAAGAGAATAATACTAAACAAATGAACAGTAAAGCTCAAATTTTTCCGGTCGCGCCAGTCGCGCCAACCCTGAACCGAATTACGTACGCCATGGGCGACGGCATCGGTCCGGAAATTATGGAAGCTGTGCTGTTGATTCTGGACATGGCTGGCTGCGGGCTGAGCTTTGACGAAATTCAAATTGGAGAATCCGTGTACCAGCAAGGGCACTTATCCGGCATTGCTCCGGACAATTGGGCACTGTTGCGCAATAACCGCATTTTTCTGAAAGCCCCTATCACCACCCCGCAGGGAGGAGGTTACAAAAGCCTGAACGTGACCATCCGCAAAACGATGGGGCTATTTGCAAATGTCCGGCCTGTGCAGGCATACTCGCCCTTTGTACCGACCCACTTCCCCCGTATGGATTTGGTGGTGGTACGCGAAAACGAGGAAGACCTCTACGCGGGCATTGAGCATCAGCAAACGGGCGAAGTGGTGCAGTGCCTCAAGCTTGTGAGCAGGCCGGGTTGCGAGCGTATCATTCGCTATGCTTTTGAATACGCGCGCACGCAAGGTCGACGCAAAGTAACTTGCCTGACCAAAGACAACATAATGAAGCTTACGGATGGGATGTTTCACCGCATCTTTGATGAGCTGGCCAAAGACTATCCGGACATTCAGACCGAGCACAAAATCATTGACATTGGCGCTGCGTTGCTGGCGGCGGAGCCGGAGCGTTTTGATGTGGTGGTTACGCTGAACCTTTATGGCGACATCATATCGGACATTACGGCGCAGGTGGCCGGTTCGGTCGGTCTGGCCGGTTCGTCCAACATTGGGCAGGACTTTGCCATGTTTGAAGCCATCCACGGATCGGCGCCCGATATAGCTGGTAAAGACCTGGCCAACCCATCCGGGCTGCTGAACGCCGCCTGTATGATGCTTGGCCACCTTGGCCTGAATGAGCAATCCGCTCTCATTCAGAATGCCTGGCGGCGCACCTTGGAAGACGGCATCCATACGGCCGACATCGCGTCAACTTCGCCTGCCCGTAAAAGTTCTGGCACGCGAGCCTTCGCTGATGCAGTGGCTGAACGGCTCGGGGAGAAGCCGCGAAGCCTGCCTGCTGCGCGGGTGCGTGCTTCTCAACCCATTCAGATTCCAGCCTATGTTCCCGCACCCGTGAACAAACGCCTGGTGGGCATCGATGTTTTTCTGGACTGGACCGGCGCAAGCGGCGAGCGCAATCCACAAGAATTGGGAAAGTTTTTGGAAACGCACGCTGGCAAAGCCCTGAAGCTAAAAATGATCAGCAATCGAGGCCTGAAAGTTTATCCGGATGGCTATCCGGAAACCTTTTGTACGGACCACTGGCGCTGCCGCTTTGTGAGCACCGACTCCAAACTGGACGCCTGGGGAGAAGGCATGGTCCAGGCTCGGGAAGTGTCCTTTCTGGATGTATTGGCCTTGCAAAGCCGACTGAACGCCGCCGGGTCAGCCATCATAAAAACCGAAAACCTTTACGAGATCAACGGCGAACGCGCATACACCCTTGGGCAAGGCGAGTAACCCTTCGCCTCAGGGACTGCAAAACGCAGCCATCACCTGATCAGACGGCGTGTAGCCTTTGCTTGCGCTGATCTGTAAATCCGGGCAGCCGCGCAAGGGCTCAAGACGCATCAGGTATGCAATGCCCCGGTTGTGGTGCGCTTCAGCGTAATCCGGGTTCAT
>Ga0105044_10014518_pt1 | contig 10652 bp, 9 predicted proteins | sample MAT01_FD_78092 | JGI IMG/M metagenome (GOLD analysis project Ga0105044, IMG submission 78092) | Freshwater microbial communities from Lake Fryxell liftoff mats and glacier meltwater in Antarctica - MAT-01 | ecosystem: Environmental > Aquatic > Freshwater > Ice > Liftoff microbial mat | place... | reverse complement strand
GCGAAGACCGACGGCGAGCCAGAAATAGGCGTCGGAGGGCGAGTATTCGACGCCTTCGGCCATCAGATAGCGGCGACCGAGCGTGTACATGGCGTCGGCATTGCCGAGCTTGGCGGCCTGGAGATAGAGTTCAACCGCGCGGACGTCATCTTGAGGCGCGCCAAAACCGAGGTTCTCGAGTACACCCAGCCGGTAAAGGGCCGTGGCATTGTTCGGCAGGGCTTCCAGCAGGGCCCGGGCCGCAGCGAAATTGGTCTCTACCCCGTTGCCGGAAAGATACAGGTTGGCCAATTGCAGATTGGCGTCCGGCACATGACCGGCCGCCAGGCCGAGATAGTAGGCCGCAAGCGTGGTGTCGCGCGCCACGAAACGCCCCGACCCCAGGAAGGTGCCGTAGTGATAGGCGGCGTTGACGTTGCCCGCGTCAGCCAGTTGAATGGCATGGTAGGCGAAGGTCTGCGCATCGCCCGCTATCAGAAAGCCGACGGCTTCATCATAGGTCGCCCGGTCGGGCGGATCGCCCGCAGTATGCACCGTCAGGTCGATCGTCTTGGGCGCGCTGTCGATCTGGCCGTCGCTGACATAGTAGCTGAAGCTGGCGGGCCCGGAATAGCCCGCTGCCGGCGTGAAGGTGTAGCGGCCGCTCGACGGGTCGATCGTGACGGTGCCGTTGGTTTCGGACCCCGCGACCAGATGAAACGTCAGCCGCTCATCGAGGTCGGCGTCAGTGCCACGAAACAGCGTGAAGCTGAACGGCACGTCGAAGGCCACGTCGACGGCCTCGTTGAAGGTCGATGTGGTCGGGGCGTCATTGATCCCGCCGATGAAAAGGAAGGCCGTCCGTTCCGCCGTATTGACCCCGTCGGTCACCGAATAGCGAAAACCCGCATTGCCGACGAAGCCGGTCGGCCCGAAGAAATCAGCATTTGGCGTAAAGGTGAATGCACCCGTGTCCGGGTCGATCGAGACCGACCCGTTTTTGGTCGAGCCGGCAACCAGCGTGAAGGTGGCGTTGTTCAGATCGACCACGCCGTCGCCGGCGAGCGTCCCGGTCGTGATCTGATCCTCAAGACCGTAGAAGATCTCGGGCGCGACCCCTGCAAGGCCCGCCGCCGGCGTGTGCGTGCGAACCGTGATGTTGGCGATGTCGAGAAAGCCGGTCGGCGCATTGTCGGGCTCGTCCGAGACCAGCACCAGATGCAGGGTGGCGTCGTTGTGGGAGAGGGTCTGGTCAAGGTCGAAGAACTGGTAGCGATACGCCCAGTCGCCCTGCTGGCTGACGTTGTTGCCCGCATACGTCCAGTCGGCCGGGTCGTTGCTCAGACTGACGGTGATGGTTTGCCATTCGTCGGTCAGCTGGGCGGCGATATCGTTTCCCGTATTGGCCCAGTTGGTCACCGTCAGCCCGACGGTGAAATTCTTGAACACGCCCTCCTCGGGGATATAGCGCGTGATCCAGACCACCAGTTTGGCACCGTTGGCTTGGAAGTCGGTGCCGCGGATCGTGATCTGGAATTCGGCGTCCGTGAGGTTCAGTATCCCAGGGGAGCCGACAACCGGGATCGACAGGTGCGCCACAAGGCGCAGGGCCCCGATGCCGTCGATATGGTTGGGATCCAGCAAGCCGGGCGCGTTCAGCCGCGTGAAATGCTCATACTGGCCGCCCACCTCGTTCACGACCGACGGCGCGAGCCAGGTCGTCCAGGGCCCGAGGCCGTAGTCGAAGTCGAACGAATACTCATAGGTCGGAGGCCCGTCGAACTGTGCCCCGTCAAACGTCTCGGTACTCATCCTACTGTTCCCCGATGGCGGGCGCTCGCGCGTGAGCCAACCCCCCGGCGCTTTGAACGGTCGGGACCCCCACCGTTCTCCCCCTACTTGCCGATAAAAATGCGCATACGCCCATCGCCGTTAGATGCAAACTACGAATGCGAATTCTCGCCGGCTGCAAGGACTGTTCCGGTGACCGCCGCGCCTGTGCTGCGCGCACCGAACCTATGCGACGGTCGGATGTACGCACCGCTTCTGTGCGTATGCGCTGGATATTTCCAACGGTGTCATACACCTGTCCTACGCAAACTCGCCGGACGGGCGAGGTCTGCTGGCCATTGTCACAATTCCCGACTAGAGAAGCCCCCGTCCAGAGGGCGTGCCAGACGGGCGGGGCCTTCACCCAACCCTTTTCGGGTCGGCTGCAAGCCCTTTGCGCCATCGCCCAAGAACCGCCGCGTCCGCCGAACCCACGCCACCGAGAAGGCCCTATGACCTCCAAGAAGACCGCGTTGATCACCGGCATCACGGGCCAGGACGGCTCCTACCTCGCGGAATTCCTGCTGGAAAAGGGTTACAACGTCCACGGCATCAAGCGGCGGTCGTCGATGTTCAACACCGACCGCGTCGACCACATCTACCAGGATCTGCACGACGCGGACGTGCGCTTCCAGATGCATTTCGGGGATCTGACCGACACCTCCAACCTGGTCCGCATCATCCAGGAGGTGCAGCCCGACGAAATCTACAATCTCGGGGCCCAGAGCCACGTGGCCGTCAGCTTCGAGACCCCGGAATACACCGCCGACGTCGACGCCCTGGGCACGCTGCGCCTGCTGGAGGCGATCCGCCTGCTGGGCCTTGAGAAGAAGACGAAATTCTACCAGGCCTCGACCTCGGAACTGTACGGCCTGGTGCAGGAGCCGATCCAGTCGGAGACCACGCCGTTCTACCCGCGAAGTCCCTATGCGGTCTCCAAGATGTTCGCCTACTGGATGTGCGTGAACTACCGCGAGGCCTATGGAATCTTCGCCTGCAACGGCATTCTGTTCAATCACGAGTCCGAGCGCCGCGGCGAGACGTTCGTGACCCGCAAGATCACCCGTGGCCTCGGCGAGATCGCCCAGGGGTTGAGCGACTGTCTGTATCTGGGCAATATGGATGCCTTGCGCGACTGGGGCCACGCCAAGGACTATGTCCGCATGCAGTGGCTGATGCTGCAGCAGGACGAGCCGGAAGACTTCGTCATCGCCACCGGCAAACAGTACAGCGTGCGCCAGTTCGTCGAGGTTTCGGCCGCCCGCATCGGGGTGACGCTGCGCTGGGAAGGCTCGGGGATCGACGAGGTCGGCTTCGTCGACAGCGTCGACGCCGCACACGCCGCCACCCGCTGCCCCGCCATCAAGGTCGGCCAGGCCATCGTCCGTGTCGATCCGCGCTATTTCCGCCCGACCGAGGTCGAGACGCTGCTCGGCAACCCCGCCAAGGCCAAGGCCAAACTGGGCTGGGAGCCGGAGATCACCTTCGAGGAAATGGTCGACGAGATGATGGAGGCCGACCTGCTGGCCGCCCGCAAGGCCGTTCTGATCAAGAACGCGGACTGGAGCTGACGGTCTTGGTTCCGTTCGTCAGACTCGACCAGACCACCCGTCGGCGCGAGGACAATCGCGGCTGGCTGGAGGTGCTGTACGAGAGCGACACCGTCGTCCTGAAGCGATCGTTTTCCCGGGCAGGCGTGTTTCGTGGCCTGCATGTGCAACAGGCCCCGTCCGCCCAGGTCAAGGTGATCCGGGTCGTCTCGGGTGCCATCGTCGATGTCGTCGTGTCGATGGATGATCCGGCGCGTGAACTGAAGACCGCGACCCTGACCCCCGTCGACGGCTGGGTCCGCATCGGCGCGGAGTTCGCGCACGGTTTCTATGCCCTTGAAGACACGGTCTTTGAATACGTCTGCGACGGCGGTTACGATGAGGCGTCCGAACAGGCCTTTTCGATCGCGGGCCGGCTGCCGGCCCTGCTCGGCGTCGAAGCCGTCATCCTGTCCGACAAGGACAAGGGCGCGCCACCACTCGAGGCGGACTGAGACATGAGTACCGGAGCGATGAAGACACTTTCCCTGATCACGGCCAGCTGGAACAGCGCCCGCACCATCAGCGACACCCTGCGCTCGGTGAACGCCCAGACCTATCCGGCGATCGAATATCTGGTCGTGGACGGCGGCTCGAAGGACGACACCATGGCAATCGTGGCGCGCGAGGGCGAGCGCGTGACCCACGCCGTGTCGGAGCCCGACAAGGGCATCTACGACGCCTACAACAAGGGTCTGAGGGCCGCGACCGGCGACGTGATCGGCTATCTGAACTCGGACGACTACTATTGCTCGCCTGACGTTCTCGAACAGGTCATGAAGGCCTTCGAGGATCCGACCGTCGAGGTGGTCCACGCCGATCTGGTCTACGTCAACCCGGTCGATACCGGGAAGATCGAGCGCCACTGGAAGTCGCGGCCGGCCACAGTCGAGAACCTGCGGCGCGGCTTCATCCCGGCCCATCCGACGCTGTTCCTGAGCCGCGCCGCCTATGACAAGGTCGGCGAATACGACACCGCCTCTCGCCTGACAGCCGATTACGATCTAATTCTGCGTGCCCTCTATGTCCACAAGCTCAAGTCCGTCTATCTGCCGCAAATCTGGGTGCGGATGCGCTCGGGCGGTGCCACGGGCGGAACGGCCGCCAGCGTGATGAAGCAGAACGACGAGATCCGCGCCTCCCAGGCCGCCCACGGCCTGAACTACCCCAAGGCGCTGTTCTTCGCACACAAGGTCGTCGACCGCTCGGTCCAGCGTGCCCGCGCGCCGTTCGTCAAGGCACCCGACTTGCCGGGAGCCGGCGGCCAATGATCGACGGAAAACGGGTCCTCGCCATCGTTCCGGCGCGCAAGGGCTCCAAGGGCCTTCCGTTAAAGAACATCCGACCGCTCGGAGGCAAGCCCTTGCTGGCCTGGCCGATCGCCGCCGCGCGGGCCTCGGCCCATGTCGACCGGGTGATCATCTCGACCGACGACCAGGGCTTCGCCGACATCGCCGTGGCCCATGGCGCAGAGGCCCCGTTCCTACGCCCGGCCGAAATGGCCAGCGACACCGCCCCCAGCATCGACTTCATCCTCCACGCCGTCGACACCCTGGCCGCAGCCGGCGATGTGTTCGACTATCTGGTCCTGCTGGAGCCGACCTCGCCCCTGACCGAAGGCGCCGACGTCGACGCCGCCCTGGCCCAACTGGTCGCCGCCGATGCCGACGCCATCGTGGGCGTATCCAGGCTGGAGGCGACCCATCCGGCCTTTGCCGTGCGCCGGGCCGACGACGGGGCCATCACACCCTACGCTGCGGCCACCTTCGGCGAGATGCCACGCCGTCAGGACATCGAGCCGCTGTTCGTGCTGGACGGCACTCTGTATGCCTCGACCGTCGCCGCCCTGCGGCGCGAGCGCGGCTTCTGCCACACCCGCACGCTCGGCTACGAAACCGCCCGGCACAAGGCCCACGAAGTCGACGATCTGGTGGACTTCATCTGCATCGAGGCCATAGCCTCCAACCTCGACCTCCTCCTGACAGAAGAAGGCCGGACCTCCCCGTCCGGCATGGAATGACCATGCGCAAATGCACCCGCTGCCTGACCCCCGAGACGGTCGACACCATCACCTATGACGACGAGGGCGTCTGCTCGGTCTGTCGCCAGGTCGAGTTCAAACAGGACAAGATCGACTGGGCCGACCGCCAGCGCCAGCTCGACGAGATCGTCGCCGAGCACAAGGGCAAGGGCCTGTACGACTGCATCGTGCCCTATTCCGGCGGCAAGGATTCCGTCTTCCAGCTCTATTACATCATCAAGGTTCTGAAGCTGAAGCCGCTGGTAATCCGCTACAATCACTGGGGTTACCGGCCCAAGATCGAGGATTTGAACACCTCGGTGTTCAAGCAGCTGGGCTGCGACGTGGTCGAATTCACCCCGAATTTCCACGTCGTCCGTGAACTGATGCTGGAGAGCTTCAAACGCCGAGGCGACTTCTGCTGGCACTGCCACACCGGCATCTATTCCGGCGTCATGCACATGGCGGTGCGCTTCGAGACGCCGCTGCTGTTCTGGGGCGAAAGCACCGCCGAATACCACAGCTGGTACACCTTCGAGGAGATGGAGGAGGTCGACGAGAAGCGCTTCAACCGGCTGATGAACCAGGGCATCACCGCCGACGACATGTACGAGTTCCTGCAGGGGCGCGTGGAGCGCCGCGACCTGTGGATGTTCGACTATCCCAAGCGCAAGGACCTGATCAAACTCAAGGTCCAGTCGATCTGCCTCGGCAATTACATCGAGTGGGACACCAAGGCCAACGTCGCCCTGATCGAGAAGGAACTGGGCTGGAAGGGTCAGGAGGTCGAGGGCGTGCCGCCCGAATACGACTATGAAAAGGTCGAATGCACCTTCCAGGGCATGCGCGACTGGTCCAAATTCGTGAAGCGCGGCTACGGACGGGCCAATCACCTGCTGTCGATCGACATCCGAAACGGCCGCAAGACACGCGAAGAGGCGCTGGAGATCGAGGCCAGATACGACGGCAAACGCCCCGCCTCGATGGACTGGTTCCTCGAGACCATCCAGATGACCGAGGACGAGTTCTACAAATACCTCGAGCCGCACCAGGTCCATCCGTGGAAGTTCGATCGCTCGAATTTCGAGACCGGCCCCGTCATGCCCGACTTCGACAAATGGGACCGCACCGACCTGAGCCACATCCCGGTCGGCCCGCCCAAGACCCCGGCGTAACGGAAAGGGCTGCGCCATGACCATCGCCATCATCGACTACGGCATGGGCAATGTCCGTTCCCTGATGAACGCGTTCGAGTACATCGGCGAGGATGCGACCGTGACCGCCGACTTCGATGAGCTTGAGGCGGCCGACCGGCTGGTTCTTCCGGGCGTCGGCGCGTTCGGCGATGCCATGAAGGCGATCGACGCCAAGGGCCTGCGTCCGGTGCTGGATCGGCTGGCTCTGGAGGTGAAGAAGCCGGTGCTGGGCGTCTGCCTCGGCATGCAGCTGTTCGCCAGACGCAGCCACGAGCACGGGGCACACGAGGGCTTGGGCTGGCTGGACGCCGAGATCATGCCGCTGGACGTGGCGCCGCCGGCCAAAGTGCCCCATGTCGGCTGGAACGCCGTCTCCTTCGCCGCCGACGAATGGCTGTTCAAGGGCCTGCCGTCGGGCGAGAGCGACTATTATTTCGTTCATTCCTATCACATGGTCTGCCACGATCCGGCCGACCTGATCGGCACCACCGACCACGGCGGCCCGGTTACGGCCGCAGTGCGGCGCGGCAATCTGGTCGCCACCCAGTTCCACCCGGAAAAGAGCCAGGATAACGGACTGCAGCTGCTGCAGAACTGGCTGGCGCACGGCTTCTGATGCTCAAGAAGCGGATCATTCCCAAATTCCTGATTCGCGGCGGCCGTCTGGTGAAGATGCGCCGCTTCCACGACGATCAGCGCGAGGCGGGCAACCCCGTCTCGACTGCCAAGGTCTATGACAGTTATGGCGTCGACGAACTGATCTTCGTCGACATCGACGCCACCAACGAGGACCGGGTCGTCTCCGGGTCGATCATCGAGCGGGTGGCCGAGGAGGTCTTCGTGCCCCTGACCGCCGGCGGCGGGGTCAAGACCCTGGCCCAGATCGAGTTCCTGCTGAAAAGCGGGGCCGACAAGGTGGCGATTAATTCGGCCGCCATTGACGATCCCGACTTCATCACCCGCGCCGCCTCGCGCTTCGGCGACCAGTGCATCGTCGTCTCGATCGACTACCGCGCCGACGAATTTGGCCGCAAGCGAGTGTTCGGCCACGGCGGCGCGCGCCAGACCGCCCACGATCCGGTTGAGTTTGCCCTGCGCATGCAGGACCTGCACGCCGGTGAAATCCTGATGAGCTCCATCGACCGCGACGGCACGATGGACGGTTATGACCTGGACATGGTCCACGCTCTCGCCAGCCGGTTGGACATCCCGCTGATCGCCTCGTCGGGTGCCGGAAGTCTGGACGACTGCAAGGCGGCGCTGGACGCGGGGGCCTCGGCCATCACAATCTCCTCCATGTTCATTTTCACCGACCACAGCCCGATCAAGGTCCGCACCTATCTGGCCACCAACGGTGTCAACGTCCGCAACCAGAAGGGCAGCCGGTCGTGAGCGGCCGCCTCCGGTCGTCACTGGACGGACCGAGCCTCGCCGCTTTCGCGGCCGCCCAACTGAACGCCTTCTTTCCCGATCCGGACCCGGTGTCGGCCGACGACCTGCTCGCCGCCGTGCAGGGCGCATTGCCCCGGCTGGAACACTGCTTCAGCCACGTGGCCAACAAATATTTCTTCGACGGTGAGGCGGCGGTGTTCAACCACCTGCACGGCGACCAGTACGCCATGTGGCTGTATCTGCTGTCGAATGAACTACACCGCCAGGGCGGTCCGGCCGCGACCTGTTCCAAACTGTTCCTGCTGAACAAGGCGCTGCATGGCCTCGACGCCTTTTACGAGGTCGAACTGCCGTCGGTCTTCCTGTTCGTCCATCCTCTGGGAACGGTGCTGGGGCGGGGCCACTACGGCGATTTCTTCGTCGTCTATCAGCGCTGCGGCGTCGGCTCGAACAACGACGTCTATCCGACCTTCGGCCGCCATGTGACGATGCGGCCGGGCAGCGCCGTTCTGGGGGCCTGCGTCATCGGCGACCATTGTCAGATCGCGACCGAAGCGCTCGTTCTCGACCGCGACCTGCCCGACCATACCCTTTACATAGGCGGCCCCAAGACCGCGACGCTGAAACGCCAGGACAAGCCCTACCCGCTGTGGCGGGTCTGAGGATCATCCCATGACCACCGAACCGATCACTCCGATGACGCCGACCAACGCCGAAGCCGATTTCGCGGCCCTGCGCGCCCGCCTGCACAGGGCCATTCCCGGCGGGGCCCACACCTATTCGCGCGGCGACGATCCGTTCCCTTCGATCGCGCCGCCGGTGCTGAGCCGCGGCAAGGGGGCCTATGTCTGGGACACCCACGGCAACCGCTATCTCGACTACGGCATGGCGTTGCGGGCCGTCACCATCGGCTATGCCGATGAGCGCGTGAACGCCGCCGCGATCCGCCAGATAGAGAACGGCGTCAACCTGACCCGCGCCACCGAGATCGAGCTCGAGGCCGCCGAGCTGATCTGTGACCTGATCCCCTGCGCCGAGATGGTCAAATTCGGCAAGAACGGCTCCAACGTCACCACCGCCGCCGTCAAGATCGCCCGCTCCTACACCGGCCGGCGCTTCGTCTGCGTGCCGCGCCAGCACCCCTTCTTCTCGTTCGACGACTGGTTCATCGGCGTGACCGCGATCAAGCGCGGCGTCCTGACCGACCAGTCCGCGACCACCCTCGTGTTCGACTATAACGACATCGGATCATTGCAGGCACTGTTCGATCAGTACCCGGACCAGATCGCCGCGGTGATGCTGGAGCCCGCCACCCACATCACCCCCTGCGGTGGATGTTCCAACGTCGCCAACTGGCCGCAGACACCGTGCCGGGCCTGTCCGAACAACGGCGGCAATTTCCTGCATCAGGTCAAGGCGTTGGCCCACGCCCATGGGGCGCTGTTCATCCTTGACGAGATGATCACCGGCTTCCGCTGGCATCTGAAGGGGGCGCAGGAGTTCTTCGGCATCGAGGCGGACCTGGCCACCTTTGGCAAGGCCATGGCCAACGGCTTCTCGCTGGCCGCCGTCGTCGGTCGCCGCGAGTTCATGGAAGTCGGCTCAATCGACAAGCCGGGCATGGAGCGGACCTTCCTGCTGTCCTCGACCCACGGGGCCGAAATGCCGGCCCTGGGCGCCTTCGTCGAGGCCACCCGGATCAACGAGGCCGACGATGTGCCCGGACACCTGTGGGCCTATGGTCGCCGACTGAAGGACGGCCTCGCCGAGGTCGCCACCCGCCATGACCTCCAGGACCATGTCTTCATGGAAGGCCCGGCCATCGCGCTGAACTACATCACCCGCGACGCCGCCGGCCAGCCGTCCCTGCCGATGCGCACCCTGTTCTCGCAGGAAATGCTGAAGCGCGGCGTGATGATGCCGTGGCTGGCCATCTCGCAGGCGCATGGTGACACCGAGCTGACCCTCACCATGGAGGCCTTCGACGGCGCGCTGGGCGTCTACAAACAGGCGCTCGAGGGCGGCGTCGACAGCCGGCTGGACGGACCGGCGATCAAGCCGGTGTTCCGGACCCACAACTGATGACCCCGACGACGACATCGGGCGCGACCCGGCTGGACGGTCAGGTCGCCGTGGTGACCGGCGGTGCCGGCATCCTCGGCCGCGTTTTCTGCCGCGCCCTGGCCGATGCGGGCGCGCGGGTGGCCGTGCTGGACCTGTTCGCGGAGGCCGCGCAGTCCGCCGCGGACGAGATCGGCGAGTCCGCTGCCGGCTTCGCCTGCGACGTGGCGGATCCCGCCTCGGTCGAGGCCGCGATCGCCGCCGTCATGGCCCGCTTCGGCCGCATCGACGTGCTGGTCAACAACGCCGCGACCAAGACCGCCGACATTCGCGCCTTCTTCGAACCCTTCGAGACCTACAGCCTGGACACCTGGCGCGAGGTCATGGGCGTCAATATCGACGGCATGTTCCTGATGGCCCAGGCGGTCGGCCGCGAGATGCTGAAAGCCGGCTCGGGCCGCATTATCCAGACCGCGTCGATCTATGGCCTGGTCGGTCCGGACAGCCGCATCTACGATGGCTCGGAGTATCTCGGCGGGCCGATCAACACCCCGGCGGTCTACTCGGCGTCCAAGGCGGCGGTCG
>Ga0105044_10014517_pt1 | contig 10654 bp, 9 predicted proteins | sample MAT01_FD_78092 | JGI IMG/M metagenome (GOLD analysis project Ga0105044, IMG submission 78092) | Freshwater microbial communities from Lake Fryxell liftoff mats and glacier meltwater in Antarctica - MAT-01 | ecosystem: Environmental > Aquatic > Freshwater > Ice > Liftoff microbial mat | place... | reverse complement strand
CCGGTCCGCCTCCGGGGACGGCTTCAAACCCTTTTCCGCGAGTCGCTTTTGCACGAGGACATCCACGCCGTTCGTGCCTGCGGGAATCGCCGCTTTGACCGGTCTTTCATAAGACCAGTGCTGCTGATACTCCGCGCCCTGGGCAACCCAGCGTTTCAGGATTTCCTTTTGAGTGTCCGTGAGCTTTTTGTGCGAGTACGGCGGAGGCATCAGGTCATCTTCTTCGTCAGTGAAGAGGCGTGCAACGAGTTCACTTTCATCCGGCTTGCCGGGGACAAAGGCTTCCTTGAGAAGCGCTTCGTCGCGCACATCGAGCCTCAGTTTTGCCTTGCGATGACCGGCATCGTTCCCGTGACAGAAAAAGCAATTGTCCGATAGAATCGGGCGCACATCGCGGTTGAACTCGATTTTCTCAGGTAAGGGCGGCTCGACCGCGGAAACGACGGAGGCGAAAGCAAGAGCCGGGAGAATGAGGGCGTTTTTCATGGGCGGGGATGTCCTGGCGACTATTCGGATGGAATCACTCGAACAGTCCAACATAATAACTCCCTCGATGGACCATTTTTTATGAAAACAGTCATGGCGCGTTCACGCGGGGAAACGGGTCGATGAACCCCCGCCTTCCCCGGCCCGAGGGTGGCAAGGAGGCGGAATGCTTGAAAAAGCAAACTCCTGCTATTCCGCCTTCCGCCTTCCGCCTTCAGAGGAGACTCAGCCCCGCTTTCGCCTATGGCGCTTCAGCCAGTCCTGCTGCTGGCGCTTGCCGGCCTCAAGGCGCTGGCGAAGGAGATCGAGGGACATGCACTGTCCCCCGGCGGCGGCGACGACATCCTGCTCGGCCCGGTCGTCGGTGGCGACGGTGATCTCGTATTGAGCGGCATATCGGATCGCGAGACGCTCGATGACGTCGTCAGCGGTCTGACCACCACTGGTGTAGATGACCTGCAGACCGGGCGACGGGTGCTCTTCGGTAAGGGTCGTGCCTCTGTCGTCGAAGACGATGACGACACGCTCACCGGTGAAGTCGCGATACTCGGCGAGCCGCTTCACCAGTTCGGGATAGGCACTGCCGTTGATGGAGGCAGTCCTCGTTGACGGAGGCAGTCCTAGAATTTAGAGTTTTCTCCATCCTCAACATCCCCGTGCGGCGTTACTTTCCACGGACCCGAGGAGTAAGCTCACGCGGTATCGACGCTGGTGCCCGACTTTCCGGGAATGGCCGGGTGAGCGTGTCAGTCCCGCCCCACCCGACCCCGGGGCTTCCGATCACTCCTTCCCCACAAAAAGCATCAGGTTGGACTCGCCTTTGCGCCACTTGTAACCTGTCCCGAAGGAAAGCGGTTTCGAGCTCGCTTCGTAGGCGGCCCGGAGGTCGCCTTGATATGCCTCCGCAAACAGATCGATCGGCCCGCTATAAACCCCGTAGAGGTGAGCGTCCCACTCTTCGGGTTTGAAAAATTTGTAGGGAATGCCGGAGTCGTCCTGCACCAGGTGTTCGGTGTGATCGAGCAGATGCTGGCGCACTTTGGAGAAGTAGCTGTTGTGCATCAGGAAGGAAGCGGCCTTCAGATAGGACTCGCCTTTCGGAAGGGCCTCCAGCCAGATCTTCATGCCGGTTTTATCGAACTCGCCATCGGAGAGATCGGACGAGAAGTAATAGAGTTCTTTCGGTTGGGACATCCGGCGGGGCGAGAATGCGAAGCGCACGGCATTGGCTTTTTCCGCCACCAGTCCCTGGCTGACGAGTGTGCCGTCAGTCTGGAGTCGATAGAATTCAATCTCATTGAGATATTGACCCGAGCGGGCCAGAAAGACGGAGATGATCGGCGTCGTTCCGCCGAAGGTGGCGAACGCGAGATCGTCCTTCATGTCCTTGGTGCGGAAGAAACTGAGGTTGATGCTTTCACCGATCGCGTTGCGCACTTCACTGAGGGCCAGGCCGGCATTGCTTTCGGTGAGTTTGCTAATGTCAGGGAGGGCACCGACCGGTTCCAGGCCACACATGACATACTTGGTGGCTTGGGGGAACGAGTGGAGCACGTGGATCGCATCAGGTCCGCTGAAGAGGTAACGGACGAGAGTGCCTTCGCGCGGGAGGTCGGACATCTCCGTATTCGCCCATTCGGACATGGGGGTCAAAACCCGCTCCTGATGGCTGGTGAATTCCTTGTCCATCTGCGCCGCGTGAGATTTCCACGAGGTGGTGGCAGTCAGCGGATGATCTGTCCGATTCGGCAATTCCGTTCCTGCTAGGAAGGCTGCCGCATCGTTGATATCGACCATGGTCGGAGCGGAATTTTGCGCGGACGCGGATTGAACGGCGGCAAAAACCAAAGCGAGAATGAGGGCAAAACGCGAAGTCATGGCATATTTGTATCGCCTTTCCCGGCAAGCTCAATGCAAACTCTTGTCAAATACCGTGACTTGCTCCGCGAAGAGCTTTGGGGTAATTCCTAGACCAACGCAATTGCCCACCGCCATGTTTGGATTCCGCTACATCAAGTTCGACCCCACCTTCCACGTGCAGATGTTCCGCAAGGGCAAACTGGTCCGGGAAGGGGCAGGGTTGGCCTTTTGGTATTTCGAGCCGACCACTTCGCTCGTCTCGGTTCCGCTGGGCAGTAAAGAGTCACACTTCATCTTCGAGCAAGTCACCGCCGACTTCCAGGAAGTGACGGTGCAGGGTCAGGTGACCTATCGGATTTCCGATCCCCGGAAAGCTTCTCAATTACTTAACTATACCCTCGTTCCCCGTGGAAACAGTTACGCGTCGAGCGACCCGGAAAAGCTGGAGCAACGGGTCGTCAACGCCATCAACGTGCTGACGCGCTCGCGTGTCCAACAACTTCCTCTCCGTTCGGCTATTGTGAGCGGTGAATCGTGGGCCCTGGAGATCATGGATGGCCTGAAGCTTCGGGCGGACATCCAATCACTCGGCCTTGAAATCCTCGGGCTTTCCATCCTTGCGGTGCGGCCGAAACCGGAAACGTCCCGCGCGCTTGAGGCCGAAACCCGGGAGCAACTCATGCGGGAAGCGGATGACGCGGTCAATGCCCGCCGCAATGCCTCGGTTGAGCAGGAGCGTTCCATCAAGGAGAATGAATTGCTCACCGAAAAGACGGTGCAGGAAAAACGCCAGGAATTGGAGGCGGGCGACACCCGTCACCGCATCGCCATGGAGGAGAGCCGCAAGGCCCTCGTCGCACTGGAGGCGGAGAATGCGAAAATCAGCAGCGACGCTCGCGGATATGCCCTGGGGGCGGTCGTGCAAGCACTCGCCGGAGCGGATCCGAAGGTGATCCAGACGCTCGCCACAGTGGGTATGAAACCGGACGCGCTCATCGCCGCAGCCATGGGAGAGTTCGCCGCCAATGCCGAACGCATCGGAGAACTCAACGTCTCCTCCGAGTTGCTGCAAAGTCTGGCCCGGCCTCGCTCGCAGCCGAAGCAAGGATGAGGCGATCCCGGGCTCATCGCCATGCTCTCGAAGAAACGGACCGAAAAGAAGATCGTCGTCGTCACTCGTGAGACGCGCATCGATGACCTGCGGAAACGCTTCACGTCGCTCGACCAGCTGAGCTTCTACGTAGAGACCCGTGGCGGTCGGGTGAAAGATTACCTCGATGAGGACTCGGCCTACAAAGGTGCCGTCAGCGCGCTCTCGACGGAACTGCAGGCCTGGGGTCGGGTCCAGTTCGTGGATCGGGCCTTTCTGCCGAACTTCGTGTTTGGCCCGGCCGATACCGTCGTCGCGGTTGGGCAAGACGGCCTTGTCGCCAACACCCTGAAGTATCTCCGCGATGGGCAACCGCTCATCGGAGTCAATCCCGACCCGGAACGCATCGACGGAGTGTTGCTTCCCTTTCGGGTCGAAGACCTCGATGCGCTACTCGGGGAAGTCCTCGCGGGTCGATACCGGAGCCAGGCCGTCACGATGGCTTTGGCCCGACTCAACGATGGTCAGGAGATTCTCGCGGTGAATGATTTTTTTATCGGACCACGCACCCATACCTCGGCTCGTTATTGGATCGAGTGGCAGGGGAAACGCGAGCAACAATCTTCCAGCGGAGTGATCGTCTCTACCGGACTCGGATCGACCGGATGGTTGCGGAGTTTGGTTGAGGGCGCCTTTGGCGTATCGGCGGCGATGGCCGCACAGGGTCGCAACTCGGTCCCGAATCTCGCGATGGCCTGGGACGCTCCTCGACTCGTCTTCACGGTTCGCGAGCCTTTCCCGAGTAGGCAGTCGAGTTGCGAGTTGGTCTTCGGCCAGGTTGATGCGAATACTCCCCTGCGTTTGCGATCCCTTATGCCGGAACGCGGGGTGATTTTCAGCGATGGCGTCGAAGCAGATTTCCTGGAATTTAACTCTGGAGCGGAAGTGGAAATCGGGGTGGCGTCGCTGAAAGGAAAACTGGTTTTGCGATAAACAGTCACTTAGCGCAGAAAGGATCGGGTTTTCGAGAATTCCCCGGAAATCCTGACGTCTGGTCCGATCATGGTGCATTGCAGATTCTTCAAATCCGCCAACAGCGACCCGGGCGCTTGCAGGTGACCGGGACCTCCCCCAAATACCGGAGCGAGATAAAGCGCCAGTTCATCGACCAATTGTTCCTTGATCGCGTGGGCCAGGAGCCGCCCGCCTGACTCTAACAAAACCGCACTCACACCCTCATCGTGAAGCTGGGTGAGCGACTCCCGCAGGCTGATTCCTTGGTGGAGGCGGGTCCGCTCAGAGAATTCGTCGGTGAAAAGGTGCGACTCCCGAGGGAGGCCGTCCCTCCCCGTCAAGACCACCCGGAGTGGCTGGGGACGACCTTCTGCAAGTGGACCCCGCAAGGTTAGATGGGGATTATCCCGGCGGAGCGTTTCCCCGCCGATCAGGATCGCGTCGCATTGGCGGCGCAGGCCTTGCACGTCCTCCCGCGACTCGGCCGAGCTAATCCACGGTCCGGCCGAGACCGGCAAGACCGTGTGCCCGCTGAGCGTCGCCGCAGTTTTCGCGATCACCCAGGGCCTCCCGTCGAGGATGCGGCGGGAGAAGAACCGGATCAAATGATCGCCCTCCGCTTCACAGACCCCTGTCGTGAGTTCCACACCCGCTTGACGCAGCAGCCCGTAGCCCGCCCCCGTATGAAGTGGATTCGGATCGGTGGAAGCCACCACCACGCGAGCGAGACCTGCTGCGAGGATCGCGTCCACACAAGGGGGGGTGCGGCCATGAGTCGAACATGGTTCCAAAGTCACGTAGAGACTGGCTTTCGACAAAATTTCATCACCCACTCGCCCGCGAGCATCCGCCAAGGCCAGCACCTCGGCATGGGGCCCGCCCGCTCGTTGATGCCATCCCTCTCCGACGATGGCATCTCCGACCACGACAACGGCACCAACCGGGGGATTTGGGCTGGTCAGACCAAGCCCTCGCGAAGCCAGAGTGAGAGCTTCGCGCATCCACGTCTCATCGAAAGTCGCAGCAGGCATGAGTCGGCATCCTATCGCCAAAGGATGGGACCCGCCGGAAAAAGTTTCTGAACAAAACTCTCGCTGCACGGTCTAAGAGTAACATGAATCAGTTCGCGCCGCTGTGGAACGACTGGCTGGAAGAGCATGGCCCCCGCCTGCTCCTCTTTGCCCGGCAACAAACCCGGTGTGAAGCCGACGCCGAGGACGTCCTGCAAACCGCCCTGGTGAAAACCCTGCAGGTTCATCGGAGAGAACCGGATCAACGGGTTTTGAGTCTTGTTTATACGAATATCCGTCGCTGCGCCATCGACCTCTCCCGTCAATTGGACCGGAGGAAAAAGCGAGAGACGGACCACGCTACCGAACAGGGACCCGCCGTCGCCTGGTTCGAACTACCCGAGGACGATACCGCTAGGGCGTTGCAAGTGGCCTTGACGAAAATCCCGGACACCTTCCGTGAAGTTATCACCCTGAAAATTTGGGGCGATCAGACCTTTGATGAGGTCGGAAAAGCGTTGAGTATTTCTCCGCATACCGCCGCCTCCCGCTATCGATACGGCATGGAAGCTTTGCGAAAATCACTCGCCAGCGAAAAGGCTGAAATCGGTTTCTGAGAGCAGGCGGGACGCTCTCAGAGCCCGAAGGCGTCCATCACTCCATAACGACTCAACTCAGCCATCAGATAGGCGCTTTTGGCTAGTAAAGCAGGACCGCGCGCCTTGTGTGTGATGTCTGCGCAGAAATTGCGCCAGTTGCTGCGGTTCAGGGTGTTGACCGACAGGGTGATCGAGGGCGAAAGCATTTTGGCGGTGTGCCACCAGCGGCTCGGGACGAATAACGTTTCACCCGGATGGAGCGTGAAGGTGGTGGCCCTCGCCTGCGCAAAGAGAGGATAGGTGGAGAAATCCGGCTCCTCGACATTTTGGATCGGTGAGGTGTTTTCGGGAGTGCCGGGATACATGTAGGGAGTGTCCTCCGGTGGCCAGGCCCAATACTGCTTTACCCCGTGGATCTGCATGAGAAAGGCGTGGGTGGAATTTCCATCCCAATGCAAAATGGGAAAGCTGCCGCCGGGGCCCCCGATGTAGATTTCCATCGCGGCCCCCCGGTTGAGGGAATGGCGCATGCCTGAATGCAGGAAACGTCGCTTTGCCCAATTGGGTTCCAGATACGAGGGCACTGGCGACACGTCCTCTTCGAGCTCTGGAAAACTTTCGATCAGAGGCAGATTGGTGAGGTATGGCGCGGGTTTGTCCGACGACGACGCGAGAACCTGCGGGATGAAATCTTTCAGCGGTAGTCGCAGGTTTCCATACTTGAACTCGACTTCGCGCTCGGGGAATCGTTCGGCGAACCATGAAGGGGTCCACTTGTCTAAGGCGCCCCAATGGTTGATCGCGTCGGTTAGGATGACCGGCTGATTTGTCCTGAGATACTCTTCGACGAACTCGGCTTGGGAAAGTCCGCTACGTCGGGCAATCTCTTCGCCCCGAGCCATGGCGGGGTGGAGAGGCGAGGGGGCGAGTTGTGCGCGTTTCATACAAGGTGTGTTTGTATGGAAATTATAACACTATTTTCCGCAGTTTGCAGAGGATTTCCTGGCGACGTCGAGTCGCGGAGTTCGAGCGGAGTGCTCTGAACCCACCTCCTACGGCGCCGTCTTTCGAGGTTAACCACGCCACTTCCGCCTGCGCGAAAAGGTCCACCAAACCTTCAAATATGCACAGCGTGCCCGTAAGCATCGCTGGTGGCCTCGTGAATGGCTTCGGCTAGGGTCGGGTGCGCGTGGATGGTGGCTTCGATCTCCTCGTGAGTTGCTTCGAGGTTCATGGCGAGTCCCATCTCAGCGATGAGTTCCGTGGCACCAGCCCCGATGATGTGGGCCCCAAGAATCTCTCCATGCTTCTTGTCGAAAAGAATTTTCACGAAGCCTTCGGGTTCCGCCACTGCGAGAGCCCGGCCGCTGGCGGCGAAGGGGAACTTCCCGACGCGATATTCGAGACCTTTTTCCTTGGCCGCTTCTTCAGTGAGACCGATCGAGGCGACCTCGGGATGGCAGTAGGTGCACCCGGGGAAAATGGTCACCTTCTTCGGGGTGAATTTCGGATTGAACATGCCTTCGACGGCCTGGGTGGCCTCATAGCTGGCGACGTGGGCGAGCCAGGGGGGGCCGATGATGTCTCCGGCGGCATACACGTTGGGCAGGTTGGTCTGGTAGCGGGCGTTGGTTTCGATGTAACCGCGGTCCGTCAATTTGAGTTGCTCGGAATGTGCCGGAAGCACGGGTTGGACCCCGACGGCGACGAGGCAGACCTCGGCTTCGACGACTTGGCTGTCTCCTCCGGCGGCGGGTTCGATGGTAAGTTTCACCCCGGACTTGGTGGTCTCCGCCGAAGCAGTTTTGGTCGAGGTGTGGAATTTGATGCCGTGTTTGGTCAGTGACTTAAGGAGCGCTTTGCTGACTTCCTCATCTTCGACTGGCAGGATGTTCTCCATCATTTCGATCACGGTTACCTCGGTTCCGTAAGCGGCGAAGAAGTAAGCGAATTCGATCCCGATGGCTCCGGCACCAATGATGGCAATGGACTTGGGCTGATTCGCGAGAGTGAGGGCGTCTTTCGACCCGATCACTTTTTCTCCATCGAAGGGAAGGAAGGGAAGACCACGGGAGACACATCCGGTGGCGAGGAGGACGTTGGCAGCAGAGTGCAGCTCGCTTTTGCCATCGGCGGTGACGACTTCGACTTTTCCATTTGCGGCAAGTCCACCGGTTCCACGAAGGTAGTCGATCTTGTTTTTCTTGAAGAGGAACTCGATGCCTCCGGCGAGTTTGTCGGAGACGCTTCGTGAGCGTCCGATGACTTTGCTCCAGTCATAACTCAGCCCGTCGATCTTTAGACCGAATTCGTCCGCGCGGTGGGTCAGGGTGTGATAGAGCTCGGCGTTTTTGAGCAGGGCTTTGGTGGGGATACAACCCCAGTTGAGGCAGGTGCCACCGGCGCGGTCGTTTTCGATGACGGCAACTTTTTTGCCGAGTTGGGCGGCACGGATTGCGCCGACGTAGCCGGCGGGTCCGCCACCAATGACAATGAGATCGTAGGAAGCCATAAGGGAATAAGATTGGGAAAAGTGGCCTTGAGAGACGGGGAGAAAATTGACCTAACAGACCAGGAGAACGGGGTTCTCCAGGAGACGGCGAAATTCGGCGAGATATTGGGCTCCGACAGCGCCATCGACGACGCGGTGATCGCAGCTCATCCCGATCCACATGCGCTGGCCGGGAACAACTTGGTTGAATTCATTAACGACGGCCTGCTTGGTGATGCCCCCAATGGAGAGGATGATCGCCTGAGGAGGATTGATGATGGCGTCGAAATTGCTGATGCCGTAGGCCCCGAGGTTGGAGATGGTCAAGGTGCCTCCCTGCATTTCGGCGGGAGTGAGTTTCTTGTCCCGTGCTTTACCGGCGAGGTCCTTGATTTCGGTGGCGAGATCTTTGATCGACTTGCTCTGGGCGGAGCGGATGACCGGAGTGACGAGACCATCGGCGATGGCCACGGCAACGGAGAGGTGGACTTCTCCGTATTGCAGGATGGAGTCACCCTGGAAGGAGGCGTTCACCGCAGGAACCGCCACGGCCGCGAGCACGGTGGCACGCATGATGAAATCATTCACCGTGTATTTGGGTCCGTCGTTGGCAGCGCTGGCGGCGTTCACCTGGGCCCGCAGGGTCATGAGCGGTTCCGGATCGACCTCGATGTTGAGATAGAAATGGGGAATGGTAGTTTTGCTCTCGAGGAGGCGAGCGGCAATCACTTTGCGCATCCCGGAGAGGGGGAGGACCTGGTCGCCGGGATTGGCAGGCGTGGGAAGCAAGCCGAGACTCGAGCCGCCGGTTCCACCGCCTGTCGGAGCGGTCTCGACGTCTTCTTTGACGATGCGGCCCCCGGGGCCGGAACCGGTCACGCGACGGAGATCCACGCCGCGCTCTTCGGCGAGTTTACGGGCGAGCGGGGAGGCCTTGATGCGCCCTCCGCTTTTGGCAAGAGTCGCAGCGGGTGGCGCTTTGGAGGGCGCCGCCGGAACTGCCTGGGGCGCCGGTGCGTCCGTCTCCTCTGGTGTTTTGTTAGTCCCAGCTTTGGCGACGGCGGGTGCTTCGGCCGGCGCGGCTTCGGCCGGAGGTTTATCGGCGTCAGCAGGAGGCTCTTCCCCTTCGGCAAGGATCATGGCGAGCGTGGCGCCGAGGGCGACGGTCTGACCCTCTTGCACGTAGATCTTGTAGAGGGTGCCTTCGTCGAAGGTCGGCATCGCCATGGTGGCTTTGTCGGTTTCGACCTCGGCGATTTCTTCGTCGATGGAGACAGGGTCGCCCTCCTTCTTGAGCCACTTCACGAGGGTGCCCTCGCTCATGGTGTCGCTCAGTTTTGGCATCTTGAGATAAGCCGGCATAGGAAGAAGTGGGAGAAAAGCTAAAAGGGTTCGGGCGGAAGGATTAACACTAACAAATCAACAAATCGTCAGCGCCCGAGCAACAATTTCTTCGGCAGTCGGTAGTTGCAACTTTTCGATCGGGGGGCTGTAGAAAGCGGGGGCGTCCGCACTGGTGATCCGGAGAACCGGAGCGTCGAGATCGTCGAAGGCTTGCTCCATGATCATGGAGGAGACCTGGGCGCCGATGCCACAGAAGGGTTTGTTCTCCTCGATGTAGATCGCGCGATGGGTCTTGCGAACGGTCTCCATGATGGCGGCTTCGTCGATCGGGCGGATGCTGCGCAGGTCGAGGACCTCAGCGCTGATGCCGTGCTCGGATTCGAGAATCGCGGCCGCTGCCAACGAGGTGATCACGGCGCGGCCATGGGCGATCAGCGAGATGTCGGTGCCCTCACGCTTCACCTTGGCCTTGCCGATCGGAACGATGAGTTCACCGCCTTCGATTTCGTCGTTGCTCGGAACAGTTCCAGTCATGCCGTAGAGCACCGTGCTCTCCATGAAATACACCGGGTCGTTGTCGCGAATGGCGGACTTGATGAGCCCCTTCACGTCGTAAGGGTCGGACGGAGAGACGACCTTGAGACCAGGCATGTTGGCAAAGATGTTCTCCGGAGTATGGGAGTGGGTCGCGCCGACATTGGTACCTCCATTGGCGGGGCCGCGGACGACAATGGGGCAGTTGATCAAACCGCCCGACATG
>Ga0105044_10014516_pt1 | contig 10654 bp, 8 predicted proteins | sample MAT01_FD_78092 | JGI IMG/M metagenome (GOLD analysis project Ga0105044, IMG submission 78092) | Freshwater microbial communities from Lake Fryxell liftoff mats and glacier meltwater in Antarctica - MAT-01 | ecosystem: Environmental > Aquatic > Freshwater > Ice > Liftoff microbial mat | place... | reverse complement strand
TTGTCGGCAGCCAAATATTCGCGAGAATCGATCAACCGACCTTGTATTGTTCATCGGACACGAGACAATCCGTCTAACTTCACGTTTGCCCGTGCCCGCGATAGACGAAACGCGACTGATCCGCTTGACACCCTGTGGCCAATTCAATTCATATTCCAGTCGAGAGGAGTTTCCCATGTTGACACCTCAGATCGAAGTCACGCCGTTGTTTCCTGCCCTGCGCGCCGGGACGCCGACGACACTCGACATCCTGGTGGCGATCACCGTTCCTCAAACTCCGGGCCAGGCACAACGGCCTTCGATCAACCTCGGGCTGGTGATCGACCGGTCGGGCAGCATGCAAGGCGACAAGCTGGAACACGCCAAGCAGGCAGCCGTCTACGCGATCGAGCAGTTGCGATCCAACGATCGCGTCAGCGTTACGGTTTTCGACAATACCGTTCAGACACTGGTCGCGAACACTCTCGTCGAAGACAAGTTGTCGATCATCGGACAGATCAAGCAGATCACGACAGGCGGCAGCACGGCTCTGTTCGACGGTTGGAAGGAAGGGGCAGCCCAAGTCGGCAGTCATCTCAAAAGCGGTGGTCTGAACCGCGTCCTGCTGCTGACTGACGGGCAGGCCAACATCGGGGAAAGCCGGCCCGACTTCATCGCCACGGACGTGGCCCGCCAAGCCAATGCGGGAATCAGCACCTCGGCACTGGGGCTGGGCGACGACTACAACGAAGACTTGCTCGAAGCGATCGGCAACTCGGGCGACGGCGGCTACTACTACGTGGAGTCGCCCGACCAGCTTCAGGGCATCTTTGAAGCAGAACTGAAAGGTCTTTCGGCCACATTCGGCACGCAAGTTCGATTCGAGTTCGATACGAAACCGGGTGTCGGAAAGTTCGAAATACTCAATGACCCGACCACGCTGCCTGATGGCCGCGCGAAACTGCCCAACCTGATCGCCGGTTCAACGATCAAGTTGGGTGTACGACTTCAGGTCCCCTCGCTCTCGAAACCCAGTCGGCTCGGCCAGATCCGTGTGACGTGGACGCCGCCCCGAACGAGCGAGACGCAGGTGGCCAGCACGGAACTGACGCTTCCAGTCGTTACGGCCGCCGCCTGGGATTCGCTCGCTCCGAACCTGGACGTACAAGACTACTTCGCGCTGTTGGAGATCGCCCGACTGAAGCGCGAAGCGGCACAGGCGATTCAGCACGGCCAGGCGGACTGCGCCAGTCAGTTGCTCTGCAGTGCAGCCATCGCCCTTGCGAGCATGAGGCCATCGGCCGGCAACGACCGCGAAAAGCAGGAGATTGCCGAGTTGCAGTCCGACCTGTCGGACGCCGATTTTTCGAAACTGCAGAAGCGAGGCAAGGCACAGGCGCACCGTCGGCAACGCAGCCAATGACGGCGATTCAAGCAACACGCCAACGCCAGTGAGGCTAGCGCCTCGCTGGCGCGCGAAATCTGTTCGTTGTCACCTTACTTGTTGACAATGATCTCCTTTAACACACAACGTTCAACCGGTTTGCCGGGGACAATCTTCTTCACCAGCACCGTCTTCGTACGGACCTGACCGGAATGATTGCAACCATCGTCCGAGCCGAAAAGACAACCGTGCAGCCAGTCGAGCAAACCTCGCTCGGCAAGGCAGTATTGCTTTTCAACCGAGGAGTAGACGGTCTTCTTCGTCGGCTGGCATTCGGTCGCGCATACCTTCACGGTTGCCGGTGTGGCGATCTCGATGGATTGATGGTGCCCTGCAGCGCTGACGGGTTCCTGAGCGCTGGCCCGAGTCATCAGGCAAAACGACGTCGACAGTACGAACAGACATAACATCCTTGTCATGACGTTAATTCCTCGCGATGGATGATCAAAAATACCACTGAGCCATCATGCCGTAGCCATGGACAGTGCCACTCGCTGCCGGCAGAACTACCTCACGCTGGCTGATGTTGTACTGGAACTGGATTTTCGTCGCGTTGTTGATGTACCAGTTCAGGCCCATCGTATGTTGGTTCATTGTGCCGCCGTTGATGCCGTTGGCATCGAGATCGAGGTACGAGTAGCGGTATGCCACCTGCCAGGCCCCGAGGTTGCTGAGCAGGCAGCCGTCTTCCCCGCGAACGAAGAACGCGTTCTTTTTCAGCACCGGCCGATCGTACACTCCGTTGCGGCGGTCGTACCCGCGGTGCTCGCCGGTGAGGAAGTAGCTGGTCTCGACGTAACCGCCCCAGAACGTCGGGTTGCCGTAGGGCGTACCGATCGCATTCGGGCCATACAGCGCCCGGGCGTTGGCGACCTGCACCACGTATCCTTCCGCCTGCACGGAGAACGGGCCCCAGATGGTCAGGAACTCCGGCACGAACGTCTGGGCGTTCTTTGCCAGCAGAAACCCGGTATCGACGAAGCGGGCGACGTTGCCGCCGAGGTTGCCGCCGTTGCCGACGCCGATGCCGTCGCGCAGGTCAGACCGGGCCCGAAGACGAATCACTTCCTGCGAATCGCCAAACGTGCTGCCTGTGCCACCCGGTTGCAACTCGCGGCCCAGGTTCGTCGTTCGATACTGGTACGATGCACCAATATGGATCAGGTGCCGGCCTTCGTCCTTGTAGTAGGGCGTGCCGGTGATGCGCGTACTGCTCGCGTAGTTGCCGTCGCCAAAGGACGATGTGTAGAAGCCCAACGGCTGCGTCTTGTGAAACATCTGCTGCACGACGAGGTTCTGGTCGAGGTAAGTGTTCGAGAACCAGATACCCGGCGCGAACAAAATACCGAAGGCATCGTGCGCGCTCGAGCGTTCGAGCAGTGTGAGGAAGTAATCGCTTCCCATTCCTTCCATCGCCACGGGCACCTTGTGCTGACCAACGCGGACCGTCCCCAGGAACGGCACATCCTTCATGCCGACCCACAAATGGTCGTAGGTGATGTAGTTGAGTTGCTCGAAGTCGACTTCAAAATTGAACTCGATAGTTTCGTATCCCACGCCGTCGGCTTTCAGCCGCACCCGGCGGAAGTACGCCCCGTCATCCAAAGGGCCGACCCCCGCGCCATTGCCCGACGCCGGCACCCCGCCGTTGCCGGGTGCAGCACCCCTGAGAGTGACTGGCTGCTGGAAGAAGACCGGCTCGAACTGCATTCGGCCGCCGAGATGAATGCGCCAGTCTTCCGCTTTCGTCGCGAAAACCAGGCCGACGCCTTCGACCCACTTGGCGTTCAGGTTCAGGTCGCTGCCGACCTCATGCCCCTTTTCCCGGGCTTCTTTCGCTCTTGCCGCTTCGTCCAGTTTGCGTTTACTCTCGAGTTCGCTCAGGTAGTCATTGACGATCTGTCGAACGGCTGCTGAATTGGGATCGACCTTGGCGTCCTTCAACGACGGCGGCGGATTCTCCTGAAGCACCTCCAGCAGCGGCGGAGGCGATGCCGGAAGCAGTGGCAGATCTGTCACCGGAACGGGCGCGGAGACCTGGATTGTTTCGACCCCCGAATCGACTACCGGATCGGGCACTCGCTTGAACTCCTGCCCGTGGGCGGGATTACCGAAAGTGAGGACGGCCACGATCGACATCAGGCGGCGGGCATACCCTCCCCAACCACGACATGCATCTGTTCGCACGATTTCCACCTTCGAATCTGATGCGGCACAGCCACAGGGTGTGAGGCTGTAACGGTTGCACCAGATCTTTCGGCAGTTTCCGATTGAATCTTCTGAGATTTGTTGAAGTTCCGGCAAACGGCAACCACCCTCGTTTGTGAGGCTTTCACTGCCCTCTCCCTTTCGCGGGGGGATGGCATACAACGTAGTCTTTGCAGCTTTGCCAGTTTCTGAGAAGCGGTTGACATCACTATGAGCCAGAAGACGTGGGGTGGCCGGTTTGCCGGCGGGACTGATTCGCGGGTGGAATCCTACACCGAATCGATCACTTTCGATCACCGCCTGTATCGGCACGACATCCGCGCCAGCCAGGCCCACGCACGCATGCTGGCTCACGCGGGCCTGTTGACGTCCGACGACGCGGAACAGATCGCCACCGCACTTGATGCGATCGGCGGGGAGATCGAAGCTGGCACGCTGCCTTTCTCAATCCAGCTTGAAGACATTCACACGCACATCGAAAAAGCGCTGATCGATCGGCTGGGCGACCTGGGCCGCAGGTTGCACACCGCGCGCAGCCGGAACGATCAGGTCGTCACCGACGTGAAACTCTGGACGCGCGACGCCATCGATGCCTTTGATGGCCGACTTGCGGAACTGCAGCGCGCATTCCTCGACTTCGCCGAGCGCGAGGCAGGTGTTGTCGTGCCGGGGTACACCCATCTGCAGCGCGCTCAACCGGTTCTGGCAGCCCATTACTTTCTCGCCTACATCGAGAAACTGCAGCGCGACCGCGAACGCCTGGCCGACTGTCGAAAGCGCGTCAATGTCATGCCGCTTGGCGCGGCGGCACTGGCGGGCACTTCGCTGCCGATCGATCGGGACTTCACCGCCCGGCAACTCGGCTTCGACGCGGTCGCCCGCAACAGCCTCGACGCATCGAGCGATCGGGACTTCGCCGCGGAGTTTGTGTTCTGCCTGTCGCTGATTGCCATTCACCTGTCGACCTGGTCGGAAGAGTGGATCCTGTGGATGAGCACCGAGTTCGATTTCATCGATCTACCGGATGAGTTCTGCACCGGCTCAAGCATCATGCCGCACAAGAAGAACCCGGACGTACTGGAATTGACGCGCGGCAAGACAGCCCGAGTCATCGCCAGCCTGCAGCATCTGCTGATCCTGTTGAAGGGCCTGCCGATGGCCTACAACCGTGACCTGCAGGAGGACAAGCCCGCCATCTTCGACGCGCACGACACCGTCGCCGCCGCGCTGGAAGTCGCCGCGCCGCTGGTCCGGCAATCGAAGCTTAAGCGCGAAGTCATCGCCTCAAAGCTGGAAGACGGGTTTCTCGATGCAACCACGCTGATGGAATACCTCATAGCCCACGGTGTACCGATGCGTTCGGCGCATGAGGCAGTCGGCGGCCTTGTGCGTGAATGTGAACAGAAGAAGTGCCGACTACTGGAGCTGCCGATCGAACGCTTCGAATCGGTATGCCCGGGCCACGGCAAAGGTGTCTACCAGGTGCTGGGCGTGGCGAAGGCGCTCGCGAGCTTCAAGAGCTACGGTTCAACAGCCCCGGCGGAAGTGGAGCGGCAGGTGGGTGAATGGAAAGCACGGTTGCGGTGATGCCTGTCATCATCGGCTGCTTCCCATCCGATAGGCAGTCGGGAAGCCCGCCCGCATCAACCAGTAATTCCCTGCCGGCTTGCGTTGCCGCAGTCGGTCGATCACCGCGTCATGATCCACGTTGACAGATCTACGAAGGGTCGCCCTTCCTTACTACGCCAACACTTCCTTCACCACCTTGCCGTGCACATCGGTCAGCCGGAAATCGCGGCCCTGGAAGCGGAATGTCAGCTTTTCGTGATCGATGCCCAGCAAGTGCAACATCGTGGCGTGCATGTCATGCACGGTCACCACGTCCTTCACGGCGTTGTAACCGAACTCATCGGTTTCGCCGTGCGTTACACCGCCCTTGATGCCGCCGCCGGCCATCCACATCGAGAACGCCTTCATGTGATGATCCCGGCCGTTGCCCTGCGCCATCGGCGTCCGGCCGAATTCGCTGCCCCAGATGACAAGCGTATCCTTCCATAGTCCGGTTCGTTTCAGATCGGTGATCAGGGCAGTCATCGGCTGGTCCACTTCTTTTGCCACCACTTCAATCTGCTTCTGCACGCCGCCGTGGTGGTCCCAGTCGCGATGATAAAGCTGGATGAAGCGAACGCCACGCTGTGCCAATCTGCGTGCCAGCAGGCAGTTCGATGCGAACGAGCCGTCGCCGCCTTTGGTGCCGTACAGGTCGAAGGTTTCCTTTGTCTCGTCCTTCAGGTCCATCAGGCCGGGAACGCTGGTCTGCATGCGGAACGCCATCTCGTACTGGCTGATGCGTGTGGCAATTTCCGGATCATCGACCGACTTGTCGAACTGGCGGTTCAGTTCGTTTGTGGCGTCGATCACATCGCGCTGACGTTCAGGTGTCACGCCGCCGGGGTTGCCGACGTACAGGACCGGATCGCCCTTCGAGCGGAAGTGCACGCCCTGAAACTGGCTCGGCAGGAAGCCGCTGTGCCACTGCCGCTGCGCGATCGGCTGCTGCTGACCCGACGCCCCCGTGGACGTCAGCACCACGAAGCCGGGCAGGCTTTCGGATTCGCTGCCCAGGCCGTACCACAACCATGAGCCCATGCTCGGCCGGCCCGAGATCAGCGTGCCGGTGTTCATGAACGTGTGGGCCGGGTCGTGGTTGATCGCCTCAGTCTTCAGCGAGCGGATGATCGCCAGATCATCCGCCACGGTCGCCAGCTTCGGGAAGATCGTGGAGATCTCCTGCCCCGATTGGCCGCACTTCTTGAACGGATGCTGCGGACCCAGGCAGGTCAGCCCCCTGCCCTGAAGCTGCGCGATCGGCTGGCCCTTGGTGAACGACTCGGGCATCGGCTTGCCGTTCATCTCAGCCAGCTTCGGCTTATAGTCGAACGTTTCAAGATGCGAAGCCCCGCCGGCCATGTAGAGATAGATAACTCGCTTCACCTTGGCCGGGTGATGCAACGGATTGACCGTCCCGCTGCCACCCAACACCTTCGGATCAGCAAGCGACGCAAGCGCGAGTGTCCCCATTCCGCATGCGGCCCGACCGAGAAAAGAACGCCGTGAGGCTCGCAGGCGAAGTTGTTCGTAAAGGGACATGCGATGTTCCTGAGTAGTTATTCGAGCGGGAATTCGGTTACGCTCGCGATTCGATCGCGAACGTCTTCCCACCGTGACCAGACTTCAAGCGGGCCCAAGTTGGCCAATCCACTTTTCTGTTGCCAGTACCGACCATGGGCGATCCAGTGGCGAAACTCGAGAACCTGTTTCAGACTTCCTGTTGCCCGGGTGATTCCGGCGATTGACTTTTTCCATGCTTCAAGAATCTGTTCAAACTCGATCCGGCGTCTCATGGTCCGAGTTTGTTTCCACAGTCGCCGCAATCGGTTTGATGCATCGTTATTCAGCCGGTTCCGAACGCGCGTACGCAAGTCAACTTGAAACGTCGCTTCAATGCTGGCGGCCAATGACATCACGCATTGCAACTCGAGTTCCGTTTTCAGCTTTCCCGCGATGATCCTCACATCTTCGACCGAGACATCCCGGTAGCGGGACGACGCCGGCACGCCAGCCGGAAACGCGGCCGGAATCGATTCGATGATCTCCAGACTCTCGTCAAAATATTCAAGAACATCACGCGGCTTCGGCCAATCAGGGGTGCGGCTCACGGCGACTCCTCATTCAGCCGATCAACTCACCGAACATCGTCCAGAACGTTTCTTCCGTCAGTGTCGACCTGCGATAGCCTGCCCGCGAATCCAGTTCAACAACTTCCCAAACGTCGTCGTCGCGGCGAACGAGAATCTTCTCTTTGGGAACGCAACGAACATCGACACGTCCCTTGCCCCGGCCGATGAAACGAGCTTTGGGAATCAGTTCGATCTTGTATGGCAAGGGGAGGGCGATTTCCATCGTCGGCACAGAATAGGTTCCCAACCGTTCTTCGGAAATGGATACGTGGCCCATCCGTACTTCGAGTAACTTGCGATCCCCGGCTGATCGCAGCCATTCTGCAATACGCGCGAAAAGATCCTCGATCGCATCGGTCCACTCATTTCGTACCGACTGAGCATCCTCAGAGAGCACGGCGGAACGCTGACTTTCCAGCGTCTGAAGAACAGATTCTTTCGCATTCATGATTATCACCCTTCAAGGAGCACCCTGCATTACGATACACCTAATTCCGCACCATCGCTTCGTGCAGGTTCAACAGCACCCGCGCCACGGAAGTCCATGCGGCCAGTTCGACGGCATCCGTGTCAGCGGGCAACGGGTGGTCGCCCACCGACAGCAATTTCCCGGCGCCGGCCTTGTCCGCGGCCCATTCCTTCTGGTGCTTGCGGTACAACTGTTCCAGCACGGCAGTCTCGGCCACGGTGGGCGATCGCGAGACGACTTCGCGAAATGCCCACGCGGCTGCCTCGGCCGGGGTGCCGAGCTTCGCCTTGAAGATGCGCTCGGCCAGTACCCGCGAGGCCTCGACATACGTCGGGTCGTTGAGCATCACCAGTGCCTGCAGCGGTGTGCTGGATCGCGAACGTTCATTGGTGCATTCTTCCCGCGTCGGCGCGTCGAACGCGAAGAGACTTGGATGAAGGAAACTGCGGCACCAGTAGGTGTAGAGTCCACGACGATACTGGTCGTCGCCTTTGTCGCTCTGCCATTCGCGTTTGGGGAAGTTCAAATACGACCAGAAGCCGGCAGGCTGGTACGGCCTGGCGCTGGGGCCGCCCACCTTAGTTGTCAACAGGCCGCTGACCGCGAGAGCGTTGTCCCGCACAAACTCGGCATCCAGGCGGAACCGGTTCTGTCTCGCCAACCAGGTGTTGCCGGGGTCGCGGTCGCGCGTCTCTTTTGAAGTTACCGACGATTGGCGATAGGCGGCTGACATCACCATCAGCTTCAACATGCGCTTCACGTCCCAACCGGTCAGCACGAAATCGTTCGCCAGGGCGTCGAGCAACTGCGGATGGCTGGGCAGTGTCCCCTGCAGCCCCAGATCATCGAGATTGCGCACCAGCCCCTGCCCGAAGGCGATCTTCCAGAGGCGATTAACGAACACTCGCGCCGTCAGCGGGTTCTCGGGTGCCACCATCCACTTCGCGAGGTCCATACGTGTGGCGCGCGCTTTCGGATCGACCGGGGCCACGCTGCCCATGAACGCGGGCACATCGGGCGTCAGCGGTTCACCGGAGTCATCAAGCCAGTTGCCTCGCGGCAGGATGCGGATCACGCGTGCCGGGCCGGTCATCGAAATCAGCGTCGTCGGCACCCCCTTCATCAGGGAATCTTTCTCGCTTTTGATCGTCGCCAGTTTCTTACGGATCGACTCAGTCCCGGCCGCGACCGTCGTTCGGAAGTGCAGCATCACGGTCTTCGATTGCTCGGCCGATCGCTTGCTGACTTCGATCGTCAGTGCATCAATGACCGGCTTGGGAAAACCCTTTGTGCCGTCCTTCTTTATCTTCAGGTCGGCTTCCCATTTCGCCTGCTCCGCGTCCCAATCGGTATTGGCGACCAACAGTTTCGCTTCCAGTTCTGTCAGTCGGGCATCGACGCTGGCAATCTGTTTCTCGCGATTCGCCTCCATGATCGGCGTCTGGTCCTGCCGGCCGACGGCCTTCTCGCGCACGTCGGCGAAGAACGCCGCGAAGCGATAGAAATCGCGTTGCGTGTACGGGTCGTACTTGTGGTTGTGGCACTCCGCACAGCCGAGCGTCGCCCCCAGCCAGGCGTTTGACGTGTTGCGCACCCGATCGGCGGAATACTTCGCGGTGTACTCTTTCGCCTGAGCACCGCCCTCCTCTGTTGTCATTAACATGCGGTTGTAGCCCGACGCCACACGCGTCGCGCTCGTAGGGTTGGGCAGCAGGTCGCCAGCAATCTGCTCGATGGTGAACTTGTCGAACGACTTGTTGCCGTTGAACGAGTTGATCACGTAATCGCGAAACATCCAGACGTCGCGATGGTTGTCGCTGTGGTAGCCGCCCGTGTCGGCATAGCGCACAACGTCCAGCCACATCACCGCCATCCGTTCGCCGAAAGCGGGGGAGGCCAACAGGCGGTCGACGGCCTGCTCGATGGCGTTGTCCGCATTCCGCTCGTACGCCTTGAGAAACATATCGACATCAGCACGCGTTGGCGGGAGACCAGTGAGGTCGAAGCTCAGTCGGCGCAACAGGGTGACTGGATCAGCGGCCGGAGCGGGTGAGTACTTCTCCCGGGCATGCGCGACCTGAATGAACGAATCGATGGTGTTCTTCGCCCAGCCGTTATCTTCGGTTGGCGGCACGTTGACCGCGGCCGGTTTCACGTACGCCCAGTGCAGATCGAACTTCGCCCCTTCGTCGATCCAGCGTTTCAACAAGGCGACTTGTACAGCAGTCACCGCCGGCTTCTTGGCGTGCGGCGGCGGCATCACTTCGTCGGCTTCCTTCGTCGTGATCCGCTCAATCAACGGACTCTTGCCGCTTCGACCGGGCACGATCGCGCTTTTGATCGCGTCCTCGCGCAGATCAAGCCGTAGCTCGGCTTTCCGTTGTGCCTCATCCGGGCCGTGGCAGGCGTAGCACGCCCCGGCCAGAATCGTCCGCACATCGCGGCTGAAGTCGACCGGAGCCTCGACGGCAGCCGCCCGAGTGAACGAAACCAGCGCGACCGCAACGGCCAAGCGAAATAGCTGCATGAAAGGAACCCGCCAGGTGGGAATCGACTTCAATTGCCGGGCACTCCCGTTGTATCGCGAACCGGGAAGCCGCGTCAAGTGTGGGCCGGCTTCAGTCGACGCAGCAAATCAAGCGTTGTGATGACGCCGATCAGGCTGCCATCCCGGTCGACGACGAACAACCTATGAATTTTGCGGTAGCAGAGTTGGTCGACGACGTCCGCGATCGGCGCATCGGGTGCCACGGAAAAGATGACGGGCGTCATGATATCGGCCACGCTGGTGCTGTCGTTGACTTCGATCTCGAA
>Ga0105044_10014515_pt1 | contig 10654 bp, 5 predicted proteins | sample MAT01_FD_78092 | JGI IMG/M metagenome (GOLD analysis project Ga0105044, IMG submission 78092) | Freshwater microbial communities from Lake Fryxell liftoff mats and glacier meltwater in Antarctica - MAT-01 | ecosystem: Environmental > Aquatic > Freshwater > Ice > Liftoff microbial mat | place... | reverse complement strand
TTTCGCGGCTTCTTTGGCGCGACTGATAGCGCTTTCATAATTGGCTGAGCTTTTGAATTTTGAATCGCGCAGCAGCATGCCAAACTCCGCAATGGACGAGGCCAGCAGGAAGTTTTCGCTCTCCGTTTTGCGGTCAAGCGCAGCAGCATTGAGGCGATATTCCATGAGTTGGCTGGGCTGTTCGCCTTTGGGTTTCTTGTAGCGCAGTTGCAGCACCATCAAGTCGTCTTTGCCCACGGTAACGGAAGTGTCGGGCATTGCCACAACTACCAATGCAGAATCAGCCTTGGTGAGCGGGGGAAGGGTCTGGCCGACGGGTACAATTTCATAAATGGCTGTGACACGGTGCCCCGCGCCCAACTCGCCCGCATCCTTCGTGTCGTCATGGAAATCTTGCGTCGCGAGCATACGGTTTTCGTAGCCAATGAGTCGGTATCCAGCCACCTGTTCGGGGTTGAAATGCAATTGCAGTTTCACGTCTTTGGCGATGGCGAAGAGTGTGCCGCCAAACTCCTGCATCAGCACTTTTTTGGCTTCGCTGAGTTGGTCAATATAGGCGTGGTTTCCGTTGCCTTTATCGGCCAGACTCTGCATTTTGCCGTCTTGGTAATTGCCCATTCCGTAACCCAAAATGGTGAGGTAAACGCCACTTTTTCGTTCGTTTTCAATAAGTTTCACCAATTCGTCTTCGCTGCTTTGGCCAACATTGAAGTCACCGTCCGAACAAAGGATCACACGGTTGTTTCCGTTGGCGATCAGGTTTTTGCGGGCTGTTTCGTAGGCCAATTGGATGCCTGCACCGCCTGCCGTGCTGCCGCCCGATTCGAGTGCTTCCAGCGCGGCTTTGATTTTGGGCTTGTCTGCACCAGAAGTGCTTTCGAGCACCAACCCGGCAGCCCCGGCGTACACCACGATGGCCACGCGGTCGTTGGGTCGCAGTTGATCCGTGAGCATCGAGAGCGATTGTTTCACGAGCGGGAGTTTGTTTTCCGAACTCATACTGCCCGAGACGTCTATCAGGAACACGAGGTTGGAAGCGGGCAATTGTCCCACATCAATTTTTTCACCTTGAATTCCAATGGTCATCAGGCGGTTTTTAGGATTCCATGGACAAGGCGCTATTTCGGTGTTTACCTCAAAAGGGTGGCGACCGCTGCGGGGCGCATCATATTGATAATCAAAGTAGTTGATCATTTCTTCGATTCGGACAGCGTCGCGGGGTGGGAGTTGGTTATCGTTCAAAAAACGGCGGATATTGGCGTAAGAAGCCGCGTCCACGTCAATTGAAAAAGTGGAGATTCCGTTCGATTTGGCATCCTGAAAGGGGTTTTCTATGATTTGATTGTACTGTTCGCGGGAAGTATCGTCGCGGGGTTCATTTAGTGGATTGTAGTTCAATACCCGGCGTTCGGAGCCCGGTGCCTCGGGAGCGTAGGTATTACCCCAAGTCAATTTGTCATAGGCAGTTCCAGATACAACGCTTGGTTGAGGAGAAGCAAATCCAAGCGCTTGTCTTTTAGATTTACGGGCATCGTGTTCTTTCCGTTCAGAAGCCTTGGCAGGTTTGGATACTGGTTTTTTGTGCGTTGTCACCACGATTTCGTCCAGAACCTCTGTGCCAGACATCATGATGTTCATGGTTTTTACTTTGTTTGGCTCAACTTTCAAGCGCACTAATTTCACCGTTTTATATCCTGTGTACAAGCATTCCAGCGTATAAATTCCGGGAGATAATTCGAAGCGATATTCGCCATTGATATCCGTAGTGGTGCTTAGAATGGAATTTGTGTCAATGAAGGCTTTGACCATAGCCCCAATAAGCGGTTCTTTTGTATCGGTGACTTTGCCGGTGAGAACGGCTTGAGAGAGGAGGGGTTGGGAGAGCAATGCACCAATAAATAGTGCCAGATAATTTCTGAGTTTCATGTTCGAAGTAAGTTTAGGTGAAAGATGGTGTGAGCGGAAATGATGCAGCCCCGGCTTGTATTGCACAAACCGGGGCTGCATTTTAATTTCCACATTGTGGACCAATAAGGATGGTTGATCAGTAGAGCACGGATTAAATATCAATCAAGTCTAAAATCCGTGTCATCCGTGTTCAGAAGCGATCTTATTCCATCCCCATTCTCTCTCCACCCGCATCTTTCTCCATCCGTTTGAACGCTTCCAAACCGCAATCCAGAAAGGCTTTGTATGCTACAGGGTCGTTCCCTTTGGCGTAGTCCGTGGGTTTGTTTAGCAGCGTTTTGCCATCGTGGTGCATGAGCACATAGTAAGGCTGGGCGCTTACGTCGAAGTTGTTGACTTGGAAGGAGGCCCATTTAGAGCCTACGGTGCGAAGTTTTTCGCCCGTTTTTGGATCGAGCAAATAGGCAAAATTATTGTCGGGGAAGAGGCGCACTTTCTCGTCCACATACAAGGAGACGACGACGTAGTCATTGCGGAGGCGGTCAAGAATGCCATTCAAGGGCCACACGGTTTCTTCCATTTTGCGGCAATTTACGCAGCCATGGCCCGTGAAATCCACAAAAATTGGTTTGTTTTCCAATTTTGCAACGGCCATCGCCTCATCAAAATCGTGGTAGCAATCCAAGCCATGCGGACAGCCGGGGCCGTCGTGGGCTTTGGCTTCATGTCCTTTCTTGAAACTATAATGAACGGGTGGCGCCAGACCGCTGAGCAAGGAAAGCGATTGGTAAGTGACCAGTCCCCAGCCTACATAAATGGCAAAAGCAATGGAGGTTAGTGCCAGAGTCATACGCCCTATTCCGGGTTTGCTTTCATTGCCCTTCCATTTCAAAATGCTCAGTTGATAAAGTCCCAACAACAGCGCGCAAAGTATCCAAATGACCATAAATGGCTCAAATTTCAGGATCCCCCATTGTTCCACCATGTCGGCAGTGCTGAGGAATTTGAAAGCCAAAGCGAGTTCCAAAATGCCCAGCGTCACTTTCACATTGTCCATCCAGCCACCCGATTTGGGCAGGGAATTCAGCCAGCCGGGGAACATGGCAAACAAGCCAAACGGCAGTGCCAAACCCAAACCGAAGCCAAACATTCCGATGGCAGGTTTCATGGGTATGAAACCCAAAAGCGAGGCGCCGGCATTGGAGCGGGCGGCTTCTACCAAAAGGGTTCCAACAATGGGGCCGGTGCAGGAAAACGAGACCAGCACGAGCGTGAACGCCATAAAAAACGTGCCAATCAGCCCACCCCGGTCGGCCAATTTATCACTTTTGTTTACCCAGGAAGAGGGCAGTTGAATTTCATAAAATCCGAAAAAGGAGAATGCGAACACGACCAGAAGCACGAACATCAGCAGATTGAACCACATATTCGTGCTCATATTGTTGAGCACAGAAGGGCCCAACAAAGACGTAAGCGCCGACCCAAGCACCACAAAAATCAGTACAATGCTGCCTGCGTAAATGAAGGCGTTGCGCAACCCTGCTTTGCGGTCTTTTGAGCGTTTCACGAAAAAACTGACCGTCATCGGGATCATTGGGAACACACAAGGCGTGAGCAGTGCAATGAGTCCGCCAATAAAACAAAGCAGAAACAAAGTAAGCCAGGAACCGTCGTCGCTGTTACCCTTGGAGCTGGTGTCGCCACAATTACCGACAAATTGGGCGGGGTTTATTTCGCGTTTGGAGTAGAAAAAGCCTTTGAAGTTTGGGTCGTCTGGTTTCTTCGATAAGGTGTCGTTTGGCGGGTCTGTGGTTACGATTGAATCGGGATTGGGCGGCGTATCTTTTTTCTTTAAACCTTCGACGGACGTGTTCTCTTTCCCTGTGGTTTCGGATGTTCCACACCCGTTTAGGGTTGGGATTTTGAACGTAAAATCCACATCCTTGGGCGGCAGACACATCTCGTCATTGCAAACCATGAAATTAAGGTATCCATTGATTGCCATTTTGGGGTCTGTCACTTCGACCCGTTGCGTTAGGATGGCTTTGTGCTTGAATTTGGTAAGCATCATGTCGAACACCTTGTCTTGAACTTTGATGATCTCACCGCTTTCTTTGGCCTTGCCCAGGAGCTTGTAATGTGCCCCTGCTTGAAAAGTAAGCGTGGTCGCTACGGGCCCATCCTCACTTTCGAGGAATTGAGAGTAGGTGTACCAGCCGTCCTCAATGACTCCGGTAATGATGAGATCCACTTGACAATTGCCCACATCCTTGGTAGAGAAGGACCATTTTATAGGGTTTTGCGCAAAAAGAGCCGTAGAAATCAAGACGGCTAACAGGGTGAGCAAGGGGCCGCCTACGCTTAGGCTACGGCGGATAAAGTTTCGATTACCGGTGTGCATATTATTTGGACAAGAATGGTAAATCAATGGTTGGTACTGCAGCCTTCCAGTGCGGGGATTTTGAAAGAAAAATCTACGTCCTTAGGCGGAAGGCACATTTCATCGTTGCAAGTCATGTAAGTAATATAGCCCGAAATGGGTTTGCTGGGATCTTTCACTTCCACACGTTGGGTGAGGATGGCCTTGTGCTTGAACTTCGTTAGGTTCATGTTAAAAATAGCGTCGTGGACCTTGATGATCTCACCGCTCTCCTTCGCTTTGTCGAGCAGTTTAAAGTTCGGGTTTTCCTGAAACGTAATCGAGGTGGCTACGGGGCCGTCTTCGCTTTCGAGAAACTGGGAGTATGTGTACCAGCCGTCGTCAAGGATGCCCGTAAAAATAAGGTCTACCTGGCAATTTCCCACGTCTTTGGCCGTGAATGACCATTTTATGGGGTTTTGAGCAAAGGCAGCAGTGGAAATCATGGCTGCAAACAGCGTGATGAGAGAGGTCTGGATGATGGTGCGCATAATTTTTTGGATAAAATTGGTAAGTATGAAGTTTAAAAACGGCCACAAAGAAACAGCGATTTGGCGCTGTGTTTCGCGCAAAGGCCGGGTTTAAAAGTATTTTAACCGGGGGAATGTCTGTGGTGAGCGTTTTGAGGTGACATCTCCGACGAAGGAGGAGGTGTCACCTCAAAAAAAGCAGCCTAATTTTCGCCCCTGCCGAAGACGCACCGCATGCCCCCAACGGGGTGCTGAAACTTCACCCAATGAACGGCAAAACCTTTTTAGGCGGGCTCTTTGGCGGCATCAAAGCGGAAACCCCGAACATCACGCCGTTGAGTGCGAGCTAGCGGATGTTCAAGGTATTTGTCAAGTCGAAAAGTGCGGTGGGCACGAAACATTCCCCTAATTTTGCTCCAAAACAGGTTCAAGCAAATTGTAGGCATAAAAAAGCCAATAAACACTCGTGGAAGAAGGAAGAATTGGAAGCCTATGATTATTCGGCCATGAGAGAGCAGGATAAACGAGGCAAATTGGTTCAGGCAGAAAAGAAAGGCGAGAAAAAGCGGGAGAATGAAATTGCCCGAGATATGAAAAAGGAGGGTGAACCGATTGAAAAAATAGTAAAATACACAGGGCTAACATTAAAAGAAATCGACGAAATATAAAATATCCAACCCTTCTAATCTTCTAAGGAACGCGGCACCAATAACTTAGTTATCTTAGGTCAACCATTTTTTCATCAGACAACCCTATTTTTCTGCGAATAGTGGGGCTATTTAAAGAAAAATAGGGGCCGTATAATGGAACAAAGGGTGGCATCAAATGACTGATTTATTGGTGCCGCGTTCCTAAACTTTCTAATGGTTTATTGGCTCTGATTTAAGGTCTTGCTTAGAGTCAGCATTTAAAGAACTTACAAAATCCAGCAAATATTTATTGAACTCATTCGGTTGTTCAAGATTAGAAACATGTCCGGCATTCTCAATAATTTTCAAACTGGAGCCTTTGATGTGCTTATGTATAAATTCAGATTGGGCTAGTGGTGTTACTTCATCTGCTCTGCCGCAAATAATAAGTGTTGGAATGCGAATAGCCTCTAAAGAAGAACAGGTTTCGGAACGCTCTGCCAAAGCAGTTAACCCAGCGGTAATGATCACCTTAGAATTTGCAAGCACAATACCGCGCAAGTTTTCAACTATTTCCATTTTATTCGTCAATGAATCAGGGTGGAAAACACTTTTAATAAATTTTTCATTAAATACATCTACGCCATCAAGGTTGATTTGTTCGATTGCTTTGTAACGCTTTTCTTTTACTTCTGCTGTGTCGGCAATACATTGCGTATCGCATAAAATCAACGCCTCAAACCGTTCAGGATACCTTTTTACCGCATTCAAAGAAATGTACCCTCCCATGGAGAGACCGCAAAGAATTGCCTTTTTTATATTTAATTTATCCATAAACAACACTAAATCTTCACAAAACAAGTCAATACTTAGCGGTGTTTTTTCATCTGTTGATTTGCCAAACCCGCGAATATCACAAGCTATTAAACGATTTAAAGATTTTAAACCATCAAGTTGCCCCTTCCACATCGACTTATCGAAAGGGTAGCCATGAAGAAATATTATAGGAATAATCCCTTCTCCAATATCATTGTATGAAATAGTGATATTGTTGACTTCTGTCAATAGATTATGATAGGAATTATCTAATTCCATTTTTACAATTTCGCTTGTTGGTAAATTTTCAATTTTTTCTGGCAGCTTTTTTTTAGCATCATTCTCCTCATAATCCTCAACTAAAATTACAAGTGAGTCGTAATAGGCTGTTAAGGTTTTAACGGTTATTCTCGGATTTTCTTCATAGGGAACGGTTATTGGCATTTCATTCAGGTGTTTCAGCAACTCAGGATGCTTTTCCCTAATGTTGTTAGTAATGCCTAAAATCTTTTCGTTCAACTCTAATTCTGTATTCATGTTTTTTTATTTACAAATTTTTTTTACTTTCAAGGAGCAAATTTACGCCTTTGAAGACCCAATAGCCTTATGTAATTAAAGTTAATAGTTATACAATTCACATGTTTACAGGCAAAAGACATAGACCATTCTATGGTATAGGGCAGGCGGTGCGAACCATCGAAGCGTTAGTTTTTTCGCCTTAGTGCGACTGGCCGTTTCAATGAAGTCGCTAAGGATACGCTGGACGAGTGGATATACTTCCTAAAAACAGCGGAAATCAAAGACGAATTCACTGCAAAGGGCTTGAAATCTGCGAGCCAGAAACTTGATATTTTGAAATTAGACCCTGCCGACCGCAAAGCCTATGACCAATATTTAGAAGCGCAGCGGAGCGATGCGAGTTTTGTGGAGACGGTGAAACTCGAAATCACAACTGCGGTTAATGAAGCGTTGAAAAGCAGAGAAGAAGAGATTGCTGAGGCTGGCTTGTTGGAAGGGCTTTCGATTGGAATTGTATCTAAATTAACAGGACTATCAACTTTGGAAGTACAAAACATCGCTGCCAGATTGGGTTTAAATAAATAAAATCGCCCATCTACCGCTATCGCAGCCCACAATTCCTGCTTTCCCCGTTCCTTTGGCCCAACTACCTGGCAATCATGCGCCCGGACCTGAGCCATGCTAAAAATCTCCTTTCCTACTGCCCACACGGTTTTGTTGCTGATCGCGGCCATCGTCGCTTTGATGACCTGGCTGATCCCTGCCGGGAAATACCAGACCTTGAAATATGATGCCGATCAAAAGGTGTTCCTCCATCAAAAATCGGATACCCAAACGATCAGTCTTCCGCCCGTTCAGGCCACGCTCGACCAACTGGGCGTCAAAACTGAGGTGCAAAAATTCACCCAAGGGGATATCAAAAAGCCCGTCGGCATTCCGGGCACTTACTATCAACTGGAAAGCCAACCACAGGGCTTTTTGGCTTGGGTTCAATCGCCCCTCAAGGGCATTGGTGCTGCTTTTGATGTGATTCTTTTTGTGCTCATTTTGGGTGGATTTATTGGTTTGCTCCAATCCATGGGCGCATTTGATGCGGGCATTGGGTGGCTGGCACTTCGGCTGAAAGGGCGCGAAAGATTGCTTATTTACGTCATCACGGGTTTGATCGCTCTGGGAGGGACGACTTTTGGTTTGGCCGAAGAAACGATCGGTTTTTACCCGATTCTGGTGCCGGTATTTTTGGCGGCAGGGTATGATGCGATCACGGCTTTGGCTTGTATTTACATCGGCTCCAGTATCGGCACTATGATTTCTGTAGTCAACCCGTTTAGTGTCATCATAGCCTCTAATGCGGCGGGCATCAATTGGACGAACGGACAAATGAGCCGGATCGCTTTCCTGGTTTTAGGCACGGGTATTTGTATTTGGTACATCTTGCGCTATGCCGAAAAAGTGCGTAAAAACCCCGAAAACTCTTTGATTTTCAAGCAAAAGGAGGCCATTGAAGCCATGTTTCTGCGGAAAGAAGGCGTGCAAACAGTTTCCTTGGATGGGCGCATTCGCCTTTCCCTGATCATTGCCCTGCTATGTTTTGTGGTGATGATCGTGGGCGTTTCGCGGCTTGACTGGTGGTTTATGGAGATGACCACGGTATTTTTTATAGGGTCATTGCTCCTCTTTTTGGTCTCAAAAATTAAGGAAAAAACCTTTGTGGATGCCTTCATCCGGGGCGCAAATGATCTGCTTTCGGTGGCACTTATCATCGGTGTTGCAAGGGGTGTGACGATCATCATGGAGGAAGGTTGTATTTCGGACACCTTGCTTTTTTATGCCTCCAATTTGGTAGAAGGCATGCCCAAGGGCTTGTTTATCACGGTGATGATGGGCTTGTTTGGGGTGCTTTCATTTTTCGTGCCTTCCTCCTCTGGTTTGGCCGTGCTTTCGATGCCGATCATGGCGCCCTTGGCGGATGTGGTGGGCGCTCCGCGCAGTGCGGTCGTGGATGCCTATATGTACGGCATGGGTCTGATGGCTTTTATTACGCCCACGGGCCTGATCTTGCCTTCACTCACAATGGTCAATGTCACGTTTGACCGCTGGCTAAAATTTGTGTTGCCCCTTTTGGGGTGGTTGACGTTGGTGAGTGTTTTGGTGCTTTTGGTGGGGGTATATGGAAAATAGGCTGCGAGGAGGATGGAATACGGATAACGCGGATGAGACACGGATTGACTCCTAATTACCTAAAAATCCGTGCCTCATCCGTGTTCCATCCCCTCGCACTTCCTTTACATCCCCGTCGTACCTTCGCCGACCAATATGGCACCCGATCACCCACACCTTCAAAACCTCCGCCAGCTCCTCCGCCAGGAAAGAGAAGCCGACCACCGCGCTTTTCTGGCCATGGTGCGCGAAAAACCACTCTCCGATCGCGTTGCGCAGGGCTACACTTGGTACCCGCTACAGGTGACAAACACCGGATTCGCCCTCAGCGAAAAAGCCTTTGTCATGGTGGAACGGACGACACATCTGAACGCGCCCCACCAACTCCGCGCCGGACAACCTGTAAGTCTGTTCACCCAGGCCACCGGGGTGGATCAACCCACCCAACAAGGGGTGATCAACTTCGTGGAGCGCAATCGCATGAAAATCATCCTCAATGCCCGGGATGTGCCAGACTGGCTCAACGCCGGCCAACTCGGGGTGGACATGCTTTTCGACGACCGCAGCTACCACGAGATGGACCGCGCCTTAGAAAAAGTAATGGCTGCTAAAGGCGACCGGCTGGCAGAATTGCGGCAGATATTGACGACTCCCCAAAGTGCGCAACGGAAGGGCGTTTCCCAGCCTGTGCCTGTTCAGGTTCCGGCAATTTTGACCAATACCACCGAAACGCAAGCAATTTCTTACCCACCACTAGAAGTCCCTACCGTTTTAACAAACGACGATCCCGCGACTCCCACCAAAACGGGCGAGAGACTGGGATTGAATGATTCTCAATGTGCCGCTGTAGAGGCCATCCTCCACAATCCCGATGTGGCGATCATCCACGGTCCGCCGGGCACTGGGAAAACGACCACTTTGGTAGCGGCGATCAAAGCCTTGGCCCAAACCGAAAGTACGGTGCTCGTGTCAGCGCCCAGCAATACCGCCGCCGACCTGCTCACCGAACGCCTGGCTGCACAGGGCCTGAACGTGGTGCGCATCGGCAATATCAGCCGCGTGGACGATAGTGTGCTCCAGCATACCGTGGACGCGCTGTTGGCGGCGCATCGCGAGGCCAAAAACATTAAAAAGGTAAAGATCGAAGCGGCAGAATACCGTCGTCAAGCGGCGCGATTTAAGCGCAGCTTTGGGGCGGAAGACCGCCGCGAACGCACGCACCTCAAACAACAAGCGCGTGACTTGGATGGCTGGGCGCGCATGCTGGAAGACCGGGTGATCGAAGAAATTCTGAGCGGTGCACAGGCGATTACCTGCACCTTGGTTGGCGCGGCGCACCCGCTTTTGGAGAAGCGGCGGTTTCGCACCTGCGTAATTGACGAGGCAGCACAGGCCCTCGAACCTGCCTGCTGGATCCCGATCCTCAAATGCAGTCGGGTAGTGCTTGCGGGCGACCCGTTTCAACTACCGCCGACGGTCAAAAACCTCGAGGCTGCGCGTCAGGGTTTATCCACCACCCTGATCGAACGTTGTCTGGAAGCGCTGCCCGAGCAGGTCAACCTGCTCACGGTACAATACCGTATGCATCAGGTGATTATGGGTTTTTCCAATCAATACTTTTACGAAGGCGCTTTGGTGGCGCACGATAGTGTAGCAAGGCGAGAACTGTACATTCCCGACTTCCAGCCCGCAGAAACAGGGGTTACGTTTATTGACACGGCGGGTTGCGGTTT
>Ga0105044_10014512_pt1 | contig 10657 bp, 13 predicted proteins | sample MAT01_FD_78092 | JGI IMG/M metagenome (GOLD analysis project Ga0105044, IMG submission 78092) | Freshwater microbial communities from Lake Fryxell liftoff mats and glacier meltwater in Antarctica - MAT-01 | ecosystem: Environmental > Aquatic > Freshwater > Ice > Liftoff microbial mat | place... | reverse complement strand
GTCGCGACCCGGGGCAGAGTGTCCGGTACGCCCAGCCAGTGCGCGCTGGAACGCATGCGAGTGCAGGTTGGGCATCGCCGGCACCACCGCACCTTGCAGGCACGTGCCCACGCGTGCCGTGCCTGCCTCGACACTGACGATGATGCCTGCCGCGTCGACATCGAGTGTGACATCGCGCGCCCAGCCATCCGGCCGCAACGCGAAGGGGGCCCACCACTGCGTCATGCGGCGATCCGGTGAATGGTCGCCACCAGTGCGACGGTGGTGTCGCCCACGGGGGCAATGCGCACATCGGTGAGATCATCCACGACGTCGCGCAGTACGATCCACGTGCAATCGTCATTCACGCGCGTTGGCGTTCCCGCCGCCATCGCCACCTCGACCGCGCCCGTGGCCACGTAGCAGAGCATCGCATCGGCAGCCGGCAACGTGGCGGCGTGTTGGCGCATGACGGTCAACTGCGCCCGCGCGACATCCCGCCGCACCATCAGGTTGAAGTCGCGCGTCGGGCCGTTGCCCAGCGTGCAGTGGATGGCCCACTCACCCGGGAAGCGCACGGGCTCGAACAACAGTTTCATGTCGGCGTGCCATGCGGCACTGTCGAGGCGCATCCCGGTTCCTTCAAGCAACACGATGGTGCGGTCCACCCCGGGAAAGTGCGAGAACGGGCCGCTTCGCTGCACCAGTGCGATGCTGGCGCGCCAATCGAAGGCATCCATGCCCGCCCCGGCCGGCTCCACATGCAGGTCGAGCGCCACGCCGCCGCCATTTTTCCAAGGCTTGCGCACGTAATCGGCGGGTTGCAACACCTGATGCATCGCAGGAGGCTTGCCGCGGATTCGCGGCATGTCGGTGGTGGAAGCGCTCGATTGTAAACCCGAGGTCATTCCCGCATTGACAGGACCGCGCCGTAACGCCTAGATTCGGTGGTCTGCAACCTACTTTCGGAGATTTGCTCATGCGTATCATCATCGCCGCATCCGTCTGTGCGACGGCCCTTGCTTTGGCCACCCCGGCCGCCGCCCAGGAAACCAAGGTCGCCATCGGCATCTCGGGCTGGACCGGCTTCGCGCCGCTCACGCTGGCGAAGGAAGCCGGCATCTACAAGAAGAACGGCCTCGACGTCTCGATCAAGAAGATTCCGCAGAAGGATCGTCACCTCGCCATCGCCTCCGGCGACATCCAGTGCGCGGCCACCACCGTCGAGACCTACATCGTGTGGAACGCCAACGGCGTGCCCATCACGCAGCTCGTGCAGCTCGACAAGTCCTTCGGTGCCGACGGCCTGGCCGTGCGCGGCAACGTCGCCAGGATCGCCGACCTCAAGGGCAAGACCATCGGCGTCGATGCACCCGGCACGGCGCCGTACTTCGGCCTCGCCTGGATCCTGAAGAAGAATGGCATGTCGATGAAGGATGTGAAGGCCGCCACGATGAGCCCGCAGGCCGCGGCAAACGCGTTCATTGCCGGTCAGATCGATGGCGCGATGACGTACGAGCCCTATCTCTCCGGCGTGCGCGACAAGCCGGAGGCCGGCAAGATCATCGCCACCACGCTCGATTATCCGATGGTGATGGACACGTTCGGCTGCACGCCGGCGTTCATCAAAGCCAATCCAAAAGCCGCCAAAGCTCTGGTCGACAGCTACTTCGAAGCCGTGGAGATGATCAAGAAGGATCCCGCGAAGAGCTACGAGATCATGGGTGCCGATGTGAAGCAAAGCGGCGAGCAGTTCGGCAAGTCCGCCGCGTACCTGCGCTGGCAGGACAAGGCCGCGAACCAGACGTTCTTCGCCGGCGAGTTCCAGAAATTCAGCGCCGAAGCCGCCGACCTGCTGCTGGAACTTGGCATCATCAAGCAGAAGCCCGACCTCACGACGATCGTGGACACGTCGTTCATCAAGTAACATCCGCCCACGGAACGTCGACCGGCTGTCCCGCACCCGGTCGACGATTCGTGCGCCGCGCATGACCCCGCTCAAGCCCATTCCGCCGGGACGCCGCGTCGTCTACGGCGTCGCGTTCTTCATCCTGTTCATCGCGCTGTGGAGCGCGGCGACGTTCGGCGGCTTCGTGTCGAAGACCTTTCTGGCCGATCCGATGACGATGCTGCGCGAAGGGTACCTGCTCTTCACCGAGCACGGCTTCGCCAAGGACATCGGCATGACCGTGTGGCGCGTCGTGGGCGGCTTCGTGCTGGCCACGTTGTTCGCGGTGCCGCTCGGCATCGCGATGGGCGCGTACAAGCCCATCGAAGCCTTCTTCGAACCCTTCGTGTCTTTCGCGCGTTACCTGCCGGCCTCCGCCTTCATTCCGCTGCTGATCCTGTGGGCGGGCATCGGCGAGATGCAGAAACTGCTGGTGATCTTCATCGGCTCGTTCTTCCAGATCGTGCTGATGGTGGCCGTCACCGTCGGCGCCACGCGCCGCGACCTGGTGGAGGCCGCGTACACGCTGGGCGCCAATGCATCGGGCGTCGTGCGCCGCGTGCTGCTGCCCGCCTCCGCGCCGGCGATTGCCGAGACATTGCGCCTGGTGCTGGGCTGGGCATGGACCTATGTGATCGTCGCCGAGTTGATCGGTGCGTCGTCGGGCATCGGCCACATGATTACCGATTCGCAAGCCCTGCTCAACACCGGCCAGATCATCTTCGGTATCATCGTGATCGGCGTCATCGGCCTCATCTCGGACTACATGTTCAAGTGGGGCAACCAGCGGCTGTTTCCATGGGCGCTGGTCTAGCGTGAGCAAACTTGCGATCGAAGGCGTGGGCCGCATCTTTCCCGGCGTGCGCGGCGGTGCGCCCACGCAGGCGCTGCAACCAACATCATTGCAGGTCGCCGACAACGACTTCATCACCATCCTCGGGCCCTCGGGGTGCGGCAAGTCCACGCTTCTGCGCATCGTCGCCGGGCTCGACGTCCCCACGTCGGGCCGCGTGCTGCTCGACGGCGTCGCCGTCGCGGGCCCGGGCGCCGACCGCGGCATGGTGTTCCAGAGCTACACGCTGTTCCCGTGGCTCACCATTCGCGAAAACGTCTGCTTTGGCCTGCGCGAACGCAACATCGGCCGCGCCGACCAGGAGGAGCGCTCGAAGTACTGGCTGGCCAAGGTGGGCCTCACCGGCTTCGAAAACCATTACCCGAAGCAACTCTCCGGTGGCATGCAGCAACGCACGGCCATCGCGCGCGCGCTGGCCAACGATCCCAAGATCCTTCTGCTGGATGAACCCTTCGGCGCGCTCGACAACCAGACCCGATCGCTGATGCAGGAGCTGCTGCTGTCGATCTGGGAATCCGACCGCAAGACCATCCTGTTCGTCACACACGACATCGAGGAGGCCATCTTCATGGCCAACCGCGTCGTGGTGATGAGCGCCCGGCCCGGTCGCATCAAGGCCGAGCTTCCGGTCACGCTGCCGCATCCGCGGCACTACACGGTGAAGACCACGCCGGAGTTCTCCGCACTGAAGGCCGAGCTCACCGAGGAGATCCGCGTCGAGGCGCTGAAGGTGGCCTGACCCAGTACCTTGCGCCATGCGGGCATCGAATAGGCGCGGCCGAAGCTCGCATGCAGATGTGTGCGCCGTTAACGGATCGGTGCCGCAAACTCGCGCAGCGCCTCGCGGTTCACCTCGATACCCAGCCCGGGTCCATCGGGAATCTGCACCACGCCCTGCACGTGCTCGATCGGCTGCATCAGCACGGCCTGCCGGAACGGATGCTCGGAGCGGTCGAACTCCAGCAACGGCTCGCGCGGCGTGAGGCGTAGCGGCGAGTGCGGCAGCACCGCCAGCAACTGTAGTGATGCCGCCAGCGCGATGCCCGTGCCCCAGACGTGTGGCACATAGCGCACGCCGAACGCCGCCGCCATGTCGGCGATCTTCTTGCACTCGGAGATGCCACCCGCCGCGCAGGTATCCGGCTGGATGATGTCCATCGACCGCGACGTCAGCACCTCCCGGAAGCCCCAGCGCGTGAACTCGCATTCACCACCGGCCACTGGAATCGGCTGGCCCTGCCGCACCTCGCGATAGCTCATGAGATCCTCGGGGATCACCGGCTCCTCGAACCAATCGATGTCCTGGTCGGCCACCGCGCGACCGAGCGCGATGGCTTCGATGGCGTCGTATCCGTGATTGGCATCGAGCATCAGTCGCGGCTTGGGGCCGATGCGCTTGCGCACCGCGCGAATCAGCGCGACATCGGCGTCGACGCCGAAGCCGATCTTCAACTTCGCCGCGTGAAAGCCCTGCTCGACATAACCCGCCACTTCGTCGACCACGTACTCCAGCGGATCGCCATGCTCGACGCGATACGTCCCTGTCGCGTACGCGCGCACCGACGTGCGCAGCGGCCCGCCCAGCAGGCGATGCACCGGCACGCCGAAATGCTTGCCCTTGAGATCCCACAACGCGATGTCCACACCGGACAGCGCGCTGATCGCGAGTCCCTTCTGCCCCTGGTCGCGATACGCGCCATACAGGTCTTGCCAGATGGCGTCGGTGGCCAGTGCATCGGCACCAATCAACCGCCTGGCATACGCCGACACGATCGCCGCGTTGAGCGGCGCCGGGCCGAAGCATTCGCCCCAGCCGGTGGTGCCATCATCGGCCACCACTTCCACGATACAGGCGGCACGCACGCTGGTGCCGTTGAACGACCAGTGAAAGGGTTCGGTCAGCGGCGCTTCGAGGACATGCACGCGCAGGTCGGCGATCGTCAGTCGCATCAGTAGCGTCCGCCGTTCTTCTGCCAGCGCCACGCATCGGCGCAGATGGCATCCAGTCCGCGCGTGGCCGTCCAGCCCAGCAGCTTCTCCGCGCGCTGCGGATCGGCGTAGTAACTCGATACATCGCCCGGCCGCCGCGGCGACATCGACTTCGCGATCGTGCGACCGCAGGCGCGCTCGAACGCGCTGACCACTTCCAGCACCGAATGCCCGCGACCGGAGCCCAAGTTGAGCGTGACCGCGCCGTGCGTCTTCGCAAGGTAGCGCAGCGCCGCCACGTGTCCTTCCGCCAGGTCCTGCACATGCAGGTAGTCGCGGATGCCAGTACCGTCGGGCGTGGGCCAGTCGCTGCCATAGATCGAGAGGTCGGAGAGCTCGCCGCCGGCGATCTTGCACAGCAGCGGCACAAGATTATTGGGACGACCACGGGCGGCCTCACCCAGCATCCCCGAAGCGTGCGCGCCGGCGGGATTGAAGTACCGCAGGACCGCGATGCGCCAGTTGGGATTGGCGTGCGCCAGGTCGCGCACGAAATCCTCGACCACCCGTTTGGTGCGCCCGTATACGCTCTGCGGCCGCAGTGCGGCATCCTCGGCCACCGGCAGGTCGCCGGGCTGGCCGTACACGGTGGCCGACGAGCTGAAGACGAGTTTGGCCACGCCAGCCTCGCCCATCACCTCGACCAGCGCGATGGCGCCGCCCACATTGACGTCGTAGTAGGCCAGCGGCCGGGCCTCCGATTCGCCGACGGACTTCAAGCCTGCGCAATGGATCACGGCGGTGATCGGGTGGTCATGAAATGCCGAGCGCAGCGCAACGACATCGCGCACGTCGGCATGGATGCACGCCACCGGCCGGTCGGCCAGCGACTGCAATCGCGGTATCACTGCGGGGGTACTGTTCGAGAAATTGTCGAGGACGACGGGCGTATAGCCGGCGTGCGCCAGCTCCACGACGATGTGGGATCCGACGTAGCCCGCGCCGCCCGTCACAAGTACCGTTTCCGTCATTGCCGCGCCGGTGCTGGAAAGCGCTAGATGCTACACGACGCGATGCGTCGCGCAAATGAAAACGCCGGACAAACTGTCCGGCGCTTCAAATGCAACCGCTTGGCCTGCCTTGCGTTACGCCTCGGTCGTGCCTTCCGGCGCGGCCTCGGGGCTCGGGCGGTCCATCAGTTCGACGAACGCCATCGGTGCTGCGTCGCCCTGCCGGAAGCCGAACTTCAGGATGCGCAGGTAACCACCCGGGCGACCCTGGTACCGCGGACCCAGCTCGTTGAAGAGCTTGGTGACGATGTCGCGGTCCCGCAGGCGGTCGAACGCCAGGCGGCGATTGGCCACCGTGGGGTTCTTGGCCAGCGTGATCAGCGGCTCGGCGACGCGACGCAGTTCCTTGGCCTTCGGCAGCGTGGTCTTGATGGCCTCGTGCAGGAACAGCGAGTTGGTCATGTTGCGCAGCATCGCCAGGCGATGGCTGCTGGTGCGGTTCAGTTTCCGCAGTCCGTGACGGTGTCTCATGATGCGTGATCCTTACTGTACGGTGGCGCAGATTTTCACCGCGCTCGATTCTTGGTCTATTGAAATTCCGCTTACGGGCGATCGAGCCCGGCCGGCGGCCAGTTTTCGAGCTTCATGCCGAGCGAGAGCCCGCGCGAAGCCAGCACTTCCTTGATTTCGTTCAGCGACTTGCGACCCAGGTTCGGGGTCTTCAGCAGCTCGGTTTCCGTGCGCTGGATGAGATCGCCGATGTAATAGATGTTCTCGGCCTTCAGGCAATTGGCCGAACGCACCGTCAGCTCGAGGTCGTCGACCGGACGCAGCAGGATCGGGTCGACCTGCGGCGAGCTGCGCTCGGTGGCAGGCGTATCCGTGCCCTTCAGGTCGGCGAACACCGACAGCTGCTCGACCAGAACGGAGGCGGCGTAACGCACCGCTTGCTCGGGCTCGACGACGCCGTTGGTTTCGATGTCGAGCACCAGCTTGTCGAGGTCGGTGCGCTGTTCGACGCGCGCCGATTCAACGGCATAGCTCACGCGGCGAACCGGCGAGAACGATGCGTCGAGCAGGATGCTGCCGATCGTGCGGCCACCTTCGGGCTTGACACGCGCCGTGGCGGGTTGATAGCCGCGGCCCTTCTCGACCCGGATCTCCATCTCGAGCTTGCCACCGGCGGTGAGATGCGCGATGACGTGTTCGGGATTGATGATCTCGACATCGTGGTTGGGTTCGATGTCCGCGGCGGTGACCACACCTTCGCCGGACTTGGCGAGGCGAAGCATCACATGGTCGCGGTTGTGCAGCTTCAACACGACGCCCTTCAGGTTGAGAAGGACATCGACGACGTCTTCCTGCACGCCGTCGAGCGCCGAGTATTCATGCAACACGCCGCTGATCTTGACTTCGGTGGGAGCGTAGCCGGGCATCGACGACAACAACACGCGCCGTAGCGCGTTGCCCAGCGTATGACCATAACCACGCTCGAACGGCTCCATCACCACCTTGGCGTGGAACGGGGACGTCGATTGCACGTCGATGATGCGCGGTTTCAATAGAACATTGCTCTGCATGCGAAATCCTCTTGCGAATCCGGAGGGGGCGCCGGAATTGCGCGACTGCCTGAATGCCGTTTACTTCGAGTACAGTTCGACGACCAGGCTTTCGTTGATGTCCTGGCCGAATTCGGAACGCTCGGGCGCGCCCTTGAAGGTGCCGGTCATCTTCTTGGCGTCGACTTCGACCCAGGAAGGAAGGCCAACCTTCTCGGCAAGCTGCAGCGAATCGACGATGCGCAACTGCGCCATCGACTTCGCGGTAACGCTGACCACGTCGCCTGCCTTCAGAATGGCGGAGGGCACGTTCAGGGAACGACCGTTGACCATGATGGCGCAGTGCGTGACCAGCTGCCGTGCTTCAGCGCGCGTGGAACCTAGGCCCATCCGGTACACCACGTTGTCGAGACGGGACTCGAGCAACTGGAGCAGGTTGGTGCCCGTGGAGCCCTTGCGGCGCTGGGCTTCGGCGAAGTAACGACGGAACTGACGCTCGAGAAGACCGTACATGCGACGGAGCTTCTGCTTCTCGCGCAACTGGTTGCCGTAATCCGACATACGCATGCCGGATTTCACGCCGTGCTGGCCGGGTTTGGTTTCCAGTTTGCACTTGGAGTCGAGCGAACGACGCGCGCTTTTCAGGAAAAGGTCAGTGCCTTCCCGTCGCGCCAGCTTGCATTTGGGTCCGAGATATCGAGCCACGTTAGCTATCCTAGGGTGCTATGAATGAAATGACTGTAGGCGAGGTTTCAACCTCGCACTGACTAATGAATCAAATACGCCGGCGTTTGGGCGGCCGGCATCCGTTGTGCGGCACCGGCGTGACGTCAGTGATGCTCGAGATCTTCATGCCCAGCGCGTTCAGCGCGCGGACCGCCGATTCGCGGCCCGGGCCGGGGCCCTTGATCCGCACTTCGAGGTTCTTGACGCCGCACTCCGCCGCGGCGCGGCCGGCGGCTTCGGCCGCGACCTGCGCTGCAAACGGGGTCGACTTGCGCGAACCCTTGAAGCCTGCACCACCCGACGTTGCCCATGAAAGCGCATTGCCCTGGCGATCGGTGATCGTGATGATCGTGTTGTTGAAGGACGCGTGGATGTGCGCGATGCCTTCGGTCACGTTCTTCTTGACCTTCTTGCGCGCGCGCGCCGCGGTTGCCTTCTGGGACGGTTGCTGTGCCATCGTCGTATTTCCTCAAACCTTCAAATTAGTCCGGGCCGTGAAACGGGCGCCTTACTTGGTCACGCCCTTGGCAAGCGCAACGGTGCGGCCCTTCTTCGGACCCTTGCGGGTACGGGCATTGGTGCGGGTACGCTGGCCGCGGACCGGCAGGCCCTTGCGGTGACGCGAGCCGCGGTAGCAGCCGAGATCCATCAGCCGCTTGATGCTCATCGTGTTCTCGCGACGAAGATCGCCTTCGACGGTGAACTTGCCCACCTGCTCGCGGATCTTGTCCATCTCGCTGTCGGACAGGTCCTTGACCTTGGTCGCCGGCAAAATGCCGGTGACGGCGCAGATCTTTTTCGCGCGCGTGGGGCCGATGCCGAAGATCGCCTGCAGCGCGATCACGGTGTGCTGGTGGTTCGGGATGTTGACGCCTGCAATACGGGCCATATGCTTAACCTGTCGTTATCTGGTGGTGACGTGCCACATCAACCCTGGCGCTGCTTATGGCGCGGGTCCGTGCAGATCACGCGCACAACACCGTTGCGGCGGATGATCTTGCAATTGCGGCAGATCTTTTTTACCGAAGCCAAAACTTTCATCATTCACTCCGTTTTTCTATTTCGCGCGGAAGGTGATCCGCGCCCGGGACAGGTCGTAAGGCGAGACTTCCACCGTTACCTTGTCGCCCGGCAAGATCTTGATGTAGTGCATCCGCATCTTCCCCGAGATATGCCCCAGTACCACATGCCCGTTTTCGAGCTTCACGCGGAACGTGGCATTGGGCAGCATCTCGACGACTTCGCCCTGCATCTGAATCGTGTCTTCTTTCGCCATCAGCGCGTCGGCAGTCCGCCTTTGAAATTGGCCTTCTTGAGAAGGCTTTCGTACTGCTGCGACATGAGATAGGCCTGCACCTGGGTCATGAAGTCCATCGTTACAATCACGATGATCAGCAGCGACGTTCCACCGAAATAGAACGGCACGTTTTTCCATGCGATCAGAAAGTTCGGGATGAAGCACACGATCACCAGGTAGATCGACCCCAGCAGCGTCAGGCGCAGCGTGATCTTCTCCAGGTACTTCGCCGTCTGGTCGCCCGGGCGGTAGCCTGGAATGAACGCACCGCCCTTCTTCAAGTTGTCCGCCGTCTCCTTCGGGTTGTACTGCAACGCCGTATAGAAGAAGCAGAAGAAAATAATCGCTGCCGCATACAGCAGTTCGTGCACCGGCTGCCCCGGTGCCAGCGTGGACGCGAGGTCACGCAGCCAGATCGTGTTGTCGCCCTGGCCGAACCACTGCGCAATGGTGGCGGGGAACAAAATGATCGACGACGCGAAAATGGGCGGAATGACGCCGGCCATGTTCAATTTGAGCGGCAGGAACGAGCTCTGCCCCTGGTACACCTTGTTGCCCACCTGGCGCTTCGCGTAATTCACGAGGATCTTGCGCATCGCGCGCTCGACGAACACCACGAAAGCCGTCACGCCGATCACCAGCGCCGCAATGCCCAGCACCAGCGGGTACGAATAGGCACCCGTGCGCGCCTGCTCCAAAGTCAATCCGATCGCACTGGGCAGACCCGCGGCGATACCCGCGAAGATCAACAGCGAGATCCCGTTGCCCAGCCCGCGCTCGGTGATCTGCTCGCCCAGCCACATCAGGAACATCGTGCCCGACACCAGCGTGACGATCGACACGAAGCGGAACATGGGTCCCGGATCGAGCACCAGCCCGGCTTGCGTTTCCAGCGCCACCGAGATGCCCAGCGCCTGGAATAGCGCGAGGCCCAGCGTGGCGTAACGCGTGTACTGCGTAATCTTGCGGCGGCCGGCTTCGCCTTCCTTCTTCAGTGCTTCGAGCGTGGGCACCACCACCGTGCACAGCTGCATGATGATGGACGCCGAGATGTACGGCATGATGCCCAGCGCGAAGATCGAGAAGCGCGACAGCGCGCCACCCGAGAACACGTTGAAGAGCGCAAGGATGCCACCCTGCTGCTGCTGGAACAACTCGTTCAACACGGACGCGTTGATGCCCGGCACCGGGATATGCGTCCCGATCCGGAAAACGACGAGTGCGCCCAGCAGAAACCAGAGGCGCTTCTTGAGATCGCCGTACTTGTTTCCGCTTTTCAGCGCCGGATTGGCAGTAGCCACGTAGTCCTTTTCGAATCCCTGAATGGTTGCGTGGGCGTTACGCCACGCTGCCGCC
>Ga0105044_10014506_pt1 | contig 10659 bp, 15 predicted proteins | sample MAT01_FD_78092 | JGI IMG/M metagenome (GOLD analysis project Ga0105044, IMG submission 78092) | Freshwater microbial communities from Lake Fryxell liftoff mats and glacier meltwater in Antarctica - MAT-01 | ecosystem: Environmental > Aquatic > Freshwater > Ice > Liftoff microbial mat | place... | reverse complement strand
CTTTGCGCGTGCTCGATGAAATCGATTGAGAGTGCGCATGATTATTTCTAAAACGGAGGTCACCAGTCGCGGATTCGGACATTCTTCTTCCACCACACGAAGGGCAGAAGCCTCGCTTTTTGCATGAAAACGCGACGAGTCGCTCGTCTTTACATGACTCGCAGTGAACTCTTAAAAATCCATACTGAAGAAAAGTCCCTTCGGCTCCGCCATTTGACAAGTACATATTACGTATGTACAATAATCTGAGATGAAATTTGATTGGGATCCTGCGAAAGCTGGAGAAAACGTAAAACGCCATGACGTCAGTTTTGACGAGGCGACAACAGTTTTCTTCGATGAATTGGCAAAAGTCGCGGCGGATCCAGACCACTCCGATGATGAAGACCGATTTATCATTGTTGGTTTCAGTTCTCGGCACCGACATTTACTTGTTGTTCATTGTTATCGAGATCGAGACGAGGTCATTCGCTTGATAAGCGCAAGAACGCTTACGAAGAAAGAACGGAAGAAATTTGAGGAAGGCTTATGAAAAAAGAATACGATTTTTCGAAAATGAAATGGGTGCCAAATCCCTATGTAAAGAAGCTTAAGAAAAGTATTACCATTCGAGTAGATCAAGATGTGTTGGAGTTTTTTCAACATCAAGGCGAGCAGATGGGTATTCCATATCAAACCTTGGTAAATCTTTTTTTGCGAAGCTGTCGAGAGGGGAACTTTAAGCCCAAACTTGATTGGGTAAAACGAAGTTAAGGGCAACGCAAACTTTCCAGGAATCGTCTCTCTTAGAACAAGTATTTTCAATTGATTTCGAAAGCTTCGGATCGACGGTTTATAAACTAACTGTCGATGAACCATTGGTGGAGTTGACCCTGACCAGAATCATTTCTCATCTGAAGAGCTTTCCTCTGATGGGAGGGTAGTGGGCAAATCACAGGCGCGGTCTGTCTTAGTCATCATCAAGTTAAGAACATCTTTAGCTCTTTCTAAAATGCCCTGCTTGTTCGGCTCTTGAACCTCGGGGTTAGGCTTTTTTAATTTTTCGTTTTCTTCAGAAAGCTTGCGCGCCTCTTCCTTCAATTGAGTCAGTTCAACTTTCAGCCTGGCCATATCCTCGTCAGTTTCATGCAAACGAATTCCTAATTCCTTGTTATCGGTGGTTATTTGTATGAGTCTTTCATTTATTTCTGCTAAATCGCCCTCCAATTGCTTTGATTTTTCAATGGCTAGGTTCTTTAGTTTTATACCGATTGCTGACAATACCGCTGCGTTGTACTGATCCGTTTCCTTTGCTTCCGCACCAGCTCTGATTTCCTCGTCTCGAGGCTCTATGTAGCCAGAACTGACTGCGGCAACGCGAGCGTTAAAACGACGACTCGACTCAGAAATTAAAATTGATCTAAGTGCATCTTCAGGAGAAGCAGATATTTTTAGGGTGTCATTAAAAGTTTTTAAAGATTTTTTAGGATCTTTTTCTTCATAAGTTTTTCTCCAACCACGCATCAGACCAGGATCGTCACGTTGTGTGGTTTTCCACCATTCAGTTCCTCTTAATTGCCAACCGGCAGTTCCTCTTCCATTCTGTATACCGATTATTCGTCCGGTTTTCTTATCAATGCCAATTAGAACGGCTGGATTTATGCTGTTTATTGGCCCTGAATTAAATGAAATAGCCGAACCAAACTCTACGAAAGTAATGCGAGTGTCTTCCCATGTACGAACATAATTTATGTTGTCGCCATAAAAGCTACCACCAAAAACGCCATCACCATCACGCGGCGGTGTGAACTCTACTCGTTCTCTTGAAGGGGAATTTTGATTACCAGTCGTTGATTATGCAAACGGCCCTGAAACAATTGTAAGCGGAACAATAAAAAAAATAGTTAGGAATTGAGTTTTCATGCTTGGATCCTCGCTTTTCATGTTTTACAGCTGTCAAAGTCCTTTACACTTTTCGTCTTAGAAAATGACAGACGAGGCCCTAGTGATTTATGTAGTAAGCTATATGCCTATAATCATCGGTCTTTGCTCAGTATTTTAATGAATAAATTCAATTTGATATGGTTAACTTGTTCAAAAAAACATCCTTAACTGCGACATATGTGTGGCAGATGCCCCCATTCATCAATTCAATATTCTCTTCACCATTTGTGGATGCCATCCCCGGCCTCGAAGCTTTGTTGGGATTTTCATCTGTGTGAGAAATTGGGCGATCTGCCGAAGAGTAAGCCCCTTACTTCGGAGATCTTCAATCGCCCGAACCACCCGAAGCTCGGCTATATGGGGCACGACTTTATCGGCTATTTTTTTTCGTCCGAATCGGACCTGAGCTGAATTTCCATGAGGTCGATGGGGCTCGCGAAGTGCTATTCCATGCGATCTTTAAGCCTTCAACGAGGTATTTTTGATGGAGGAACGCGGGTACGTTTGTGGCACAGAAGGCCCGCCATTCTTCAATTTTTGGGTTCTACTCGATTGAGTGTGGGTAAGTTTTTAAGCATCAGTGAAAACCAGCATATAGAGCGCGTCGTCTGTAATTTTCAAAGTTCTGATATCCGCACGCCCTTCTTTTGATGACCTTTGCAAGGTTGTTGAACCCTTCGCTTAAGTGGATTCATTGCGGCGCCGATATCAGAGATCGAGGCGATTATTTCGAGGCACTCCACGGTCGTGCAGCTGATCGATAACGCGTGGGTCCATCTCCTTCATATTGATATCAAGAATACTGCGACAGGAGAAAACAACCTAAAAGAATGAGAGACCCAATGCTTAAAATAAGCACTCCGCCTGCAGCACAATCTTTGGCTTGCGCAATTAGCGGATGCATTTCCGGATGGAGTCGATCGATTGTTCTCTCAAGGGCAGAGTTAACTAGTTCCCCCGATAAGATCATGGCTATCATGATCGTAAAAAGACCCCACCAAATCGAAGAGGCGTGAAAGAAGAACAAAACTCCATAGGCTCCTAAGCCACAAAGAAGTTGCCAACGAAAGCTCGGCTCGGTTTTCAAAGCAACCCAAATACCATTCATTGCAAATTGAAGTCGCTTCTTAAAAACTTGATTCTTCATTTCTATCATTATGATTACCACCTGTAGTCGATAGAAGCGATCATTCCCACTGAGCTAGGAAAAACCACCCACTGAAAATGGTTCACCGATGCTTTTTCAGTGCTATTTGGAGCGTGAAAAAAATAAGGAATAGCGAAGCCTATCGCTGAACCTGCAGCCGCCCCAACCAAAACATCGGTAAGATAATGGCGATCGGCTGCGACTCTTAAGTAGGAAGTAAATCCCGCAAGAGCTAATCCTCCAGCCCATATCCAAGGCGCTTCTTCTCTCTGTCGAAGTGAGGCTACTGTTCCGCTTGAAGTCGCAAGTGCAAAGGCAATCGTCGAATGCCCCGAATAGAAAGATGTATTTCGAGCCGATTGGTTCGCATGAGCTCCGGTAAAATGAGTATCAGGGCGCTCTCGTCCTACTAAGAATTGAACAATCTGTCCGGCCAGACCCGCGACGAGGGTGGCTTCGGAAATAACAAGCGCGTCTTCATAAAAACTTCCAAAATCATGATGCTTCCAATCCAACCACGCATGTGTCCCAAGTGTCCAAGCAGGAGTGAGAACAAAGCCGGTGAGATGACTTAAATTATTCGCAAGATTTGTCTTTGACCAACGCATTTTATTTCGGCTCGAAGAATCAAATCCATTTGAGTCACACCATTGACAGTGCGAAGGCGAAAGCTGCGCTTCAAAGATAGTGAAAGCCCCAACGGTAATTCCAGTTGCAGCAATAGTGGGAAGATTCAAGGAGGAACTAAACCGAAGGCGCGGATTGAGTTCACGAGCGCTTAGCAAACAGAGGGGCAATGTCAGGAAAATAAAAATAATCGAAAAAACTAAGAGAGGTCGTGTCCGCAAGATGCACATATTAAACCAATGAAGGTTCTGGTAGTATAGCCGTCAAAATGAATTCTTTTTCAAGTTGGCAAATCTTTGCTCTAGGATCGGCGTTCTTCGCAGCTCTAACTGCGATATTCGGGAAGATCGGCGTGTCAGGTATTAATTCAAACCTTGCCACTCTTTTCCGCACGGTTGTCGTTCTCTTTGTTACAGCTGGAATTATTTCTTTGCGGGGCGAATGGCAGAAGCCCGAAAATCTTCCAGGACGTACGATTTTATTTTTAGTGTTTTCTGGGGTGGCTACAGGTCTGTCATGGCTTTGTTATTATCGTGCCTTGCAATTGGGTCCCGTATCGCAAGTAGCACCGATTGATAAATTGAGTGTGGCCATGGTTATAGTTCTTTCCTTTATTTTTTTGGGGGAAGCATTGACTCTTAAAACTATTCTCGGAGGTCTTCTGATTACAGGTGGAGCGGTAATCCTTTTATTATGAAAAAAGTTTCGCCGTACTTAAGATCCTTTTCGCCGCTTACCATTCGGGTAGCTTTTTTATTGGGAGCTTCGCTTTTCTTTTTAGGACTTTTTATAAAACTCACCTCGGAAATAAAAGAAGAAGATATTATTCACTTTTACGACCGTCAAGTGTTGGAGTGGATAGGTTCTTTACGAACATCTTTTTTCAATGGCCCCATGATGGATGTTACGGCACTGGGATCGCCAACGATACTCACTATTTTTGCAATCTTTGGGGTTTTGTTGCTATTGAGCTTAAAAAATTATTTTGCAGCACTTTATATTACAGTGGCCTCTATTGGTGCAGGAATCGGAACACTTCTTTTAAAGAGCATCTTAGGTCGTGAACGCCCCGATGTGATTCCGAAATTGGTGGAAGTTAGCGGACTTTCCTACCCGAGTGGACATTCTTTTGGAGCGGCGGCCTTTTATTTCTCAGCTGCCATTATTTTGATTTCTTATATTAAAAATTTTAAAGTAAGAATCGGACTTTTTATTTTCTCTTCTCTTTTCATTACCATGATTGGCACATCCAGAATCTATCTGGGTGTCCACTATCCAAGCGATGTCTTGAGTGGGATTTTTTTAGGAATTTCTTGGTCGCTATTGCTGGCAGGCATCATGGTCTTCTATCGTGCGCGTTCGAATTACAAACAGTAGAAGTACGATGCCTTTTTTAAATGGACTGCGGTCGGAACAGAAGGGATCAGCCCAGTTGGGTTATTGCTAATTTGATCCACTGAAGACAAATTTCATTTCGCTTATTTCAAACATAGACAGGCTTTTTGAGATAGAAATGAATGAGGGCTAGAAATTCTTCGATGGTGTCCGGCTTCGTCTCAAACTCGGCACCTAAAGCACGAAAATCTTTTGCGATAGGACTATCTTTTGAATAAGAAGAAAATCCTAAAATTACGGTGTGTTCAAATAAGTTTGGAAGTTTTTCTTTAAGCAATTTAAGAAAGTCTGGGCCGTCCATGTCAGGCATTTTACCGTCGATAATGATAAGGGCTGGAAGTCTTGGCATCTCCGCTAAGTATTTGAGAGCCTTTGGTGTTCCGAAGAAAGATTGAACTTCATAGCCGTCTTTTTCCAAGAGACTCCGACAGAAACTCAGAAAAGCCGAATCGTCATTAAGGTGAATAATTTTTTTGATTTCGAGTTCCATGATTTTCTCTTTTCCATTTTGTGAAGCGATACTTGGTTTAAATGACCCAACTCTCGATTTCTAGCTTAATTTTGGTTTCTGATCCCAGGAGCCCTCAGAGATCTCCCAGAGGCCTTCAGTGAGCCCGACAACCTGGCGAAGCTTTGACTTGGTGGCCCTCCAGCATTGCCGAGATTCTGGAAATGGTTTCTGGCTACTTAGAAATGCCACTCCGTAAATTTAGGCCACCCATCAGAGTAGTTGAGGGGTAAATGTTGGTGGAGTTTTTAAAGGAGAATCGAGAAGAAATTTTAGCCGCTAATTCAGAATGCGATCAAATATTCTAAGTCTGTTGGGCAGATTTGGTTCAGGGGCCAAGCTCGAGGGCGGTCTAGTGTCGATAGAGATCGAAGACGGGCCTTAAACTAAGGTTGATTGATCACATTCCAAAACCCTGTATGCCTACACTAAGAAATGTGAGGTGCTCTATGCCGTTATTGACTGTGATTTTAAGTATTGTTGTTGTCGGAGTTTTACTTTGGGTAATCAATCGGTTCATTCCCATGGAAGGTACCGTAAAGAAGATTTTAAATGCGGTTGTTATAATTGCCTTGATTATCTGGCTATTGAATGTGTTTGGAGTTTTCTCGTCTTTCTCTAATGCACAGCTTTAAATTAAATTGAACGAAGACCCATATCTACTTCTCCATCGCCTTTTTAAAGCTCGATCTTTCCCTAATTCTCTCGAACCATGAATTTGACTTAGAAAATGATGTCAAAATATCCGGCTTTATTCGAGTAATCTGTCTGATGAATGGAAAGAGATGAATGTCCGCCAGGCTAAATGAGTTCTCAACAAGATAATCTGATTCAGAAAGGGCATCTTCAAGTTTTTGAAGGTGCTTCAGAACGTCGTGATTCGACTTTGCTATTACGTCTTCGTTTTTTTCGTACTTTAATCGATCAATTTCGGGCTTCAAAATATGATTGCACCAAACCGTCCAGAGTCGAACTTTGGCTCTGGCCTGCGGGCTTGACGGCATTAAATTCGTACCTGGAAACGCCTCATTCACATATTCGGTGATCACTGAGGATTCGTAGATCGCCAGGTCGTCATGAATAAAGAGCGGGACTCTAGACTCCGGATGAAGGCTTAGTAATTCTGCTGACTTATTCTTAAGGTCCTCTTCGACAACTTGAAACTCAATTCCCTTTTCGTGAAGAGCCATTCTCACTCGTATGGCATACGGGCAGCGTCGATAGGAAAACAATTTTGGTTGGGCCATAGATAAATTTAAACTTAATTCTGCCGCTGGGTCACGCATTCCTGAATCGGGCAATTCTGCCATACCAATCTCTCTAGATATGGGCTCCATAGGGGATTGGAACGGCTCCTCAAGCATTGCTATCGCACCAAATTGGGCGATTACTGCAAGTCACACTGGGGGTGGTGTCGGCTCATCCTTGAGATTTGATGGTCAGGCTTACCAAGTTTTGCAAAGAATCCCTCATCCCACTGCAGATCTTGCATTGCTCCGATTTTCACCAGCTATAACTCAATGGCACAATATGGGGGCGACTCTTCAAATAAATAGTGAAATTGTTGTGGGTGGAATCGGATTGACCGGGCAGCCAGGAATGCCATGGGTCTTTCCGCGGGCAGAACGGTGGGGGACGAATCGAGTTACAGGTTATTCCAGTACCTATGGTCCGATGTACTATGCGGTTACGCTTGGGCCCCATTTGAATTGGATCTATAACGTCATGAATGGTCGCGTAGATTGGAATGGAGATGGACAGGTTCAGACTGACGACCTTTTTGCATTTTTGTCGGACTGGCATCGACACGATGGATCTGGAGATTTTGATGGGAATGGAACGCAACGAGTTGACGACATCTTCGCCTTCCTCAATGCATGGATGGAGGCACTGTAGACTAGAAATCTAATCCACGTGCCAGCACCACTCAGTAATTAATCAAACAATCCCTTGAAAGCATCCGAAAGTTCTTTAAATGACTTCGCGAATCCGTCCTTAAAGTTGTCCCATTTTTCATCGGTTGCTCTCTGAAATTCATTATATTGGGCTTGTAGTTCTTGGTATCTGATTTCGAGGTTTATTCTAGACTCATCAAGCTCTCGCTTTTCCTCAGCAGTAGCTCGGGTAGCCTGCTCTTGGAGTTGATTTATCTTCGCTTGAATCTTTTCAAACTTCTGATTTGCATCTTCTTTTAGTTTTTGTCGGTCGAGCGCCGAAGCAACTTTAGATTTTGCACTTTCAATGGATGCTAAGGTTGAATCTCTTTTAGCTTTCCATTCGGCCTCTGCAGATTTTGTCAGATCAAGAATCTGATTATTTGCTTCTGTATACGTTGCCTTCAGTTGATCTAATCGAGTCTTACCCGCAGCCTTTATGTCGGGGATAGTCTCAGCATTGACTTTGGCTTCGAGCTCGTCAATCTGCACCTTCATGTCCGCACTCTCTTTGGCAAAGCGAGCTTCCACTGCGGCACGGGATTCTTCAGTCTTGCCAGTGACGGCATCCTTTATATCTCCCGCTTTCTCTGTCACGGCATCCGTCGCTGCTTTTGCTTGATCACCGGCAGACTTCTTATCATCTCCGCATCCTGCAATAACGGATGCGAATGCTAGAGTTATTAAACTTGTATTTAAGGTTGGTTTCATATTCTCATTCTTTCTTCATGCCTGAAGCGCGATTCGCTCCATCGGCGGGATTATTATTTAGTTGTCAAAATTTTAAGATTCTAAAAACAAGTAAGGGCGGAGTGTTCAGACACAGACCTTCTTATCGATCTCAGGGGCACTCAAAGCAACGAAGTACTTTTGCTTACAGAGGGGCATGCGGCCATCTCGTCGATTTAGATTCTCGGCCGCGATTATGTACATCCACGCGCGAGAAAAAGAACTACAAGAACCGGAATGGGAACCCCCACTAACCACAGGAGTCCCCAACCAATTGCACCAGATGTTTTCGAGATGTTTTTAATTTTCATAGTGCGATAGTCGACTGACACGAGCTTGAATCCAACTTACTAAAGCTAGAGTATTTGTTCGTCCTTACTAACTTTCGTACATATTCCTCAAAAGCTGGATCCTTTAGGATCCAGAAAAATCTATGAAAGGAAGGATATGTACTATGAAAACAAAACTCAGTTTAATGATCAGTTCGATTTTAGGAACTATAGCTGCTTTAGCCTTTGTGGTAGGGAGTGTGTCGGCTGATAACTTGACGGCCGATGATCAAAAGCTCACAGACCTCGACACCAAGATCACTGCTGAAATTCGGAAAGAGATAGTGAACAAAGACGGGATGTCGACCAATGGAAAGAACATCAAAATAATTTCTCGTGACGGTGTTGTCACTCTCAACGGAGAGGTCGCAGACCTCAATGAACGAAATTGGATTGATGCTCAGGCTAAGCGCCAACCAAGTGTTCGATCTGTAACCAATAATTTGAAGATTAAGTAAGGAGATCAATCATGTTTGAACGAAAGAATTATTCAGTATTTGGAATTTTTAAGGATCGACTATCAGCTGAACGAGCTGTGGATCGATTAAAATCTGAGGGCTTTCGAAACTCAGACGTTTCCGTGCTCATGCCGAGTGCGGAATCGACCAGAGAGTTTGCTCACGAGAAAAATACAAAGGCTCCAGAAGGAGCTGTAGCTGGAGCAGGAACGGGAGCTGTCATTGGTGGCACTCTTGGATGGCTCGCTGGAATCGGAATGCTCGCAATACCAGCTGTTGGACCATTGATCGCCGCAGGCCCAATCGTTGCCCTTCTTGCGGGAGCTGGTGCCGGCGGAGCAATCGGTGGACTTACGGGTGCGCTTGTTGGAATGGGAATCCCTGAGTTCGAAGCCAAGAGATATGAGGGTCGCGTCAAGGACGGTGGCACTTTGCTGTCTGTCCATGTGGATGATTCGACTTATGCTGAGAAGGCCAAATTGATTTTAAAAGAGCTTGGCGCACAAGATATTTCGAGTGCAGGCGAAGCAGCGGGAGAGAAAACCGCGATGGCCAGCTAGTAAATATTTCTTACCCCCTACCCCTCAAAACCCCCTATCGCGTTGAGCTTACTCTAGCTCAACGCGATTTCCTTTTGCCCTCGGGAAGGGTAATTTAGTTTTATGTGTGGAAGAGCTTATTCTAGGTTTACTGACCAAGAACTCTTTTTCCGCTATTTTAATAATCGCGGGTGGCATTGGCCTATTGACGAAAAGATTCCGCCAGTCACACCGAGTTTCAATAAATGCCCAAGTCAAACGTCGCTAATACTTGCCGTTCGAGAAGAGCGATTGGGATTTCATGAAATGAGATGGGGTTTTGTGCCAGCGTGGGCAGCAAGCGTTAAGGATGCCGACAAATATTCTATGATCAATGCCAAAGCCGAAGAGATACCCGAGAAGCGAAGCTACAAAGCAGCATTTAAAGCGACTGGATCCAGAGTCTAGTGAGAAAGATCTGGTTGAATTGATGACTCCATTTTCGTCGGACTCAATGGCTGCGTTCGAAATTTCTACTCGAGTCAATTCTCCCAAGAATAATGATCCTGATGTAATACTACCGCTCACGATTCCTCGGATTCCTTTTTCTCCGCCGGAAGCGTAAGCTGGCGGAGAAGTATTTAGGAGATATGAATTGAATCAGTGGCAACCCTATCTCATCGCGATCGTCATTGGGCTTCTGGTGGGGATAGAGCGAGAGAAGTCGAATTCGACGCATTCTTCGCAGCATGCGATGGGTGTACGAACTTTTTTACTGATCAGCTTGCTTGGCGTCATGGCAGGAGGGTTTGAAAGCTTGTGGCTCTCTGCCACTTTAACGGCCTTTGCACTCGCGTTGATTCTGGTTTCTTATTTCAATCAAACTCATGCCCAAGGTGTGAATGTAGATCGGGGTTTAACAACGGAGTTTGCAGCAGGAATTGTTTTTTGTTTGAGCTATACGGCTCACCAATCACCGGCACTTTCCGCGATCATTGGACCTGTCGTGGCCATGATTCTCTTTTCAAAATCGTCGCTGCATCGATTTACGCATGCAATCAAGCCTTTGGAATTGAAGTCCGCACTTCTGT
>Ga0105044_10014501_pt1 | contig 10661 bp, 9 predicted proteins | sample MAT01_FD_78092 | JGI IMG/M metagenome (GOLD analysis project Ga0105044, IMG submission 78092) | Freshwater microbial communities from Lake Fryxell liftoff mats and glacier meltwater in Antarctica - MAT-01 | ecosystem: Environmental > Aquatic > Freshwater > Ice > Liftoff microbial mat | place... | reverse complement strand
TTCTCTTCAGCCGTCCACATTTTTACCCATTTGCTCCAACCTTGTGGTTCGTGGTGACTAATCCCTTCTACCTCCATAAGCCAACTTTCGTAAGTAGGCAAGGCTTCTTCGGTGATCACATCACCCACCAATACCGCCATATAATCGTAGGGGAGTTCCCTGCATTGTTCCTGCAGTTCTTTTATCTCATTAAAAAATTCAGGGCTATTGCTTTCCGGTAAAAAATCGGACGGTTGCCAGTTGGTATCAGGTTCTTTTAAAAAATCTGCTATAAGTGTCTCTATGTCTTTTGCAATGAATTGCATGACCTCTAATCTCGATGCTGTCAAAATAATAGTGCTATTGTGATAAATATGATTCTACTAACAAACAGCAAAGTTAATGATTTGTTTACCTTGTGTATGTTTAACCTTGTTTTGGAGCTTTTTAGTAAGGTTGCTACCGTTATAGATAAAATCTTTAATATTACAATTCACTTTATAATAAAACATCATGGCTACACCAGATTACAGCAAACTATCGACCGCCGAACTCATAAAAAAAATAAAATTGGTGAAAATTTTATTCGGTGTTTTTATTGGAATGATGTTGCTGTTAATTGGGGTATCACTGTACATGGTTTTAATTGAGAAAAAATCACTTACAAACTTGGTTATTGGAATTGCCTTACTGGCAACACTGCCGATGAATATTAAAAATATAAAAGCATTGGAAGCGGAACTTAGATTGAGAAAATCTTAAAAATCTAAAAGATAAAAGTCTTTGGCGCAGCATTTTTTAGCATTCTTTCGAAAATTATCGCGGCCCTCGCTGAAACACTTTAAACAACCCTCTTCTTTATTTCAGCAGAAACAGCTGTGTAGCAAAACCGGTTCATTCAACGTGCAATACAATTATTAGTTATATAATAACGAATTCATAATAATGTTACAACAAAATAACATTTGGCATAATGGAACCTATTGTGCTATTAAAAAAATATTTCGCAACATATCTTATAAATCAAAGCCATTCTAATGTTCCAATAACGGATCCGGATGCTCGCTTTGCTATCGAAAACTGATCAAAATCAATTTTTCAGCCAACGTATTTCAGCTCTTACCTCTTCTACGAATGTTACTTTTAGCCGATGAAAACTTTCTTGATTTTCACTATACATATTTCTTAGCTCTTTTACTATTTGGCTACCCGATTTCTAAACTGCAAAAAACTGGCAGTTGAAAAAAATCAACTGATTTTACTCAACTTCTCAAGTTCAGATTGGTGCGGCCCATGCATTCGGATGAAAAAAGAAATTTTCGGTACCGAAGAATTTTCTACGATGGCAGATAGCAGCATCGTATTCATCAATGCAGATTTTGCTAGAAATAAAATAAAACAGTTATCTATCACAAGCAAAAGGAAAACGATGCATAAGCAGAAAAATAAAATCCAGATGGCAAATTTCCATTTACGGTAATGCTGGATTCCTCTGGAAAAGTTATAAAACACGGGGTGGTCTGCCAAACGAAAATGCAAACAATTTCACCAAGACCATCAAAGCCATTTGTAAGGAAAAACAGTGAGTGTTTGCCAGTGTATCGTGGGTTCAAAAAATACGAAAAATTGATGGGAAACGACTTTGAAATTATTGTTGTAACAGACGATGAATATTGGGCAAACACAAAAATCGAATCGGCCATGGAGGAAATTCGCAGAATAGAAAACTTACTCAGCACCTGTAAGGAAAATAGTCAAACCAACCAGATCAACCAACATGCAGGCATTGCACCTGCGAAAGTTGACAAAGAAGTATTTGATTTATGCTTCAACTAAAGCAGCTGCACCTAAAATAGCAGCGTCGGCTTCTTTGAGTTCACTGAACAACAGCTTCACTTTATTTTGAAAAATTGGTAACAAATTCATCTCCATGTGTTTTCTGGTGGGTCGCAGCAGCAACTCACCTGCTTTGGTTAAACCACCAAACAATACAATGGCTTCCGGAGAAGAAAACATGATAAAATTGGCGAGCGACTCTCCTAATATTTGTCCGGTAAATGCAAAGATATCATTGGCAATACTATCCCCTTTCATGGCACATTCATACACCGCTTCACTGGTTAATTCATTGAGCGAATAATCTCTCAACAAACTTTCTTCTTCGGGATACTTGGTTAAAAATTCAATGGCCGTTTCACGTACACCTGTAGCCGAAGCATAGGCTTCCAGGCTGCCTGCCATCCCAGTACTTTTATGAATCCTTCCTCCCGGTCTGATGATCGTATGCCCGAGCTCACCAGCAAAGCCATCGTAACCAACCACCATTTTTCCGTCAATCACAATACCACTACCTACGCCTGTTCCAAGGGTAATAGTGATGAAGTGTTTCATGTTTTTAGCTCCACCGTAAATCATTTCGCCCATGGCGGCGGCGTTGGCATCATTGGTGAGTTTGGTAGGTAAGTTGAATTTTTTTTCTATCAATTTAGCAATTGGAATAATTCCTTTCCATTTCAAATTGGGTGCATATTCGATGGCACCACTGTAAATATTACCATTGGGTGCACCCATGCCAATTCCTCTGAAATGATTGATGCCGCCCACTTTATCAATCATCGGCTGCAATTTTGCATGTAAGTCAACTATAAAATCTTCTACCGATTCATGCTCGTTCGATGGTATCCTGTCTTGGGTTAATATATGCCCGGTACTGTCTACAATTCCAAATTTGGTTGTGGTGCCGCCAATATCAATGCCTACTGTATATTCTTTTTTCATACAATTATATTTTAATGCCCGGATTTGTTGTTTTCGTTATTTAAATCGGTCAAAATCGAAATTTACTTTACGCTATCGGCTTTTTTTTATTTCAATGGCCGTAGATGTTTTACGATACGTGAAGTAAATTATTTAATCATTTTTTACATCGTAGTTGATCCCTTGTTTACCAAGTATTTTTTTAACAATAATTGCAAAGAAAGCCAGATATGCAAAACACATGGCGGCTACCCAGTAAGATTGATGTATACCAAATCCGTCAACTTCAGAATTTGCTTGCAGGAAATCTGCTAGTTTACCCTGTATGGGGGGGATGATGCCACCACCAAGAATCATCATGATCAGGAAAGCAGAACCCTGACTTGTGTATTTGCCCAATCCTGCAATTGATAAGCTAAAGATACTTGGCCACATGATTGAACAACACAAACCTCCGCTAAGAAAAGCATAGATGGCAACGGTACCCGTTGTGAGAGTTCCCAATATCATTGCAAATACGCCTAGCAAACTAAATATAAGAAGGGTTCGGGCCGGTTTATTTTGCGCAAAGTAAAAAGCAAGGATTTGTATTACCACACATACTACGTAATAGTACAGTGGTTTCATGTCATAGCCAAATGCAATGTTCACTCCAAGGATGATTAAAAAAGCTATTATCGGAACAATAATTTGTAATAATAGGGTGGTATTTTTATTTAAATTAAAAGCGCTAACTGCAAATGCCCATCGACCAATCATTAAACTGCCCCAGTACATAGCAATGTAAGGAGTGGCCTCGGATGCCTGCAAAGCACCAAAGTCTTTGTACCTCAACAATTCTGCTAAATTACTACCAACAGAAACTTCTACACCTACGTAAACAAAAATAGCCAGCATTCCCAAAACTAATTGCGGATATTGCATAGCGCCCCAGCCATTAGAATTTTTCTTTGCACTCATATTCGAAACTAACAACCCTAATACAATAACTGCTAAAGCGCCAAATAACCATTTAAGCCTATACGATTCCATAGCGTGTTTCTCTACATCTGTAAGAGTAGCCATATCGGTTTTATAGCTATTAAAAACTGGTACAAAACAAATGATGAGTAGCCCTGTCATAATAAGCAAAGCGTACAAAGCTTTATCGGCCTTTTCTGTAGCCTCTTCCAAAATGCCAGAAGGCACTTTTTTAGAGAAATAAAACAGTGCTGCCGCTGCTATAAAAAGACCCCCAACGGCTGTGTACAATAATATTACTTTTCCTAAGCTGAGTGCGGCTATCTGATCGTCGGTGATGGCTGCGGTGGTGCCAAATAATGCCAGTGAAACAATCAATGGACCAATGGTAGTTCCAAACGAATTAATCGCACCGCCCAGTGTTACGCGGCTAGTGCCAGTGGCAGGATCACCTAAGGTGATGGCAAACGGCTGTGCGGCGGTTTGCTGAAGTGAAAAACCCAATGCAACTATGAATAATCCAGTAAGCATTCCTGCAAAAGTATTCACATTCACTGCAATGATCATAGCGGCGGCACCTAGTGCTGAGAAAAGTAAGCCGTAAACGATACTTTTTTTATAGCCCCATTTTCCTACAAGATCTTTGCCCCCAAAAGCCCCATATGCAAACAATATCAAAGCCCCAATATAATAAGCGGTATAAAAGGCAAAATCAATAAGTTGGCTTTGGAACTGATCTAGCTTAAAATAATGTTTACAAAAAGGAATAAAAACGCTATTCCCCGCAGCAATGAATCCCCAGAAAAAGAAAACAGTCACCAGCGTACCCAGCGCTCCATAATTAGTAGGAATACCGGAGTGTTTTAAATTAACATCAGCTGTTGTTGATTGTGCAATCGCCATTTTGAAAGGTTAAGTTGTTTTAAGAGGGTTGAAAGTATAAAAAAATAGGCACTCTAAAAAATATTACATCCCATAAGTGGTTGGTAACAAAATCATACCTAATTTGTAAGCAACTTATTTAACATGGAAATTATTCACATAAGCGCAGAATGTTACCCGATGGCCAAAGCTGGTGGCTTAGCGGATGTGGTAGGTGCGTTGCCAAAATACCAACAAGACCTGGGCCATGTGGCCAAGGTAGTGATGCCGATGTACCGCACCAAATTTCTATATGAAAACGAATGGACCGTAGAGCACAAGGGCAATCTTAGAATGGGGGAAGCTTATTACGATTTCACCATCATTAGGGAAGCCAGCAATAAATTGGGCTTCGACTTATATTGCGTAGATATTAATGGGTTGCTCGACAGAGAAAAAATTTATGGATACGACGACGATACAGAAAGATTTACTGCATTTCAAATTGCAGTTTTGGAATGGATGTCGCAATGGCAACATCGGCCAGATATAGTGCATGTGCACGATCATCATACCGGGCTCATTCCTTTTATGATGCAAAACTGTTTTGTTTACCGTTATTTGGCTTCCATAAAAACCGTACTCACCATTCACAATGCACAATACCAGGGCTGGATGAGCTGGGAAAAAGCTACTTACTTACCAGCTTGGGATACCTGGAAATGGGGCCTGCTAGAGTGGGACAATATGGTAAACCCTCTGGCATGTGGTATCAAATGTGCACACAAAGTTACCACCGTGAGTCCGGGTTATATGAGAGAGATAAAATACAATGCCAACGGATTAGAATTTTTATTTGAACTCGAAGCGGGCAAATGCACTGGAATCATCAACGGTATTGATTACGCTGTATGGGATCCTGCCATAGACACTTATATTTTATCTAACTTCTCTATCAAAAAAATAAAGGAAGGAAAACACCTGAACAAGAAAAAACTCTGCGACGATTTTGGATTCGATATACAATTACCGCTCTTCGTTTTTATTGGAAGATTGGTAGGAGAGAAAGCCGCAGATCTTTTACCGGAATCCATCAGCAGGGCCTTTGACCAGATGCCGGGTGCCTTTAGTTTTCTCATTTTAGGAAGTGGTGAAAAATATGTAGAAGCTGCCCTTCAAAATATTCAAGAGCAGCATGTAGGTTATTACAATACCCAAATTGCCTACAATGAAAAATTGAGTCACCAAATGTATGCCGGTGCTGATTTTTTGCTGATGCCAAGCAGGGTAGAGCCCTGTGGTTTGAACCAATTGTATGCTATGCGATATGGCACAGTGCCAGTTGTTAGAAGAACAGGAGGTTTACGAGATACTGTAATTGATTTTGAAGACGAAGGAGGATATGGCATTTGTTTCAACAACGCAAGTGTAGCAGATATCATACATGGAATGACAAGAGCAGTAAAGCTGTATAAAGATCCTACAACCATGCAACAATTAAGATGGAGAATGATGCAGGTAGAAACTAGCTGGGAAAGAAGTGCATTACAATACATCGACTTATATTTATCTATCTTATAAAACAACTGTCATATGTTAAGCAAACAAGTAGTAGCCGTAATTCTGGGTGGTGGTGCTGGTTCCAGATTGTATCCACTCACCGCAACAAGAAGTAAACCTGCAGTTCCCATTGCCGGAAAATACCGATTGGTAGACATTCCGATTTCCAACTGTATTAACAGTAACATCAACCGCATGTTTGTATTGACTCAATACAACTCCGCATCCTTAAACAAACACATCAAAAACACTTACCAATTCAGCGGTTTCAGTTCTGGATTTGTTGACATCCTTGCTGCCGAACAAACCCCCGATAGCCCAGGCTGGTTTCAGGGAACAGCAGATGCGGTGCGCCAATCTTTGAAGCACATCAAAAACAACGATTTTGAATATGTCCTTATCTTAAGTGGTGATCAGTTGTACCAAATGGATTTTGCAGAAATGCTCGAAAAGCACATAGAGAGCGGCTCTGATATCACCATCGCCACCATACCCGTAGGTGATCGCGAAGCGCCCGAATTTGGTATTTTAAAAGCAGATAGCCACAATACCATCACTTCATTTATTGAAAAACCTGCCAAAGAATTGTTACCGGAATGGACGAGCGATACCGGAGCAGAAATGAGGGAGCAAGGCAGAATCTACCTCGCATCAATGGGTATCTATGTTTTTAGCCGGCAACTTTTATTCGATTTACTGGAAGAAGAGAAAAAAGATGCAACCGATTTTGGAAAAGAAATCATACCAGACACCATCAACAAATACAAAGTACAAAGCTTTCAATACGATGGATACTGGACGGATATAGGAAACATCTATTCCTTTTTCGAGGCCAACCTGGCACTCACCAGGGATATCCCTCCTTTCAATTTATTCGACAAACAAAAAGCAGTTTACAGCCGCGCCAGAATGTTACCACCTGCAAAAATCAGTGGTACACATATGGATAGAACGATTATTGCAGAAGGTTCGATCATCCGCGCAAAATCGATCGCCAATTCTGTAATTGGTATCAGAAGCAGGATAGGCGAAGGATCGGTACTTACCAGTTGCTACATCATGGGCAGCGACTTTTATGAAACCATCGAAGAAATCGCACACAATTATACCAGAGGAATTCCTAAAATTGGTATTGGCGATAACTGCACGCTCAACAATTTGATTATGGACAAAGATTGTCGCCTTGGAAACAATGTGGTGATCAATGGAGGTAACCACCTTGAAGATTCAGACCATGCTTTATATGCAGTGAAAGATGGCATTGTAGTGCTAAAAAAAGGAGCCATTATTCCGGACGGATATGTGATTGGATAAAGTTAGATTATTAAAAAAAGGTTTGATAAAATGTCAACCCTTTTTTTATTACAAAACATTTCGTTTATAACAGGGCATTCCATTTAAATTGATTGATCCATGATCGGGATTCTTCATTGTCATCATCACCGCCCCAGTCTTTAGAACGCTCTAGCAGGGTAGATTTCAGTGTACTATTGGTGAAATATTTTTTAGAACTAATGGGTTTGATAGAAGCAGTTTTAACGTCCGTTACCATTATTTTAGTGGCAATAAAGGAGGTGTACAATCTTGGTATAGTTACCCCCAATATCATTCCGGGTAATCCGCTGATGGAGCAAGGGCCACCGGATATCATGATTTCGTCTGTATAAAAAGCAAATACATACACACTGTCCATGATCACACCTACTGCCTTTCGGCAACTGAAACCGGCAATCACCCTGCTTTCGTTGCTCAGTTTCCACTCAATGGCAGGTATTGTGTCCTCCACATTAAAATCTGTGCCTTCAATCACTTTTTTCATCATGAATTTGTTGGTATTAAAATCGAAATACCAAATGTTTTCTTCATCACTTCGTCTTAAAAACTCAGGAATTTTAGCACCCGCTTCCCATCTATCAAATTTGTAAACACTTTGATTGTTCGCAAATGTATAATTGAAATACCCCGTTTTAAACTGTGGTAATTGGTCTTTCAACATCTCGGCCCAAGAGCTATTGCCCATGGTTTTCTTCACATTGGTTTTAACTTCAAACTCAATATTAGCCGTACTTATAAAATTCTGTGCGGAAACGATACTACTTAGGATCAGCAATAAGCTGCAACTTAAAATTGTTTTTTTCATGAAATTATTTTTTTCATTTTCATATTTGAATTACAGACTAGGGTTGGTTGGCAACTGGTGCCGGAGCGACAGATTTATTTTTAAAATTCCACGTAAATCCTACCATCCAATAACGCTGCAAACGATCGTTGCGTACCTCAGATAAGGTGTTGCTGAAAAAGCTACGATCAATACCGATATTTTGGTTCAGGATATCGCGAATCAAAAAATAAGCAGTAAACTCGTCTTTTTTAAACGTTCGTTCCAATCTTGCATTCAACAAGTGGTTGTTCAGGCTTTGGCTAAATTGACCGGTAGCTGGCCTGGAGAAGAAACTATAATCCGTATTCAACGACCATACTTTTTTATAGTACAAGCGAATATTACTACTCAATGTATTTGTATAAAAAGAGTTATTACCACTCACGGTTGATTTGTTGTTGTTGTAGTTAAATTCGTTTTGAATATAGATATCGTATTTTTTTTCTTTTGATTTATTTAATCCAAAACTGATACCAGCGTTCACATTATTGGCAAAACTGGTTTGGCTGTTGATCACATCTGCAAACTTGCTATAACTCAAGCTAGGACCCGCATCAATTCTGATATCCAACTTTTTTAATTTCAAGCCAATTCCAGAATAAAAACTCATGTTATTGTTGCCATTCGTATTGATAGGCTGGATAGTAGTTTTACCTGAATCGAGATCAATAATCCTGTTATTGGTAATAGCATTACTTGTGGTACTAAAACGCATACTTTGGTACATCCACCTGTCTTTGATAAAATCATAACTATTGTGTGAAATATTAAAACTATTGGAGAACGATTGCTCTAAATCGGGGTTGCCGATATATTGATTGAATAAATCGTTGTTATTGGCAATGGGCTGTAATTGAGAAAGGGATGGCTGCCTTGTACTCCCATTGTAATTAAAGCGGAGATTTCGGTTTCCTTTGTAACTATAGGTAAGAAAGGCTTCAGGAAAAAAGTTGGTAAAGTTTCTAATGTATTGTTGTTGGGTGGTTTTATCTAAAAAATTAAAATCGGTTAATCCAATACCGCTGCCTAAATTGAATTTAATTTTTTTACCCGCATAATTTACTTTAAAAGACGGCTTGTGTGTTGTAATCGTTTGATCAAAATCATTGGTGAGCGAATCAACCAATGTTTCATACTTGCCTGTTATATTAGAATATTCGAAAGTTGTTTGGTTATTGGTGCCGCTGTTTCTACTCAGTTCATAGCCTAACTCCATTGAATATTTTTTGCTCAGCGGTTCTGTGAAAATCCATCTGGTTAACATACGTTTGTTAGTCCTTTCAACATCCCTTAACTGATTGATATCTTGTAAAAAAGAAGGATTGCCATCGCTGAAAGTCTGGTTTTGCGATTGTAAAATATTGTTTGCAGAACTGGCCAAACTATAAAAGTCAGTATTGATTGACAAGGTTCTCCTATTCTTTTTAAATTTATGTTTGAATAAAACGGTAGCATTGATAGACTGTTTGTCAGAATTTATACTGAGGTCTCTTTCGGAAGTATTTTTAAGATTTCCATTTTCACCAGTGGTAGCCGCCGATCTGCTTTCTTCACTTTCGGTTTGATAGGCACTGGCGGCAATGGAAAATTTAATAGAATTGTTGCTGTCAATTTTAATATCGTAAGCCGCATTTAGTTTTACATTTTGTCTATTGATATTTGAAATAGTAGCTGCATTTTCCCGAAAAATTGAATCACTAATTTGCGTTTGTGTAAACCTGCTCATGGTGTTGTCGTACACCTGGCTGTTGAACTTAGGAGAAAAAGTAAGGGTATTGGCATCTTTATATTTATTGCTATAACTCAGACCTGCATTCACATTGGTCAAAAAACCATTTTCGGTATTTATATTTGGTTCTTCATCAGAACCGCCGCCACCCGACATAAACATAATGCCACCATCTTCATCCATAGATACATTGAATTCACTGTTGTCGCCGAATTTTTCTCTATCCTGCCAACTCAAACCATCCTGACCAGTGTTGCCATTGAGCAAAAATGCTGACAGTTTTCTTTTGCCTTTAAAACTGCTAAACAATACATTGGTGTTAAAGCGATCGTTGATACTTTTTTGCAAGCCACCCGCTGCATCTACTTTTCCGAAGTACCCTTTCTTTTTATCTTCTTTTAATTTTAGGTTAATGGTTTGCTGGCTTTTTCCATCGTCAATTCCAGTAAATGCCGCCTGATCGCTTTGTCTTTTATACACCTGTACTTCTTTTACTGCATCTGCCCTTAAGTTTTTAACCGCCATTCCAGGATCATCGCCAAAAAATTCTTCCCCATCTACCAGCACTTTTTCTACGTTTTCACCCATGGCTTTAATCTGGCCATTTTTATCCACCTGAATGCCAGGCATCCGCTTCAACAACTCTTCTACATT
>Ga0105044_10014500_pt1 | contig 10661 bp, 10 predicted proteins | sample MAT01_FD_78092 | JGI IMG/M metagenome (GOLD analysis project Ga0105044, IMG submission 78092) | Freshwater microbial communities from Lake Fryxell liftoff mats and glacier meltwater in Antarctica - MAT-01 | ecosystem: Environmental > Aquatic > Freshwater > Ice > Liftoff microbial mat | place... | reverse complement strand
GACGGGAAATTTGGCACAGTATGAGGCGCGCGTCGTGGTGATGCAGGGACAGGTTGGGCAGTTTGAACCCGTGCAGCTTGTGTTTGCTTGGACTCGGGCTGAAAATGTACCGTTGATTTTGGGACAGGTGAATTTCTTTATGGAGTTTGATGTTTGTTTTTATCGATCGCAATTGGCGTTTAATCTGAGTCCTCGTTGACTGGTTTTCAAGCTATTAGCTTGGGAACCAGTCAAACGGTTCGTAGTGCGGACTCTAGTCCGCAGCCGCATAGCGGACTAAAGTCCGCACTAAGAACCACACGGCACTCTTTCCTTCCCCCTTCTTCCTTCTTCCTTCTTCCTTCTTCCTTCCGCTATGCCAAGCCCCGCAGAGGCACGCGCTGCTTTTGCAAAACCTCAGAGTACAGCTTTTCCAACTCAGTAATATTCTGACTGAGAGTGTACCGCTCGATCGCGCGTTGGCGTGCTTTTTGACCAAGCAGCATTCCCAACTCAGGATGATCACAAAACAGCGGCAGCAAAGTTTGCAACTGACTCCGCACCCGCTGAGTGTTCAAAACTATCCCCGCGCCTTCCTCCAAAGCCTCACCATCAGCACCGGCATCGGTTGCCAAACAAGCCAAACCGCAGGCCATCGCTTCCAGCAGCGACAGGGACAGCCCCTCCACCAAAGAAGGCAAAATAAATACATCTGCACCCCGCAGAATTTCGATCCGGCGTTCCTCCTCGGCGACAAACCCGAGCCACACAATGCCCTCCTCTTCGCCGTAGGACAGTTGCAGCGACGCGGCTAGGGGCCCGTCGCCCACGATCGCCAATACGTTACCAGGGCCAAAATTGCACTGTTTCCAGGCCTTTAGCAAAGCCTCGACATTTTTCTCTGGGGCAATGCGGCCTTGGTACACAAAAAGTCGATCGGCTTTTAATTCCGACTTCAACCCCGAAGGCCCGGGCGAATACTTCATCGCGTCTACTCCGTTGGGAATCACTGCCACCCGTTCCTGTGGCACTCCCAACTTCACCAAAATCTCCCGCTGAATCTGAGAAAAAACGATCGTCGAGTCGTAGTGAGCCAAAAACGGAGCGTACAGTTGATACATCAGGTGTTGCGTTCCCGATGTCAAATTCCGCAATTTGCGATCGAACGGCGGGTGAAAAGTCGCCACCAGAGGCAAATTCAATTCTTGACAAATTTCCGGCAGCAAAAAGTCTAGAGGCGAAAGCGTCAGGGAAGCGTGAACCACATCGGGTTTGAGCCGCCGCAGAGATTTCATCAGCACTGTGCGGGACTTGAGAGTGGGAATCGTATAAATTTGCGATTTGTAGTGACAGGGTAAAGAAACTTCGTTGCAACTGGCGGGCGAGAGCGAACTGGTATACGAGGTTTGAGCAATTCCCTTTCCCCATGAACCATTTGCCATGCTCCACCCCGTATTGTTCCTGTCCAGTGGGCCCGCTTCTTGGGCAAAGTGCAGGAAACTAACCTGGTATCCCCGGTCTAATAGTGCGTTGGTGACTTCCCTGGAGTAAGTGACGTTACCGCAAAAAGGTGATTTTTTTCCTAGCCAAGCGATGTGCATTCAAGTAAATCAGAGTTTGTTATTTTTTAGATTCGATCGACTTTGCTATTACTGCTACGGAAAATATACCAGGTTAAGACACCCCCAGCCATCGCTAATCCTGCTAAACCCAAAAATACTGTCGGCAAACCCAGAAATGTTTCCGCTACCCCGGCCAAAGCCAACGGTAAACTCAAAGCAATATTAGTGGCATTGTTTTGCAGCCCGAAGACTTTTCCCCGCATTTCTTCTGGGGTTTCTGCTTGAATTGTAGTCTGCATCGGCACTCCCACCAATGAGGCAAATAAACCCAACAGGCTAATGAACAGCACCGAGAGCCACAAATGGTGTGTAAATGCAGAAAGGCCCATCAGAGCAAGTGCCATGCCGATAGATCCGATTAAACTCAGTTGGGAGTGAGAAAATTTATGGCCGAGATAGCCTACAGTCGTCGCCCCAGCAGCCATGCCAACGCCCACCGCCGCCAGCAAAAAGCCAAATTGTGATGCTTTCATACCGGGGAGGATTTCTGCCAGCCGAACTGCTAGAACTGCCAAGGCTGCAAAAATGGAAAATAGAATAATTAGTTGAATTAAAGCATTGCGGACTTTCGGTTGATCGTTGATGTAACGCAGGCCGTCTTTTAAATCTGCTAGGGGGTGCGGCGGTTCGTGTTCGACTTCGTTTTTTTCGCCTGTTTTCATCGACAGCAACAGCACTCCGGCGAAGGCGTAACTTCCGCCTACTACTAATTCTTTGCCGATTCCGAGTCCGCCGCCGAGGTTGGAAAATAGGGTGTCGGCTAAAGCTAGTAAGGGTTCTCCGACTGCGAAGCCAATAATCACCGACCCCATCATGGTTGTGGTGTAGAGGGAGTTGGCTGATAGCAGGTGGCGGCGTTCCACAATTAGGGGAATCACTGACTGTTCTGCTGGGGCGAAAAATTGAGTTAGAGTCGAAACGAGGAATGTCACTACCAGCAGCAAGCAGAATCCGAGCGGCAGTTGACCGAGTTCCCACCCGTCAGAGAGCCACAGCAGCACGGGCAATGTTAAAACGAAGGCTCCCCGCAGCAGGTTTGTGGCTACCAGCACGGCTTTTTTCGACCAGCGATCGACATACACCCCCGCGGCGGCCCCGAATAGCACTGCGGGAATGGTAAAGGCGATCATGATTGCCGATACCCACCTGCTGATGGTTTGATCTGGCGCTTGAAAGCGGCTGGCTACGAGGGCGATCGTCAGTACGAGATAAACTTTATCTGCTAGTTGGGAAAAAACTTGCCCACTCCACAATGCTAGAAAATTTGGGTTTTTGAGCACTGGCAGAAATCCCGTTTCTTTTTCGGGAATTTCGGCTACTGCTTCGGAGACTTCTGCTGCTGGCTCTGGTGTGGGAACCAGGGGGATTGCTTCGGGGTGTGGGCTATTGCCGTTGTTCCAGTCTGGTGCTGGAGTTGTGGGGTATTTATCCATTTCTGGGTCTGGGACGTTGCTCCATTGTCGATCGGCCAAGACGGGATAAGAGTCAAAATCTGGAAAATTTTCTCGTTCTTCCATTTTGTGGTGGGTCACAGCTAAAACAGATATTGTCAAATCAGAATCAGACAGTCGCATCATAGGATTTGGGGTGGATGGCCTGGGATGGTGGAGGTTGGGGGGATGGGAATTTGAAATTGAGGTGTTAACCCCTAAGTTTATTAATAATCTCGTAACTTTATCTCTATCTATTATCTGATGTCGCAACAACCTTGAGAATTTACCTGAAAAGGCCGGCAGGTTCGGGTATCCCGCAGGCTGGGGGTGCGATGTATGATCGCCCCTTCACCTATTTAAATCAACACTCAAAATTTAAAACTCAAAACTCTCTAGGTAGGTGTCGATCGAGCTTCCCGAGCGAATCTTGCAACCTAAATGATACTGGGCATATTGTCGCAAAATATTTTCTACTGATACCCAAGTTGTTCGATCGGCAATCCCCTCTCCTAGTTCTGGACTAGCCAACTCTTGCAGCGCTGCTAATTCCTTAGCATTAATCTCGAAATTTGTCAAGTGTTTGCTGCCATTCGTTTGCCGGGAACGGGAGGCGGATTTGTATAAGCTACCGATTTCTGAAGAGAGTTCTGCCTCTAGCTTAGCTAGCTCGGGCAAGCTGAAGGTTCCCCCAGAGGGTATACTAAACCCGGTTTGCCAGTTCGGATCGGTGAAATTTGGGATAAGCGGCTGTCTGGTGGCGCAGCAGACTTGGACTTGGGGCGCAAGGCCGGCTAAGGCTAGCAAGTGAAAAATGCCGTGGCTGAGGTGGGCGACAAGCACGGCGGCGGATTGGATTTCTGTGCGATCGGACAAACGCTCCAAACGGCTCAAATGTTCGCCCAGCAACCAAAAGAGTTCTTCTTGGGGTTCGTCGGAAAGCGCACTGGCGATCGCCAATTCGGCCAGGTATTGCGCGGCGGATAGTTTCCCGAGGTTGCGGCTCAAACCTGGATGGGATTGTACCGTGTCGGCTTGGGTAATTTTGTCGAGCGATCGGCCTTTGGCAATGAGCAATTCGTTGACGACAAATAACTCGCTTCTACCGCCAATGCTCGATCGCTGTTTGCGAACACCCGGTGCTACGGCTTTAATTAAGCCGAATTCCCGCGTCAAAACTGTCAGCAGGCGATCGGATTCGCCGATCGGCGCACTCTTAAGATTGATTCCAGTTGCTTTGTAAGTTCGAGTCACTCGATTTTAGATTTTAGATTTTAGATTTTAGATTTACAAGGACATTAGCAAAAACAGTCCGCGACGCAGAACTTTTATTAGATACTCGTTACCAGGCTCTGCCTGGTAACGCAGATCCGGAGGCTCTGCCTCCTAATCCCAGCCGAGGCAGAGCCTCTAAATATCGGTTCCCAGGCTCTGCCTGGGAACCAGTTAATGACAACTGACAACTGACTAATGACTCTTCTCTAAATTATCTCGCTGGCGGATTAATTCCGGGCCGCGGGAAGTCCCCAAACGAGTTGCACCAGCGACGATCAAATCTAAAGCTTGTTCATGAGTACGAATTCCGCCGGCCGCTTTAATCCCAATCCTGCCCTTAGTAACTTCGTTCAGCAGTCGCACATCGTCAACTTTCGCCGGACCAAAAAAGCCAGTGTTTGTTTTGATGTAGGCGGCGCCGGCTTCCATGCAAATCTCAGCCGCTAATTGTTTTTCGGCATCCGAAAGCAGCGAACTTTCGATAATTGCTTTAATGGTGAGATTGGTTTCTTCGCAAATTTGGGCTAATTCCCGGTGGAATTCGTCGATTCTTCCAGCTTTCAACAATCCTAAGTTAACGGAGACATCTAACTCTACGGCTCCATTATCTGCTGCTTCTAGAGCTTCGTAAATTTTCACCGTTGAAGTCGAAGCACCGGTGGGAAAACCTATAACTGTACAGACTTTGGGACGTTTGCCGTGCAGCAGCTCAACTGCTTGTCTGACGTAGGCGGGATACACGCAAACTGTGACAAACCCAAATCTCTCTGCTTGTTGGCAACAGTATTCTACTTGCTCTGGCGTAGCGGTGGGGTCGATCAGGCCGTAGTCGATCAAGGGGGCAATATCGATGTCTGCCTGGTTTACAGCCATTGCTGTTTTTTCTCCGAAGTAACTACTTCCTTATTATGTAGCGAATTTACCAATCTTCGACCGAAAGCAGCCAGAGTACAACCCCCCGCTTTCCTCCGTAAGGTCGCTTTCTCCAATTCTCCACTTCTTCAATCTAAAATCTCAAATCGATTGACTTTAGTCCGGGCCTGATCAATCACAAATACTCAATTCGCTGCTCGTAAAAACTCTTGTGGGAATTGGTATACAAAATATATCAAAAAAGAATATTTTAGTATCTGCCTTTAGATACATTTTTAATACTTCTTTAGGTATACTTTGTTAAAAGGACTTACGGTAGAGCCTGCGTCAGCTACGCTATGGCAGAGCCTGGTAGCGGCTACTGTTTTTACTTTTAGTAGTGCTTTAAAAACATAAAAGCCAGTGCCAAGCATGAATCATTTAGAACTCGAACAAGAAATTGGGAAGATGGCTAGAGCGATGATGACTCGCAATAGCTTAATTGGTAAAGATTTGATTGCGGATCTCAGAGGGCGACTGTCTGTTGACAGTTTAGCTGCTTTGATGATTGTCAGTATTGAGCGTTTGATTTGGTATGACTGCGAGTCGGTTATCTGGAGTTTGAGCTATTTGATTCCTGCTGACGTGATGGAAGAAATTCGCCGGATTACTGCGCTGGTTGTTTGCCAGCGGTTGATGGGCAAGGGTTTTGTGCTGGGGAAAGATTTTAGTATTGATGCAACAGGCCAGTTGCTGTTGAGTGAGAATGCTAAAACAGCGGTTGTGGTTGCTTGAATTGGGCAAGCAGAAGTTGGAGCTATTCGCACTAGGAGATTTGCAGTTAGACTTGGGGCGCCCTAGGACTCTTTGTGTAACTGCAAGCCTAATTCGGGATGTGGTAATAGTTGCGTGATTCAAGCAGAGTTAAGATTCGCAGCAGCTCTAAAAAACGATGAGTGCGGTTAGCTAAAAGAGCTTTTTACCAGAGGAAAATAGTTAGTTTCGATCGCAAATTGTTGAGGTTGTTACTGGCAGTGTGTACGGGCGATCGCCATGTATCAAATTTTTCAGATTTTTAGTGGAATTACAGTTTTATTCCAGGTATGGTTTCATGTAGAATCATCCCTAAGATAGATACAAAATATTATGAACTTAATTCAAAACTTGGAAGCGGCTTGGTATTACCATCTGGGTTCGCGCCACCTCGAAGCTAACGATGATCATGGTGCTCTGGCGAACTTTAACAGAGCTTTGAAGTTGCAATCAGATCATTATAAGGCTTGGTTCGGCCGAGGTATGGCTCTGGGGAAATTAGATCGGCACTTAGAGGCGCTGAAGAGTTTTGATGAGGCCTTGGCGGTGGAGCCGAATGCGAGCTTTGGCTGGCACAACCGGGCTATTGCTTTAGGAAAGTTGGGCCGCTGGTTGGAGGCTCTCAACAGTTTTGACCGGGCTCTGGAGTTCAGTCCGTGCGCGGCGAGTATTTGGCACAACCGGGGACTGACACTGATCGATATGGGGCTTTACGAGAAGGCGGTTCGGAGTTTTGATCGCTCTTTAAATTTGTATCCGGAGGCTGCTTGGGCGTGGTACAACCGAGGTAATGCTCTGTTGGAACTCAAGCTTTACTATCAGGCGCTCAACAGTTTTGACAGGGCGATCGAGTTTAACCCTGACGACGCGAAGGCTTGGTACAATCGCGGTATAGCTGCGAACTCTATGGGACTTTACAAACAAGCAGTGGCTAGTTTTAGCCGATCGCTCGCTCTACAACCGGGCAGAGCCGAAGCTGTGGGCGAACGGAGAGTTGCTTTGAGCAAATTAATAGGTTTAAATCAGAGAAATGCCAAGTTTACTCCCACATCTGAGCGTCCCTTTGAAGATTATTTGATTTGGTACAACCGGGGTGTGGAATTGGCGCGAAAAGGCTGCTACTCTGAGGCGATTGCTTGCTACGAAACAGTCTTAGAAATCAATCCTGATTTTGCTAACGCTTTTTACAATAAAGCTTGCTGTTATGCGCTACTGGGATTTGCTGATTTGGCCCTTGACAATTTGCAGCGGGCTGTGGAGTTTATCCCTAATTTATACAGAGAACTAGCTTTAGCTGACTCGGATTTAAGCTGCATTTGGAAACAAGAACGTTTTGAAGCGCTGATCCAAGGTTGATTTTACGCAAAAAACAGCTCCCCCAATTGGGGAGCTGTTTTTTTGGGTGGCGCAAATTCGATCGCCCTCAAGAGTATTTGTGCAATCTTTGCTATTGCACAGAAACTCGGATTGAGGGCTTGACCGGCCTCTTGGCAACTACGATGACGCGGTAGGTGCCGGACTCAGGGAGTTGAGCAAAAGTTTGACCTTCGCCTTGATCGAGGAGTTGTCCCGACGGAGATTCGATCGCCAGATCTAGATTTTTGTTGCTAGCTGTCACCCTAATTGTCTGTCCCTGCTTGCCTTGAAGCGTGATGGGCTGGATTTGGTAGCCGGACATTTTGAGTTTGATTGTGGCTTGTTTTTCCTTGAAGGCTATGGGAATTGCGCGATCGGGCTTATAAGTCCACTTGGCGTTAAAGTCGCGTCCGATTACGAAGCTGCTGGTTTCACCTTTCGGGGTGACTCGCAGCCGGTAGATTCCCGAGTCTGGCAACTGGCCGATCCACTGATTGTCGCTTTTTTCAATAACTCCCAGATTCTCACCGTTGGGGCTGTACAGTTCGGCTGTCAGTTGTCCCGCCCACAGGGAGAGAGTGAGTTCTCGCCCTTTGACGCCTTCAAAAATATAGGTGGTGGGTTGGTTGATGGTTTCTCGGATTTCCGAGGTTGACATTCGCTTGATCGGTTCGAGGTTTGAAACTGATCCAGAGGTAACGGGTTTGTTAAGGGTTTCTGTAATTTCCGAGGCAGCCATCAGCTCGCTCGGCGCAATTTTGGGGGCTACTGGGCTGGCAAATACTGATTTTGCCGTCATCATGAGTAGCATTCCAGTCAGTAAAATTAGTTTTTTCATGTCGCACTTCCTAGGGAGGGGGTAAGGAGTTGTATATGGTTACTTGTGTTTGCCTGTTTTCACCGGATTAAATCCGGCGATCGGCTACAGCAGCATAGAGGATACACATAAATATCCCGTACTTGCACAAAACCTGATAGTAGCAGATTGGCAGTGCGGGAGCTAAGTAGCCTGAGTTTGTCGGGACATTTAAATCATACTCCCTACGCATAATAACATCAAGAATATTAGTAATTTGGTCAAGGAAAATTAAAGCTTTTTCCGAGGAGCTTGGTACAAAAAATACGGTGTATTCGCTGCGGGATCTGCCTTGCTACCAGAAAACCGCTAGTACCCGCACGGGGTGACGGCCCCTACTGTTACCTAGTTTTGGACGATCGGCTAATTATGTAGGGAGCTGCAAACCCCACCTTACCATATTTGTAGCGTGTCAAACCACTTTTTGCGTGTCCCGATCCTGTAGGGTTTGTAGGGGCGGATTTAGCTAATATCTCTAATACAAACGAGTTTACCACTGCAAAACCCGCCCTCCCACACGAGGTTAATTTGTACTACGAACCTGACAGAATTTTCAGGTAAGCTTGTACTGTGTTGGACAAGCCCATTTCTAATGCTTCCGCAATTAAAGCATGACCGATCGATACTTCTAGGATATCAGGAATTGAGCAAAATTTAGCTAAGTTTTGCAAATTTAAATCATGTCCGGCGTTCACTCCCAAACCTGCTGATTGAGCGGCTTTAGCTGCTAAGGCATATTGTTGCACAACTGATTCTACTTTACCTTCGCGAAAAGCAGTTGCATAGGGTTCTGTGTAGAGTTCTACTCTATCTGCTCCAACTTCTTTTGCTAGCGGCATGAGAGCAGCATCTGCGTCCATAAACAAGCTGACTCTGATGCCGTTATTTTTTAATTTTTCAATGATTGGTAAGAGCCGATCGCGATTTTCGGGAATATTCCAACCGCTATCCGATGTTAGCACGTCGGGAGCGTCCGGGACTAAGGTACACTGAGCAGGTTTGACATCGCAAACTATATCCATAAATGGCGGCTGAAACGGATTTCCTTCGATGTTGAACTCGACGGTTAGCATTTTGGCTAAGTCGTAAACATCGGCAGCTTTGATGTGCCTTTCGTCGGGGCGGGGATGGACTGTAACGCCGTGGGCTCCGGCGGCAATTACTGTTTTTGCGGCTTCGGTAACGCTGGGGATGCCGATGTTTCGAGAGTTTCTGAGGAGGGCGATTCTGTTGATGTTAACGCTGAGTTTAGTCATGGGATTGGAAGTTGCGGATGTTTGTTGATTTTTAATTTTAACCGCTGATGAACGCTAATGAACGCTGATGCAGGCGGATTGATTTTTGGGGCGGCTGTTAATTGGGTTGATTTTGATGGTTTTGAATCAGCTTTTCTGCAAGCGGTAAGGTTTCGGCAAAAAAAGCCTCTGCTGTTTGGTGTTTTGCTGCTAAATCTTCTAGATTGGTAATGCAGAAAAGGGGTGCGGTGCGATCGACTATTTGGGGCGGAAAATCTCGGCTAAAATATTTGAGTTGAAAGTCGTATCTGTGGGGACGGTAAATCATGCCCAACAGTTCGACTAAGGGTAGAAGTGTCCAATTGTGATAGTTACCGATCGCCTCTACTAAATGTCCGCGATAAATCTCTTTTTTTACCAGAGGTTGCAGCAAATCAAAACGATTTTTTATTTCGTTGAAGCGAATTTGCATTTTGGCCAAATGCTGGTTTGTATCCAAATGAGCGGGTACAATTAGATTTGCTTTGTCAAAGGCGATCGGGACTTTTCCGTGTCTCTCGATTTCGAGAAATTCGTTGCGGCTGCTGCGCCGGAAAACGGCAAAATCAATTAGCAAGAATGGCGGGGTTTCTTTGAGCCGCCAGAAGCACTGCGATTGACCGTGCCAAGCGGGTTCTGGAACTCGATATTTGAGTTCGATTTCGCTAATTTCTGCGATGGTTTTTTCCACAATCTCAAAGGTTTCTTCCACGCAGTTATCTTCCACCACAACCGCAATATCGAGGTCTGACCATTCATCGGTGTAGCCGTGGGCTGCTGAACCTCCTTGCCACAAAGCGATCGCAAAATCTAAAGGTTGTAAGGTTGAAACAATCTTTTCGAGAATGATTTGTCTCATGGAATCAAGCTATACTGTTTGTTTTCCCTGGCTTGCACAAGTTTAACAAACGATCGCGTGTTGAGATTGCTCCGCGACAGTTCTCCGAGGAGTTGCTAATGCTTCCGGTTGTGCACTGCTGCCAAAAATTACACGGGAAGCTGCAAGGGAAAGTGGCAATCTTTGGGAAAGTGCGATCGCCCGCGATTGAAAATCAGCCTTATATTGTCAGAATCAGAAACTTGCCCGCTGTCCGGTAACATGAGAAAGGATTAATTTTTAACAGCGCGGCATGGCTACTATTTGGGAACTCGACTTTTACAGCCGTCCAATCATAGACGAGCGAGAGAAAAAAAAATGGGAAGT
>Ga0105044_10014498_pt1 | contig 10661 bp, 8 predicted proteins | sample MAT01_FD_78092 | JGI IMG/M metagenome (GOLD analysis project Ga0105044, IMG submission 78092) | Freshwater microbial communities from Lake Fryxell liftoff mats and glacier meltwater in Antarctica - MAT-01 | ecosystem: Environmental > Aquatic > Freshwater > Ice > Liftoff microbial mat | place... | reverse complement strand
GTACAGGACAGTGGCGATGTGGTGGGTCGCGCACAGCACTCGTATCTTGCGCCAGGCCAGCCGCTCGATGCTGTTGCCCACCACCACATCGGGCTTGAAGGTCCGCAGGGCAGCGGGCACCGCGTTCTCGGGCACAGGGGTCTTGCCGAACTCGATGCCGTCGACGATTCCAGTTCGCACCCGGCGCCCTGGCAGCCGTTCGAGGCGCCGCACCACGCCAACGCCCGGCACACCCGCGAACCGGGCAGCTGCGTCGGCGAACTTGCCGTACCACCAACGGCTGAGCCGGTGCGGTCGTTCGTCGTCGACGATGAACCGAACCTCATGGCCGCGTTCCACAAGGCGGCGCGCCAGCTCCAGCTGGCTGCGGTGCGAGCCACCGCTGACGATGGAGGAGACGAAGAGCAGTCGCATCGCGTCGGTCCGTCAGAGCCACAGCGTTCGGTGCTGCACGGAGCCGCGCAGGCGCCCCCACCACATTCCGGCACGCCGCACCCACGCGCCTCGACGTGGACGCCGGAACGCGAACGGAAGCCGAGTGATGAGCCACCACGTGTCGCGCAGCGTTGCGGCAACCGGCCGTCGTTCGAGCCCGCTCTCTCGAAACGCTCGGAACAGGAGCGGCTCGGAGCTGCCGTAGTGGCGGTACTGGTGCCATAGCGAGCGTAGATCGGGCCTCAGCCGGTAGTGCACGATTGCCGTGGGTTCCTCGTGGAGTTCGAAGCCGGCCAACTGTGCTCGCCAACAGAACTCGACGTCCTCTCCTCCATAGATGAAGCGTTCGTCGAAGCCCTTGATCGTGTCGAACAGGTGCCTGTCAAAACCGATGTTGGCGCCGTGGGCAGACGGCAGATAGCCCAAGTGAATGGCGACACTTGCCTTTGTGGCGCCACGCCACGCCTGAGCCTCGAGCGAGTTGAGCTGCCCGTAATCGATGACTCCTCCAAGTAAGTTGCGACCCTCGACGAATGCAGAACACATCGTCCGCAACCAATCTCGATCCACCTCGTCATCAGCATCACAGAGCAAGATCCAACGACCGACGGCCGCGGCTACGCCTTCATTTCGGGCCACGTTGACGCCCGGGGCTCTACCGGCGTCGATCACCCGGATGGGCAGCCGATCCGCGTACGCGTGAACGATCGCTACCGTGTCGTCGGTGGAACCATTGTCGGCCACCACCACCTCGAACGACACGCCAGGGGGCTCGGCTGCGGCCAGGGCATCGAGCTGCCTGGCAAGGGTGGCTCCGCCGTTGCGCACGGGTATCACTACCGACAGTTGTGGGGTATCGAGATCGTCAGCCACTCCACGAGAGTATCGGTGCGATGCAGCGCTGAGCCGGATCACCGGTCGTAAGCTCGCAGCCGTGCAAGCCATGCGTGCCCGCGCCCTCGCCCGTCCACCGTGGGAACGGTCGCTGTTCGAAGATCTGGCAGCGCGCCGACCGTGGAACATCGTGGTGCGTGCTGCGCGTGTGTGGGCGCTACTGCGCCGGCGGGTGCGGCCGCTGCGCGATGGAGTCACGGTGGTGGTCGTCAACTGGAACACACGCGAGGTCACTGCCGATGTGGTTCGCGCCGTGCAACGCCTCAGCCCGGCGGGCACCGAGGTATTGGTCATCGACAACGGGTCATCCGACGACAGCCGGGGAATGTTCCGGAAGTGGACCGGTATCCGCACGATGCTGCTGCGCCGAAACGCCGGGCACGGCGTGGCACTGGATCTGGGAGTGTGTTCCTCGCGAACCCGAATCACGGTGGTTCTCGATTCCGACGCCATCCCGCTGACCGATCAGTGGCTGGAGCCCGCCGTCGGACCGATCCGGTCCGGACAGGCTCTGCTCGCAGGGTCACGTTCGAAACGCAACTTCGTGCACCCCATGTACCTGGCTGTCGACACGACCGAATTCGTGAATCGCAGGCTCTCGTTTCAGATCCACAGAGCCGCAGGCGTGGCCCCGCAGGACAGCGTGTGGGGCGAGAACTCGTGGGATACCGCCGAGCTGATGACCCCTCGCATCGATTCGACGAAGGTCGTGTTCGTCGAGCGCACTCCGAACGCGGTCGACGGATTGCCGGGGATGACCGCCGGTGCCGTCGTGTACCACCACGGCGGTGTCAGCCGCGCAGCCGATGGCGGCGTTGCCGATGAAGCGCTCGCCGAGTGGCGCCAGGCTTGCGCTGCGCTCGCGTCAGCTGTCGATTGAGAATGGCCCGGCGACGACCTTCGACGGTGACGCGGCTACAACGAGGGACTTTGCTACGGTCGATTGGCGTCCGTGAGCGAGGAGTGGTCGTGAATCCATTGCGGCCGAGTCGGCCATGAGCGGTGCCCGACGGTTCATCGGGGCTACGAAGGGCCGCTTTGTCCGCAACAGCGGCTCGGCTGCAGCGTGGGCGCTGCGCCATTCTCGGCGTGGCACGCTGAAGCCCGGCGTCACGGTGGTCACCGTGAACTGGAACTCGCTCCCCTATCTGCGGGTGATGCTCGACGCAATCCGAGCGATGTCGCCGAGCGACACCGAGATCTTGGTGGTCGACAACGGTTCTCACGACGGGTCGGTGGAGTTCCTCCGCAGCCGTAGCGACGTTCGCATGCTGAAACTGCCGGTGAACGTGGGTCACGGAATCGGGCTCGACCTGGGTGCTGCGATGGTGCGCACCGAGTACATCGCCGTACTCGACATCGATGCGTTCCCCGTCTCGCCGACGTGGCTGTCGGAGAGCATCGCAGCACTGGAGGCGGGCGCACAGATCACCGGGGCCCGCATGCACCGCAACTTCATCCACCCCTGCTTCCTGGTGACGCGCACCAGCCTGCTGCGCGACTACGACCTCACGTTCCGACCCGTCGGTTCGCTGAGCCGACTGTCCACGACCGCTCCGCTGTTCCTCGATGTCGCCGAGGCGATGGCGCAACGGGCCATCGTCAAGTTCGGTGGTGGCAGCGCTCTGCACCCCTTCGAGATCACCTCGTCGTTGGGTGGCGGGGTCGATGGTGCCGTCTTCGGCGAGCTCGTCTACCACAACATGTTCGCAACGCAGGGCAGCGGCCGCGATCGCGCTCTCGGCAACTGGCGCGACGCCGTGGCGCGCTACCACCCGAACCTCGTCGAGAAGGTTGACGGAGACTCCACGTGACCTCCGGCAACGAGCGGGCCACCTCGGTCGTTCAGCTCGTGCGTGCCAGCGCAGAGATGTCACCCGCCGCCCCCGCCGTGGTGGCGGCCGACGGCAGCACCGTGCTCGCCTACTCCGGTCTGCTCGCCAGAGTCACCGACCTTGCGATCGAGCTCCGAGAGGCTGGCGTGGGGCCCACCGACGTGGTGCTGGTCAGCATGGCGAATGGCCCCGACAACCTCGTCGCGATCCTCGCCTGCATGGCCGCTGCGGTGTGCGCGCCGATGAACCCGGGGTACTCGCTGGCCGAGATCGAGCTCCTTGCCGACGACACCAACGCCACGGCCGTCGTAGTGGCCAACGGTGCGCCCGCTGCGGCCCGCGAGCTGGCTGCCAGCCGGGCGCTTCCATGCATCGAGGTGATCTCCGGGAAGGTGTCGCCATTGCGCCAACCCGACCACCAGCAGTTCGATCCTGCCCCCGGCGATATTGCTCTGCTGCTGCACACTGCCGGCACCACCTCCCGGCCGAAGCAGGTGCCGCTCAGCCACGCCAACTTAGTGGCGGCCGCGAACAACGTGGTGGCCTCCTTGGCGCTCACCCCTGCCGACCGGTGCCTGAACGTTATGCCGCTGTTCCACAGCCACGGATTGCTCGGCGCCGCATTGTCGACCTTGGCCGCCGGGGCCAGCATCGTGTGCCCCGAATCAATGGATCGTCGTTACTTCGTGAAGTGGGCTGCCGGCAGCGAGGCCACCTGGTACACGGCTGCATCGACCATTCATCAGTTGGTGCTCGAGTCGCCGGGTGAGTGGCGCGGGTTCAGGTTCCTACGATCGGCTTCGGGGCCACTCGCACCGCAGGTGGCCGTTGCACTCGAAGCCCGCTTCGGTTCGCCGATGATCGAGGTCTACGGGATGACCGAGGCGTACCAGATCACCGCCAATCCACTCTCCCCCGGCGAACGGCGAATCGGCTCGGTCGGTCGACCCACCGGCACCGAGGTACGGGTCATCGATGCGCAGGGGGGAACCGTCGCGACCGGCATCGATGGTGAGATCGCCGTGCGCGGGCCGGCGGTGTTCGCCGGCTACTCGGCCCCCGCTGCAGCCAACGACGACGCTTTTGTCGACGGCTGGTTCCGCACCGGCGACGTGGGCAGGTTCAGCGACGACGGCTTTCTCACCATCACCGGTCGCATCAAGGAGCAGATCAACCGCGGCGGCGAGAAGATCTCACCGAGGGAGGTCGACGAGGCGCTGCTGTCCCATCCCGACATCGTCGAGGCGATGGCGTTCGCGATTCCCGACCCGCTGCTCGGTGAGGAGATCGGTGCCGCGATCGTGGCCGTCCCCGGCGCCGAGGTCGACCTGGTGTCGGTTCGACGGTTCCTTCGCGACCGCATTGCACCCTTCAAGATCCCTCGCCGGCTGTTGCTGGTGGAGCAGCTCCCGAAGAGCTCTACGGGCAAGTTGCTGCGCATCGGGTTTGCCGCGCAGCACGCCGACGAGTTGCGCGCTACTACCGCCCCCGCCGATGCCGACTTGCCGGCAGACGATGCCAGCACGCAGGGTCGGCTGGCGGCACTGTGGGCCGAGCTCCTCGAGTTGCCGGCAGCACCAGAGCTCAGCGACAACTTCTTCGACCTCGGCGGCACCTCACTACTCACGATGGAACTGGTGATCCGCATCGAGGAACTGTTCCTGGTCGACGTACCTGTCACCGAGATCATCCAGGTACCCACGCTGGCAGAGATGGCCGCACGCATCGACCAGCCGTCGAACGGGCAGCAGCCGACCTCATTGCTGGTGCCGTTTCGAGTGCAAGCGGGCGGCCCGACGGTGGTGCTGGTGCCCGGAGCGGAAGGCATGGGCATTGGCATGCGCAGCATCGCGCTGGCGCTGGACCCGCAGCTCGATGTGTACCTGTTCGACTACCCCGGCCACCGCGTCGGCGGCAAACCGGCGCCGGCAATCGAGACCATCGCCGCAGCGCTGGTCGAGGAACTGGTGAACACCGGCATCCACCACGACCTTGCGCTCTACGGCAACTCACTGGGTGGCTGGGTGGTCTTCGACGCTGCGCGCCGGCTCGCCGAGGCCGGGCACCCACCCCAGCTGGTCGGCGTCGGCGACATGTTCAGCCCGGCATTCAACTCGCGCGACTCTCCCACTCGGCCGTCAATGTGGAAGCGAGTGCGCAATCGCGCTCGGCGGCTGCGGGCCGGCGCCAGGCTGCACACGAAAGTCAATGGAAGCCAGCCGGTTGCGGCGGCCACCTCCCGACGAGACGCCGTGTTCGCTGCTTCGCAGAAAGCACGCCGCACGTACTCCGCACAGCCGTACGGCGGCAACCTCATCGTCTTCCGGGCCCGCCAGCGCGCCGAGAAGTACGGCGGTACGCTCGGCTGGGGTCAACACGTCAGTGGCGAGATCACGGTGGTCGACCTGCTCGCCGGCCACAGCGAGATGCACGTCGCGGAAGCACACACGATCGCCGGCACGATCAACCGCGCCCTGCGCGGCAGCGCATCGGCCGAAGGGGCACCATGACCGACCGACCAACCGCCGCATTCGTGGACTTCTGGGGCGCCTACAACCCCGCCAGCGACGCCATCGGTCAAAAGATTCTCTCCGGGTTCGATCTCGCCGACAGCCCGGCCGCTGCCAACCTGGTGGTGCACTCGTTCTTCGGTGAGGCGCACGCCGCCACGCCTCGTTCCAGGCTGTCGTTCAGTGCCGAGCCGGTCATCCCGGAGCGAACGCCCGCGCACTGGACCATCGATTGGCGACACCGATCGCAACTCAGCCACTTCCGACTGCCGGCGTGGGCTGCTTCGATCATGGCCTACCCCGAGCTGGCCGATGCTGTGCAGGACGGGCCTCCACCTGGCGAACGCCGCTTCTGCAACTTCATCTACAAGAACCCGCGCTGCGACGAGCGCAACGCATTCTTCGAGATGCTGCACCGGCGACGCCCAGTCGATGCACTCGGCAGGGTGTTCCACAACACGGATCATCCCAACCTGGCCGATCGTGGATTTGCCAACAAGCGCAGCATCCAGCGCGAGTATCGCTTCACCATCGCCTTCGAGAACTCCGAGCACATCGGCTACACGACCGAGAAGCTCGTCGATGCGTGGTTGGCCGACACCGTGCCGATCTATTGGGGCAACCCTGCCGTCGGCATCGACTTCGCGCCAGGCTCGTTCCTGTCGCTGTACGAGGCCGGGTCGCTGACCAAACTGGTGGAGCAGGTCCTGGAGATGGAGCACGATCCCGACCTGTACGAGACCTACCGACGCGCCAACCCGTTCCGCAGCGGTGCAGCTGCAACGGAACTCGCCGACTATGTGTCGGGAATGGAGCAGTTCGTGCAACAGGTGGCCGACGATGTCCGGATCAGCCCCACCCGCCGCCGCAGGTCGCGGTTGCAGGGTTCGATGGCGCGGAGCCAGGCGGCGTTGCGCAGCGGCAAGCAGCAAGCGAAGAAAGCCCTGCTGCGGCGACGCGGCTGAAGCGGGTCGATTGCCGAAGCCCCAAATCTCAATGACGTGCCATCCCCAACAGCTTTCGGGCCAGCAGAGCCCCGCGTTCGAGGGCATTGAGGCGGTAGTCATCAGCGGCGACCTTGCGCCTGAAGAAACGCTCGACGCGTTCGTCGACCACCTTGCGGAGCCGACGATCACTCGAGGACAAGAACGAACCGGATCCATGATGGTAGATCGAGCCGTCAAGGTAGAGATGCCCCTTGTAACCCCGGAAGCCGCGATCGGCCCTCAAAAGTCGGACGGTCAAGCCCTGGCGCACGAGTTGGATGCCAACCAGTCGGCCGGTATCGACGCCCAACTCCTCGACGCCTTCGGCAAAGTCGAGCGTGCCACATATTGCAGTGGGAAGCACCATGAAGCACGGGTGCGATAGGCCGGGCTTTCCGGGGTCCGCAGCCAGTACCGCATCGGCCAATTCCAACGCCTCGATCGCGCTGTCGAGCCAGCCCTGCCCGACGGGCAGCGAGTCGGTATCCATGACGATCACATGACTGGTCGAGATGGGCTCGCGCACAAGTCTGTTGAGCGCATCCGGGTGGTCATGACCCAGCACTGCGACCTGACCCGCATGAACGGGGTAGCGCACGACTCGGCCTACGCGCCCGAGCGCCGCGAGCGCGAAGGTCGAAGCGAGATCACGGTTTTGGTCGGCAACCACGATCTCCTCGACTTGCGATCCGGCGGAGGTTCGCTCGATGTGCGCCGTCAACTGCTCGATCCAGAAGGGGTCACCGAAGTGGCACGTGACAACCGTGAAGGTGGGGCTGAGCCCGTCGCTGCTAGTCCAAGCTGTCATCACCGCACAGGCTAGGCATGCCAGCATGGCGTACAGGGCGCTGCGACCGGGCTTACGTCCGCGGTCTCAGCTCGACGCGTTCACAGCCGGGCGATGGCGGTTTGCGCGGCGTCTACCCGCCAGGATCAGGGGATGTTCCACCTTGCGGTACAGCACGTCCGCGACGACGAGCGAGATCGCCACTCCCACGACGAAGACGAGCCCTCCGGCGACCTCGCGATGGATGGGTGTTCGATCGCCCAACTTGCCCAAGAACTTGATGATCGGGCCATGAAACAGGTACACGCCGTAAGAGCGGCGGCCCACCCACAGCAACGGCGCAGAACAGAGCAGTGGAACCTTCGGCACCAGCGCGAACACGGCAACAGCCGTTGCTACCGCAAGCGGGTACACCACCGAATAGAGCTGCGACGACCGCACCGCGACCGGATACGGCGTCAGCACAACGGCCGCACACACAACGAGGAGTGCCGGCCCCACGAAACGAATCAAATGGCGATAGTACCGGCGGTTGTGCACCAGCAAGGCGGCGGTGCAGCCCAGCAAGATTGGCAGATAGGGGCGCGACAGCTTCGCCATAGCACCGTCGGGCCACATCAACAGCCCGAACGTCAACACGCTGACCATTGCGACGGTTCCCTGTAACCGCCGCGCAACGGTGAACACGACAAAGCCGATGATCGGCCAGGCGATGTAGAACTTTTCCTCGACGGCGAGCGACCAGGCCACACCGAACGGGGCATTTGGCCATCCCAGGTTCAGCGGGATGTCCTGCATCATCGTGAGGTAGTAGGGCCAGTAGCTGGCCCAGGCGTCGATGGTCGCAGGGTTGCGAAAGACCAGCATGTCGGCAAGCAAGGTGAAGATCAGCGCGATTACGTAGAGCGGCACGATCCTGAAGGCTCGGCGCACGAAAAACGGTCGCACGGCCAGCGAACCGTTGGACTCCTCCTCGCGCTGGGCCAGCGTGGTGATCAGGAACCCAGAGAGCGCGAAGAACCACGTGACGCCACGTGCGCCCTGCCACCATTGCAGCACGTCGGAGTCGTCGACATGGACGGCGACCACGAACAGCACCGCGATCGCTCGGATTCCGTCGAGCGTGGAAAAGTAGCTCCGTTGCCGGAACTCATCGTATGAGTCCTCCGACGTCGCCATCGGCGAAGGGTACCAGCGCGACTTCGTGCCGGTCTGTCTTCGAATGTTCGCGACTCATGGTCTCTCATCACGGGGGTCGACTCCACGACCTGCTGAACTGTCAGCGCATGTATGAGCCGTCATCGTCGTTCGACACTCGCCCGCTGGCGACGATCGTGGTGACGTTCTACAACCAGCAGATGTGGGTCGACCAAGCGCTCGACAGCGTCGCCGCACAGACCGCGGCCAACGTGCAGTTGGTGATCACAGATGACGGCTCCACGGACGGCACCCGAGACAGAGTTCGCGCCTGGCTCGACGCGCACCGGATGACCGCCGACCTCGTCTTCCCCGACCACAACCTTGGGTTGCCGGCGATCTTGAACCGCGCACTGCCCCTCATCCGGGGCCGCTTCGTGGCGGTGCTCAACGGTGACGATTGGTTGGAGCCAACACGCACCGCCGACCAGGTGGCTGCGCTCGAGGCAGCGCAGCCCGAAATCGGTTTGGTGTACTCAGATCTCCGCGTCGTCGACATCGACGGTGTGCCCACCGGAGAGGTCTTCCCGCCACCGTCGATTCCACGTGATGAGGGCGACGTGTTCGTTCGCTTGGTGAGTGCGCCGATGATCGGCATGCCGTGCGTGATGGTGCGCCGGGAAGTGCTCGACGCGATCGGCCCGTGGGACGAGAGCCTGCTCGCCGACGACTTCGACTTCTTGCTACGTGTCGCCGCCGCCGGCTTCCACTTCCGCTACCTGCCGGTGATCATCCTCAACTACCGCCAGTACGGTTCCTCGATGACCGGGGCGGGCGGGGGTCGCCTGGCAGAGGCTCGCTTTCGATCGCTCCGCAAGTTCCTCGGCCGCTTCCCGGAAGCGGACGTTGCCATCCTCACCCGCATGGTCGGCATGGTCATGTCGCTGCACGCCTCGGGCTACGACCGCGGCACCACACGGCGGCACTTGTGGTTCGTGTTGCGCCGGCAGCCTTCACTGCGTGTTGCCCGCGCGTTCACGGAGAACGTCCTGCACGTTCGCCCGGGCCACCTCGCGCCCCGGTTCTGGACGCGGCAACGCAGGACACGTCAGGGCTGACGCCGCGAGCCTGCTCACGGAGAAGTTACCCCGCTACTTGGTCGCCCCACCTTCATCGAACTCAGCACACCCAAGCCACAAGCGGCGCTCCTTGATGCTGACGTGGCTAACGTGCCCGAATGAGCACACGGTTGTTCGGAGTGCTGTGCACGTACCACCGGCCGACGGTTGCAATCGACTACCTCGACCACCTGGAACGTCAGACCCTCGCACCAGAGGTCGTCGTGGTCGTCGACAACGGGGCAGATCCAAAGTTGGCTGCGCATGTGTCTGCCCGGCGCAGCGAACGAACCACTTACGAGTACATCGCCTCGCCCGACAACATCGGCCCCGCCGGCGCGTTCAAACTCGGATTCGACCACGTCGCCGAGAGAGCGCAGGACAACGACCTCTTGGTCCACCTCGACGACGACGACCCTCCAGTGATCGACACCGCGTTGGCCGATTTGGCAGACGACCTGCAGCGCCAAATCTCGATCGATGGACAGATCGGCGGCATCGGGCTGAGCGGCGGCAATCTGAGTCCAAGAACAGGACTGATCAAGCCGCCGCAACCGCTCGGCGACATCGCCGCAGTCGATCATCTACACGGTGGGTATCTGCCGATGTACCGCATCGACGCGCTCAGGTCGGTTGGCGCCAACGATCCAACCTTCTGGTTCGGGTTCGAGGAACTCGAACTGGGTCGCAGGCTGACGCTTGCGGGCTGGCGACTTTTGGTCGACACGCGAGTGATGGCCGAGTGCGAGGGCCTCTACCCCAAGCGTGCTGGCCGACCTGCGCTCGCGCCGGCCAACGAGTGGGCAAGATTCCACAAGGAACGAAATCTGCTGCGGATCCTGCGCCGTGAGCGCCGATGGTCCGCCATCGCCTTCACCGTGGTCGGTCGTCACCTGCTGCGACCCCTGTCACGAGTGTTCGTCGACCCAAGGGGCACGGTTCGACGCGTTCGTCTCGGG
>Ga0105044_10014497_pt1 | contig 10663 bp, 13 predicted proteins | sample MAT01_FD_78092 | JGI IMG/M metagenome (GOLD analysis project Ga0105044, IMG submission 78092) | Freshwater microbial communities from Lake Fryxell liftoff mats and glacier meltwater in Antarctica - MAT-01 | ecosystem: Environmental > Aquatic > Freshwater > Ice > Liftoff microbial mat | place... | reverse complement strand
TTCTCCGCTTATCTTTGCAGCCATGCGTGCGAATAATAGCTGGCTCTGGCCTGTTTCCATTCTTGTTCTTTTGTTTTTGTTTTTGCTCAGCATTCTTGTGGGAACCGTCGCTATACCTCCTCGCGAGATTTTCCAGGTGCTTTCGGGCGGTGAAGCCGAGCGGCTTTACCACGCCATCATTGTCGAGTCGCGTATACCGAGAGCGGTGACGGGATTGCTTGCCGGTGCCGGACTTTCGCTTGCAGGCCTGCTCATGCAAACACTTTTCAGAAATCCACTCGCCGGACCATCCGTCATGGGTCTTACATCAGGCGCCAGCCTGGCAGTTGCCATCCTCACACTTGGTTCTGCGGCCATCATGATGTCACCATACAGTGTGGTGGTGGCAGCCATTGTTGGGTCGACATCCGTACTCATAGTTATCCTCATCGTTGCCCGAAAATTTGCAGATATCGCCACTGTTTTAATTGTGGGTTTGATGCTGAGTTTTTTCACCTCGGCCATAGTCGGTTTTCTCCAGTCCATATCCAGCGAAACAGCGCTCAAGAACTTTGTTTTCTGGGGTTTTGGAAGTTTCGCCAATGTGTCGACAGAACGACTGCCGATTTTTGTGATCCCTGTCGTATTGGTTGTTGCGTTTTCTCCGGCACTTATCAAGTCGCTCAATGCACTTTTGCCAGGCGAACTCCACGCCCGTGCCATGGGCATTCAGGTGCCGCGACTGCGTTTTTGGATTATGCTCGCCACGGGCATTCTCACGGGTGTGATCACCGCTTTTTGTGGACCAGTTGCCTTTATCGGTTTGGCGGCACCCCACCTGGCACGTTTGGTTTTTCGCTCCGTTGATCACCGGCTCATCTTACCCGGCTCGCTCATCTTGGGAGGTGCACTGGGCCTTGCCTGCGATATTATTTCCCGGCTACCCGGTCTTCCGGGCGCGCTTCCGCTAAATACCGTTTGTGCCTTCATGGGTGCTCCGGTGGTGGTCTACCTCATTTTTGCCGGAAGGAAAAGAAAGCTGCTCTTATGAAAGCCATGATAGCAGAAGATATTACCGTTGGATACGTTTTGCCAGGAGGCAAAATCCGAAACCTCGTGACCGAATTTCAACTATCGCTGGAAGCCGGAGAAGTGCTCGCGATCATCGGAGCAAATGGCGCTGGAAAATCAACCTTGCTCAGAACGCTGGCCGGTTTGCAGAAACCCCTTTCCGGGAAAATATCATGGCTGGAAAAACCGCTGCAAAAGATCGATACGTCAGACAGACCAAAAATGGCCGCTGCCCTTTTTCGCGAATTTGCCCGGGTGGAAGGTTTTACCGTTCGCGATTTGGTGGGCATGGGGCGCCATCCATACACGGGGTTTTTTGGCAAACTCAATTCCGCTGACCACGAAGCCATTCGGGAAGCGCTCGAAAAAACAGGAATTGTACACTTAATCGACCAGCAATCTGGCACGCTCAGCGATGGAGAATTTCAAAAAGCCATGTTGGCCAAGATGCTGGCCCAGCGCGCTCCATTGATGTTTCTCGACGAACCCACCACCCACCTCGACCTCCCGAGTGCCCTGGAATTTTTACACCTGATCAACCAAATCGCACACACCGAAAAGCGCACCGTAATATTCAGTTCACACAACCTGTCTCTGGCATTCAAATTGGCCGATCGGGTGCTCCTGCTCGCAGGTGACGGGGAGTACGCCTTGGGAACGCCCGCCGGGATATCCGATCATCATTTGCTCTGCAGCTTTCTTCGCTCCAACGAAGTACGCGTGGAAAACGGAAATTTAATCTTTGATCTGAAAAAAACATGAGGGTTACTATCATTGGTTTGGGTTGGTTTGGATTGGCGCTTGCAGAAAAACTTGCCGGCGAGCATGTGGTCAGAGGTTCCAAAACTTCCGCAGAAAGTGCAAAGGCCGTTTCTATTCCAGGGGTGGAAGCTTATCCTTTGGTGTTGAATCCCGGGCTGATTTCCGATCATGTGGACTATTTGGCGGAAGCCGACTGCCTGGTCATCAACATTCCTCCCGGACGTAGGGATGCAAATGCCGATTTTTATCGGGAACAGATGGAGGCGCTTTATCAGGCTTTCGCGAAATCGGACATTGCTCATCTCATCTTCGTTTCATCCACCGGCGTTTTTGGAGAAACTCAACTGGTCACGGATGAGGATACGCTTCCGGAACCGACCTCCCTTTCGGGAAAAATTTTGCTGGGAGCGGAAAATTTTTGGATCGACAATTTTCCGGGGCGTGTATCCATCATCCGACCTGGCGGATTGGTGGGTGGCAACCGGCGTCCGGCGCGTTTCCTTTCGGGAAAAATTGACGTCGCTGGAAAAAATCATCCGGTAAACCTCGTTCACCGCATTGATCTCGTAAATCTTACCACATACCTCATTGAAAATAAAGTGAACCGGACCATCTTTCACGCCATTGCAGATGGTCATCCACGAAAACAGGAATACTACACCCGGGCCGCCCAAAAAACGGATTTGCTTGTGCCCATTTTTAACGAAAGTGATAACAGTCATGGCCGCAAAACTGAAGCTTTAAAAACCAAATCCTTTACAGGACTCAACTTTCAATACAACGATCCCTATGACATGTTTTAAAAACTGCTGCGCGCTTTTGCTCCTTCCATTTTTCTTATCCTGTGATTCCGAAAAAACTGCTTCATTGGAGGATTTATCCTCTTTTGTTGGTACCTGGAGGCTCGATGAGGAAGACCGGAATTATACCGAAACCTGGGTTCTGGATGGGGAAAGACTCGAGGGCTCAGCTGTCGAATTGGTCGGGACCGACACCGTTTTTTATGAAGAAATGACCATTTTCGAAAGGGGAGAAGACGGCTGGGTATTGGGCGTCACTGTGGCTGATCAAAACAACAGCAGCACGGTTTTTTTCCGCCTTTTGAAACTTCGAAACGATTATTTTCAGTTCGAAAATGCGGCACATGATTTTCCCAAACGAATCATTTACGAAATGAAAGGGTCTGATCGCATGGAGGCACGCGTGGATGGGGGAGAAGAGGGAGATCAAATTCTCAATTTTGCATTTATGCGGAAGAAATAATCCCGACTTTTTTATTGGCTTTCCGGCAAATCTGGTATAGGGAAAAATTTTCTTTTGCTGCTTTTATTGACAGACGTTAGAAAATATTACTTTCGTGCTAATCAACCAAAACCACAATTTTGACTATGAAACCAACCATTGTGTCACTCGCCATTGCAGGCGCAGTTTTCGCGGCCTGCAACCCTACTCCTTACGAAGTAAAAAGAGAAATTCTGATCGACGCTCCCGTCGATGTTGTGTATGCTGAAGTAAATAACTTCAAAAATTTTGTCGTGTGGTCACCCTGGGAAGATATGGATCCGGAAATGACCAAAACGTATGAAGGACCAGACGATGGGGTGGGTGCCAAATACAGCTGGGTGGGCAACGACAGCGTAGGTACCGGATACATGGAAATCACCGAAAGTGTTCCAAATCAACGGGTGGTGAGCAATTTGGTTTTTACCGAACCTTGGGAATCAGAATCTGTAAATACCTGGACATTGGAGGAAACGCCGGAGGGCACCAAAGCCATTTGGACTGTAAAGGGCGAACTGCCCGCTGCCATGTTTTGGATGGGCCAGGAGGATATGGATGAAACGATGGGACCGACCTTCGACGATGGCCTTGGTAGATTGAAAGCCATTGCAGAGGCCAAAGTTCCCGAAAGTGCTTTTACTGTCGAGGAACGTGATGTGACCGCGCAACCCTATTTTTTCGTAACGGATGAAGTGAGCTGGTCCGATATAGGCCCCGATTATTTCGATACCCGATATGGCAAAATTATGGCTCATTTGGGTGCGGATTCCGGTACCGTTACTGCTCCGCCTTTTGCGATCTACCATGTGTGGGATGAAGAAAATCAAAAAGCTAAAATTTCAGTTGGAATGGCAAGTTCCAGCGCCAAAAAAGCGAAAGGGGAGATCAATAAAGATATGACCTATAATGGTAAAACCTTGATGGTGCAACATTTTGGGGATTTTGCCAATACCGAAACTGCCCATATTTTTCTCGTCGAAGAAATAGAAAAAAAAGGATACGAAATTGCCGGAAGTCCCTGGGAAGTCTACGTTACCAATCCTGCTCAGGAGCCTGATACAATGAAATGGCTGTCTGAAATTTATTACCCCGTGGTCCCAAAAGCTACAGTCAATTAACGAAGTGAAAAAGATTGTAGGATTGGGTAAAAAGTACAAAGTAAAAAGTACAAAGTATAAAGTGCAAAATACAGGGTCGAAGTGAATACCACTTGATTTATGGTACTTTGCCCGCCTGAGAGGAATTTTTGGAAAATTATTGAGGTAATCTTCTGGAAAATACGAAAAAATTGAAAAGGCGCTTTGGCGCCTTTTCTGGTCTGGAATTTTTACCGTTTAATTTTTTTCAGATCATCATACAATTCACCAGAAATCCGATCGCGTTTTTGCTTAAAAATTCTTGCTTCTTCCGATGTTGCATCGATCAGACGATGGGACTTCATTCTATTCCATTTTTCTACCCTTTCGACCATCGGGTAAGCTAAAGGATGGATATAATGCGATTTTATTTTATCCCGAACCATGTTCAGGCCGAGCTCGCTGAGGTGAATCATATCGTCGTGGCGGTAAAACCGGTAGTCGCGCAATTCGTCGAGCACGTATTCAAATACGGGAATATAGGTGCATCGCGGCAATTGTGCACACAACATTTCACACAGACGTATCAGGCGGGCTTTGGACCTTTGGTTGTCGATGGCTCCATGGCGCAGATGCCTGATAGGGGATACGGTGAGGTAAATTTCGATTTTCGGATTGCGAGACTGGAGGAGTTGCAAAACTTCTGACATCTGAGCCTTCATATCAGTTTCATCCAGAAAACTTTGGTTGAAAAGCGAAGCATCCAATTTGTGGCAGTTGTTTACCACGGCGCCTGTTTCAAGAAGGTGGAACGCGATGGCGGTACCAAAAGTCAGGAACAATGTATCACAGTCCAGCAAATCTGTTCGCAATTTCTTGCGTGCTTCATTTACTTTAAATAAGTAATTTTCCGATTGTTGATCGTTAAAAACGCTGTGAAAATCCAGATGAACATATTGACTGTTTCGGAAAATGAGCGCATCTTCCTGAACTTCTTCTTCCCTGAGCGCAGACCTGATATGACTTGCCATGCTTATGGGATTGAATGAAATCCCCGTCGGATTTATCGCAGCGTCAAAATGCAACTCATTTAACCACGCCCCGGTGTTTTCTGCAAAACAGCTCCCCAAAAAAACGAGATGGTCTGCATAGGAAATACTTTTGCTTACCGGAGGGAAATTGATCGGGGTGCTGAGATTCATAAGGCAAAGAAACAGAAAATGCCATTTGCTTCACGCGAAACCTCGTTTCAAATGAAAAGAGCGTCCCAATGGGAACGCTCTTTATGGGCTATATAATATTAGAAATTAATGTTCGAGAAATCGGAATGTAAACCGGGCGTAGTGCGTGCCAGTTGCGTTGGCATCGCTGAGCGTGATTTTTTCTAATTTCTCTTTGACGTAGATACCCAATTCTTCGTGAGAAGTATTCATTTCCATTACCTGGATGAGACCGTTATCCTTCACCATGTATTTGACCAATACAAATCCCTGCGTGCGGTCCATTTTGGCGAAAGCCGGATAGCTCACATTTTTGCGGATTTCCTTGTTGAGATCATAGGCAGGCTCACTGCCTGCGGCTGTTTGTAGTGCAAAGCTCCATGCCATCATCACGGAGAATGCGAGAATTAAATTTTTCATGTTTTTTTTGTTTAATGTTTGCTGCAAAGGTCGGACGAGCATACACAGCGGAATGTTACTTGATCTTATTATTTTATGAAGTTTAAATCACCGATTTGTATGGTGTACGTTACCTTTGGACCCGAAAAGTACCATGCCCTTCATGAGCGATTCAGCCCAAGCCATTCTTTGTACGTCATCTTTGAGTTATAATTATCCGGGTCAGGCGGATCTGCACTTTCCGGATATTTCCTGTATGCGTGGACATCATCTGCTGATTACGGGAAATTCAGGAGTCGGAAAAACAACCCTTTTGCATTTGCTCAGCGGCCTGCTGCACGTGCAACACGGGCAGGTGGTGATCGATGGAATCCGTTTGGGAGAGCTCAATCAGAAAGAGCTCGACCGCTTTCGCGGAAGCCATGTCGGACTGGTGTTCCAACAACCGCGCTTTGTGTCGGCCCTCTCGGTGGTGGACAATATCCTCGCTGCTCAGTTTTTTGGAACGGGGTCTTCAAGCCGAACCAAAGCGGTTGTTTTGCTCGAAGAATTGGGCATTGCCGACAAGGCAGATAAAATGACCAACCATCTGAGTGGTGGCGAACGACAACGATTGGCCATCGCCAGGGCATTGGCAGCCGGTCCGCCGCTGGTTTTTGCCGACGAGCCCACGTCGAGCCTGGACGATGCCAATGCGGACATGGTGTATGAACTCCTGGTGAAAGAAGCTGCGCGCAACGGAGCCACACTCGTGGTTGTTTCTCACGATCAACGATTAAAATCCCGTTTTCAATACCAGATTGCGCTATGAACATTCTGAAGATCAGTTCAAAAAATTTGTCCAGTAAGCCGCTTTCTGCCATGCTGACTGTGGTGATGCTTACGATGGGCGTTGCCCTGGTTTCCATGCTGATTTTGGTCGGGGAAGCTTTTGACGAAAGTTTTAAAAAGAACATCAAAGGAATTGATATGGTGGTGGGAGCGAAGGGAAGTCCTTTGCAACTCATACTCGCGGCCGTATACCAGATCGACAATCCAACCGGCAATATCTCCAGGGCCGAAGCCCAGAAGTTGGCCCGAAATCCGATGGTCGCAAACGCGATACAACTGTCATTTGGCGACAGCTACCGCGGCCGGCGAATCATAGGGACAAGCCATGAATATCCCGCTCTTTACGCCGCTGGTCTGGCAGAAGGCAGACTTTGGGAATCGGCCTTCGAGGCTACCGTCGGAGCGCAGGTGGCGGAAGAATTTGGTTTGAAAACCGGCGATACATTTTTCAGCGCCCACGGAGACGATATGAATGCAGATGTCCATGAAGAGCATCCCTTTACGGTGGTTGGTGTCTTTGACAAAACGGGTACCGTGGTGGACAGGTTGTTGCTCACAGCGCAGGAAAGTGTATGGTCGGTGCACGACTCGCCGGGTGATACTGCGACAGCTGCAAATCGGGAAATTACGGCCATGCTGATTCAATTCAAGAATAAAATGGGCATGATCAGTCTGCCGCGACTCGTGAACCAACAAACAAATATGCAGGCCGCTCTTCCCGCCATAGAGATCAACCGGCTGTTTGAGCTGTTTGGAATCGGTATTGCCGCATTGCGGGTTTTGGCCATCGCCATTATGTTGCTGGGTGGCATCAGCGTTTTTGTATCGATGCTCAATTCGTTGAAAGAGCGCGCGTATGAAATGGCCATTATCCGATCGATGGGAGCATCGCGCAGTCAGGTTTTTATGATGGTGATGGGGGAGGCTTTGCTGTTGGGTATTGCGGGTACTTTTCTTGGGTTGGTCGTTTCACACGTTGGGTTGGCTGTGCTCAATTCTTACGCCGATCAGCAATTTGGTATAGCTATTGATGTTTGGCGACTTTCGTCTGGTGAATGGATTCTGGCGGCGATTACCATAATCCTGTGTATTTTTGCAGCAATTATTCCAGCTCTGAAAACCATTCGAATGGATGTTTCTAAAGTTCTCTCTACCTATGCGCAATAGTTTTTTGATTTTCTGCCTCGCTACGATGTCTCTTCCCGTATTGGCTCAAACTGAAGTGAGTTGGACAGATTTGATGGATGTCACTTTCAAGGATATCTACATGGAAGCCGAGGATGTTTATATTTATTATCCCCTTTTCGGGGAAAAGCAACGGAAGCACGATGGCGCTAAAATCGCGATTACCGGATACATCATCCCCATTGATGTGGCTCTGAACGAGTATGTATTGAGCGCTTATCCATTCAGCGCCTGTTTCTTTTGCGGAAACGCGGGGCCCGAATCTGTCATGGCGGTATACTTCCGGTCAGATTCACGAACTTTTAAAACCGACGAACGGCTCACCCTTGTTGGCGATTTGAAACTGAATGATTCGGATGTGGATGAGTTGATTTACGTGCTTGATGATGCAGTTGTGAAATAGTTAAAACCGCATTCAATCGCTCAAATTCATTGTGCCGGTTTTAGCGCAGGAGGAATTTTCACTGTTGATTTTCTTCCAGAAAGTTTCCAGTTGAACCACTGATCAAAAGGGATTATCTCGTAGGTAAAAGGCTCCCAGCGAAAATCAGGATCGGTAAGATTCAATCTTTGGAATCTGTCTTTTACCAGATTATATGTTCGTTCGAATTCATAAACACTACCTACAATCCGCCGAACCAGACGGATAATTAGTCTGTCGCGTTTTCTGGCTTCCATATTTACATAGAGTTCATTCAGATTTTCAATGGCAAGTTTTAAGGCCTCTTCAGCCACTTCGGGTTCGCTGTAGCGAATTTCCACTCCCGCCATGAAAAGCAACAAATTTTGACCGATGCGCATGTCGACTTGCAACCCTTGTCCTTGTTCTACATGGCTTCTCATCAAGGCGACGGCACCCAGATAATCGCCTGTTTGAAACATGTACATGGCTAGAAAATAATCAAACTGCATTTCGGCATAAGACAATCCGAGAATAAAATTGGATTTCAAGATCCGTGGAAGACTCACAGCCAGGGATTCCATATTGTTTTGATAAAAATCAATCATCGTTAGGTACTTCATGACCATAAAACGCTCATGGCTGTTCTTCTTCAGCAGCGATTGGGCGGAGGTGAATGCCACCCGAGCTTCGTCTGGCTTGCGCAATTGCATCAGGATGATACCCAGATCAAAAAGCAATTGGGTCTCTCGTTTTTCGGATTGAATGGCGGGCTCATTTTTCAACACCTCCAATAAGTCCTCGACGGCTTTTCTGGCTTTGAGGAATTCATCGGTTAGCATGAGCAGCCGAATGGTCAATATGCCGTGAATATATCGCGTATATTGAACTTTGCACTTTTGTAAAATTCCGGACAATTCATCCAGGGTTTTGGTAAGCTCCTCTTTTGGAATCGTGTGGGGATGCTGTAATTCGTTGAGCTGACCGCGCAAATACAATTCGTGTGTATCTTCAAAAGCATCACGAAATTGTTTGACCTCAATAATTTGTTCGCTGAGCCGGGTGAATTTCCGCGCGCTGCAGTTGATGGTATACAAGAATTGAAGCTGACGATACGCTTCCTGAGTTTGGGAGAATAGCTCATACTTCAGACTTCGGCTTACCACGTCTTCAAGCAATTTTTCTGCCTGATCGAAAATACCTCTTGAAATTAAAATCTCCGATTGATTTAATTTTTTGGAATTTGTGATTTGCGTTCGAAACCTGTTGCTGTAGCTACCCGGTCGGAATATGTTTACATCCTGAATGAGACTTTCAAGAACAAAGTTTTTCAAACTTAGAAGGAAGGCATTGATTTCGAGGCTCGAAAATTTTTCCATTTTCAAGCCTTTCAGAAATTCCGTTCGGGAAATGTTTGATTTGGAAAATATCTGATCCAGGGCTTTGGTCATGTTTTCATAACCCTTTCTGGACATGTTTTCCAAGGCGGAACTCTGAACCAACACAACTTCACGCTCCGCCTTGTTGAATTTTTTCAACAGCGTTTTAATTTCGGCAAAACGATCGATGCGTTTCATGTTGGGGCTTCCAGAATTGTCGAAAGCTACGAAATAACCCGCGTTTTTTGATCGGGGGATAAACAAAAAGGCACAAAATAAATTCTATAACCGCATCATTAGATTGGAGTTGAATTTTATTATATGATTTATTAAAAGGACTTGAAATGATTTGAAAAGTCTTGAAACATAAAGAACCAACTAAGCGGCAAAGATGAGATATCAAGAGCACCGCTAAACTAAGCGAAGCACGAGCGCTCACGACTACCGCTAAAACGAACACATAGGCGTAAAGCGAACACTGTGAATTAAAAATTGAAGGGCAATCCAAACATGCCTGCTGACCGTCAGCCGCTACCCCGCGCTCTGAAAAAAATGCGCCATTCATGGGTTGCGCCGTTTTAAATGATTGATTTTTGGCTGTCACGGCAGTCAGGGTTTTTAGAAGTATTCTTTCTAAAAAAACTAAGAATCCTTATTATTAAATATCCATTGAATTAGATATATACCGTTCCCTTACTAAGCACTAAGAATAAGCACTAAAAACTCCCAAAAAGCCGCTTTATGGTTTAAACCACTTGCTCGAATTGGTTGAACAGAGGTATATATTAAATGGCTATCTTCGATTAATGGATTACCGTGAATACATCGAAATAAGACCTGACAAACGCTTTGGCAAGCCATGTCTGAAAGGAACACGCATTAGTGTATACGATGTACTTAACTGGCTGGCGAATGGCATGGATGCCACGGCTATCAAATCAGATTTTGAAGAAATTACAGATGAAATGATCCAGGCTTGTTTGGCCTTTGCCGCTGATAGGGAACGTAAATTCAGGATCGCTTTCTAATGTTGTTGTTCGACCAGAATATTTCACCGAAAATAACAAGGCTGGTTCATTT
>Ga0105044_10014494_pt1 | contig 10663 bp, 6 predicted proteins | sample MAT01_FD_78092 | JGI IMG/M metagenome (GOLD analysis project Ga0105044, IMG submission 78092) | Freshwater microbial communities from Lake Fryxell liftoff mats and glacier meltwater in Antarctica - MAT-01 | ecosystem: Environmental > Aquatic > Freshwater > Ice > Liftoff microbial mat | place... | reverse complement strand
TGCGATTGATTGTGGGGCCGAGAGTGGGGTCGGGACGCCGGCAGCTGCTCGTTGTCCGATGCGGCAGCCTGACGCTTCGGCGCTCGCAGTGCCGTCGAATCGGCACGACATCCGCGCGGCGGGACTCGTCGCACTCGCCGCCGCGAATGCGCGACGGTAGGCCTTGAGCGAGAGTGGGGCATCGACGAGGAGCAGGTCCTCGGACTTCTCGAAGTACGACTGGTAGACGACGTCGTGATCGCGCACCATCTTGGCGACGTTCTCGACGAACATCGGGTTGTCGCCAGCGCCTCCCTTGATCCAGGGCGCTGACAATCCCCACTCGGGAATGGTGATCGGCTTGTCGTGCGCGTCAGCGAAGGCGAACAGTTCTGCGACCCCAGCGGGTTCGTGGAACTGGGTGTCCCATCGTTCCTGCGGATCGGCAGGAACCGGACCGTGGCGCTCATCCTCCCAGTAGTCGTAGATGTCGACACCCACGTAGTCGACGACGTCGTCACCGGGGTAGTACGCCTCGAACGGAACGGGCCGAACGCCGGCATTGACCGTCCAGTCGAACTCGAACACCGCACCCGGCACCGAGTCCATCGCTGTCGCGAACCGACGCCAGGTCTCCCTCCATGCGTCGTACCGTGCTGGATCGACGCCGAGTCCGTCCTTGGTCCACAGCCCGTTCGCTTCGTGCGACAAGCGGATGACGGAATCACCGAGACCGACAGCGACCAGATTGATCGCCAACGCACGGGCGTGTTCGTCGTACTCACCACCTGCCCCACGCTCCCGCCAGTCTTCCGGCACACCATCGGGAACCAAGGCCTGCGAGATGATCAGACGTCGCTCGGGCTGGGCGCGCTTCCACTCGGCCCAGTTCCGATTCGGGTCGCCGTGCACGACGAACCACGGCATCTCGAGATCGGCCCATGTCGGCGCAGCGTTGTTGAAGACGACGGCACACTCGATCGAGCGGCCGATCTTGTCGCCGAACGCCTCGAGCCGATCCACGAGGTGACCGGAATACAGACACGTCCCACCTCCTGGGAAGGGTTCGGTCTGCGACGTCGTGGAGACGTTCTGACAGCCGACGATGCTGAGGAGGAGCGCCAACGCAGAGAACGAGCCCTGCGCGTCGTGCTTGAGCCGACGAGCCGTGCCCGTGCAACGGCCGACGCGAGCCATCGAGCGGTCGACGACCTTCATGCGTCCGACCCTGCACGAGACCACGTGTCGTCGTTCGTCACCGGTGCGCTGCTGGGCTGCGGGCTCCGGCGCCAGACGAGCGCCACCACCGCTACGACTGCATAGCCGAGCTGACCGAGCAGCCACCCGAAGCCGACGCCAGTGAGCCCGAAACCGAGGAGAGCGACCGGAAAACCGATGCCGAAGATGGAGCCGACGACATTGACGACGACGTACGCACGGACACGGCGTTGCGCGTTGAGGATCGTGTCCGCGACGTAATTGAAGCCGGCGAACAGGCCCGACAGGGCCAGGAGCTGCAGACATCGAGTCCCAGCGTCTGCATAGTCGGCACCGAAGACCGACAACAGCGGCCGTGCGAACACCATGAGCACGACGATCGCTGGAATCAGCACGGCGTAGATCGTCCGCATTGTCCGCCGTGCCTGCCTGCCGAGCGACTCCTCGTCGGCAGCTGCCTCGGCGAACAGCGACTGCGCCGCCGCCGACGGGATGATCTTCAACAGAGCGACGATCATGAGCGGCATCGCGAGATAGGCGGCGTACTGTGCGCCGAGTTGGTCGAGCACGATGATCTGCAGCGCCGTACCGGGCAACAGCGATGCGAGCGCTGCCACGTGGTTGCCGGCCGCGAAGGAGCGCATGTGGGCGATCGAGCCGAGTTCGACCCGGCGCAGCCACCGCTCGCGCGGCTCGCCGACCACACGCACGATGATCACGAGGCTGGCGACGGTCGACACCGCAAGGCTGACGAGGAACAGCGCGAACAGGCCGGCAGATGCGAACCCGACGGCGAGCGGCAGCGCCAAGAGCTTCACGATGCTGGCGAATCCGTTCTCGACCACGACCCATTTGCTCTTGCGGAGTGCGATGATCGCCGACTGAGCGATCGCGCCCAGCGAACCGAGGGCGACGACCACAGTGACCAGGGGCACCGTGAGCCATCCGGACCCTACGCTCGACAACGGGATGCCGAGGTGGCCGGGAATGGCACACCACACCAACCCGACGACGACGCCCGCTCCTGTCGCAACGGCACCCGTCGTCATCAGCACCATCACTCGATCGGGGTCTTGAGCCAGGAAGCGGATCACCGTGTTGGGCAGGCCGAGCGTCCCCATCATGCCGGCGTATGTGACCGCGCTGATCACAGTGGTGGTGGTGCCGACCGAGCTGGCCGGGAAGTAACGGGCGGCAAGGGTCCAGAAGACGAAGCCGAGCGCCGACACGAGCACGCTGTTCAGCATCAGGAACGACGAGTTGCGCAGCAGGCTGTCATTGATCGCACGAGACACGGCGCGCCGGACGGCGGAACGGTCGCTCGCGACCTCCGGGCACAGCGCGCTGTCAGCGGCCATCGAGCGCCACCTGCACGTCGACGGATCTCGTCGAGCTCGCCAAGTCGTCGTAGATGCCGACCAGTTCGCTTGCGACGTTCGACAGGCTGATCATCGCGCCGCGGCGACGCTGCCGGTTGCGCAGGCTGCCGACGAGCGCGTCGTCGGAGGCGATCGCCTCGAGGGCGTCGGCGAGGGCGTCGGGATCTCGGGGCGGAACGAGGATCCCACCGTCACCAAGTGTCTCGCGCAGCCCGGGAAGATCACTGGCGATGACCGGCACGCCGACCACGGTCGCGGTGCTGAGCACGCTGCTCTGGGTGACCGTGATGAACGGAACGACCACCACCCGTGCCGCGGCGTACAGCGCCGGCACGTCGGCGTGCGGGACGAATCCGACGAACCGGACCTGGTCGCCCAGCCCGTGTCGCTCGACGGCGTTTCGAAGCTGCAACTCGTACGCATGATCCTTGCTCTCGAACCATCGGAAGAGCCCAGCCCGCGGTCGGACGGCACCGGCGACGAGAACGTCGAGCCCACAATCGTTCGTCCCCGACCGACGTTGCAACCGCGCCACCGCCTCGACGAGGTACTGGATGCCCTTGTCCGGGTGCAGATATCCGAAGCAGAGCGCGAAGGGCCGCTCGTCGAGGCCGTACCGTCGGCGGACCTCGTCGAGGACGCGCGGCTCGACCGACTCCGGCGCCGGGGGTGCGGCACCGAGTGGTGTGAGCCACACCACTCGTTCGTCGGCGCCGAAGGATCCGACGACGAGGTCGCGCACCTCTTCGGTGTGCACGACGACACCGTCGGCGATCGCCACGAGTGCCCGGTACAGGAGCCGACCGACTCCCCGTAGGAGCTCGACCTCGCGGCGGGCCTCGTGAAACGTGAACACGAGGCGGGTGCCGATGCGCCGACGGGTCCACAGCCCGGCGGCGATTGCACCGAAGCCGGCGAGCCCGAACGCCGGGATGGCGAACTGGAAGTGCACGACGTCGGGGCGGGTGTGCCGCATCATGGCTACCGTCGAGCGCAACGCGCTCGGGCGGGCCGACAAGAGCCGGTGTACACCGTCGGCAGCGTCACGTGCCGGGTCGTCGGCGACCGGCCGGCAGAACGTCACGACCTCGACGTCGATGTCCGGGTGGGCCCGCAGCGCGCCGACCAACTTCTGCGTGTGCTCGCCGATGCCGTCGCGCTTGGGCGGGTAGGGCGATACGACCAGCACCCTCATCGCCCCACCGGTGTCCCGACTGCAGCGATGGTGCTCAATGCTCTCCGGGCGAGGCCCATCGGCGCATCGGCCAACAGCTCCTCGAAGATCACCCAAGTCGCCGCAGCAGCTTTGGGCCACGTTCGAGTCGATGCGAACTCCACTGCTGACGCGACCATCGCCGCGCGCTGGACGCAATCCATCGTTGCCGCGGCCGTCAGCGCGTGCACGAGACCGTCACGTCCGTCGGCGGGCTGGTACCGAATCGCCGCGCCCTCGGGTACATCGCCGAGTGCGGCGAGCGACGGAATGATGACCGGCAAGCCGGCGGCGAGCGAGTGCAGCACCGAGCTGCTGTTCGTGACCGACCGGAACGGGAAGACGCCGAAATCCGACGCAGCGATGTGAGCGGCGAGTTCGTCGTCCGGTACGTAGTCGAACCGGGCATCCACCCGCTCGGGCACCGGCATCCGCCTGACCATCGCCTCCAGAACGGTTCGCCTGGCTGGATCGAGGCACGGCCCGACGACGTCCACGTGCAGCGCAACGTCCGGATGGAGCGACGCCAGTGCGTCAAGCAGCACGTCGACACCCTTGTAATCGCGGATGCTGCCGAAGAACAACGCCCGCATGGGCCGCGGGTCGGCTGCGATCGCCGCACACGCCTGCGTTCGCCTCAGCGTGTCGCTGTTCGCTCGGAGCTCGACGCCACCCGGCACGACGGCCACACGGCGCGCTCCCCAGGTGCGCACGATCGTTGCCGCCGAGTCGTCGTGAGCGATCACCGCATCGCACCGAGCGACGAGTGCTCGGCGTGCAGCGACGTCATCGACGAACACCGGCTCGTGAGGAACGAGGTTGTGCGCCGTCCACACCATCTTGAGACCGAGCGCCGACGCAACCGCCAGGGTGAAGGAGTACCAGCGTTCCACGACGCGTCGCGCCCGCCGTCCGTGCGCCCACGCCACACCGAACGAGTACACCCAGTGGACGTGGAGGATGCGGTACCCACGCAGCCGCCCGATGGCGAGCAGCAGCGGGAGCGCGAGCAGGTTCAACGTCTGCGACGGAGTCGGACCGTCGACGTAGCGCACGACGAGTCGGTCGGAGGCGGCCATCGCGGTGTAGAGCTCGCGCTGGTAGGGGTTCGGCGAGCGCGGGAACACCAGGACCTTGACCTCGGGCGAGTTCGTCGCGCGATTCGTCACGTTCGCCTCCGCCCATCGGTTCCCCTGCGGTGCGCACGCAGGACGCCGTTGGCCAGTTCCTGGAGGACTCCGAACCCGAACCACAGGTGATCAGCAACGACCCGCACCGGTTGGTTGCGCCGATTTCGGAACAGTGGAATGGCGAGGAGCATCGGGTACCAGCGCCAACGAAATGTGACGGGCAAGCCGAGCAGAAAGAGCGGGTAGGCGGCGACGATCGGGTCGGCTCGGACCATGTGTGGGATCCGGTTCGGATGCTTGCGATAGAGATGAGCGCGAGCGCGCCCATACTGCAACGCCCGCCGAGTCTGGCGAGAGGTGTCACCCCAGTCGTGGACGACGATCGCGTCGGGGACGTACCGGATCAAGATCCCTGCGCTCCGCAAGCGCCAGCTGAAGTCGATGTCGGATCCGTACTGGAACGACTCGTCGAATCCGTCGATCAAACCGAACGCGCCACGGCGGAACGCCATGTTGATGGTCGGGCACTCCTCGACGTAGTCGGGAGGTGACTCGATCGACGATCCGGCCGGGATCCCGTCGTAGAGGCTCTTGCCGAGCGAACCCGTGCGGCCGCACACAACCTGTTCACCGTCGACGAGGATCGGGAGCAGGAGGCGCTCCAGCCACCCCTCCGTCGGCACACAGCCACAGTCCGTGAAGACGATCACGTCACCGATGGCTGCGGCGACTCCCACGTTGCGCTGTTCGGGAATCGTGACTCCACTTCCCGGCGTGCGCACGAACGGAAGCCATGTCACCCAGGGATGGGCGTCACGGATTACGTCGACACGCCCTGCCGACGCGTCGACGACGACGACCTCGTCGACGGTGTCCCCGAGCAACGGGTGAAGCGCTTCGAGCGTTGTCGCCAACGCCGGCTCGTCCCTGCTGATCACGACGATCGAGACGGTCATGTTCTCCGACGTCGCTTCGTCGAGGATCGGTTGCATCGCGGCCATGGCACTCCTCACCGGTAGATGCGGGTCGAACCCGTCGAGTAGATGGTTGCCTTGCTGGCATCGAGGAACGCCCCGGGAAACTCGTAGACAGCGAAATCCGGCCCGATCGCGCCGCGCGCCCGCCCGCCCGCAATGTTCGCCTCCGTGGCGAACACGTAGGCGTTCCGATCCAGCGTGTCGGGCGTCAGCACGTCTTGCAGCGACGACACGCCGATCGGAACTGCAGCGGCCCAGATTCGCAGCGTTCCGTACCGATCGGTGTAAACGAGCGAGTCCGAATTCCGATTTGCCGCCAACCACTCGGCCGTCGCAACCTCGGCGTCGGTGACCGCGAACCGCTCCCGGGCCTCGCCGATGTTGGCAAGGTTCGCCGACGGATCGCCGCCCGACAGCCTCCCCGCCAACCCGGTCGATGCAAGGAACAAGACCGTCAGGGCTCCGCAGAGGACAGCGAGCGACAGCCGCCGCCATCGAACGAGGAACCATGCCAGTGCGGTGGCGAAGCCGACCGATAGCACGGCGGCGGCATGGATCTGGGCGCGCTCCTGGTTGTAGGCCTCTGCTGCGACCCCGCTGACGCGCATCGCAGCGACGAACCCGAGCAACGCAACGCCGACGATCGCCAGTTCCCGTGCGCTCGACCAGTCACTTCGTCGCTGCCAGGCGAAGGCGAGCATGCCGAGCGCGGTGAGTGCCGCCACCGCCTGCGACACCACGGCGAGCATCGCCGACTGCACGTCGCGGGCGCGCGGCAGCGGCCCGCCGACCATCGGTGTCTGTGCCTCGGCTACCGGATAGTCGGCGGTCACCGAGATCGGATAGGCGTTCAACCACGGCGCCCCGCTGTCGAAGATGAGCGCCTCGCGGCTGGCGTACTCTTTGCCGGTGATGCGTTGCGGGGCGTTCCCGCTGAGCCATCGGCCGACGAGTGACCGCCCCTCGGCGCTCGGCAGGAACTCCGGGCCGCGCTCGGCCACCTGATCGGTGAATCGAAGTACATTCTCACTCGACGACGTGACACCGAAGTTCCAGGCGACGGTGCATCCGAGGATCCCGAACACCACCCACGCCACGAACACCCGCGGTGGGCGCTCGCGACGTCGAACGATCCTCACGAGGGTCCCGATCGCCCACGCGGTGACGAGCACGAGCGCGGTGACGTAGGCCGTCGAGTAGTGGGTGAGCGCCAGGGATGCTCCAGCCGCGAGCGCGATGCTGCGGCGCTGCGAGATCGTCATGGCGTCGTCGAAGGCGATCGCCACGAGCACACCGAAGAACACGAGGGCCACCTCTTGGCGCGCGATCGCTGGCAGCTGTTGAGAGAACGCCAGTTGGGCGACGACGAAAGCAGCGGCGGCGAAGGCAGCGACCCTCGGGAGCCACCGAGTCGCCACGACGTACACGAGCACTGGGAACGACGCGAACAACAGCGGATAGACGCCGCGGAACAGCGAGACCCCCGACATCCCGGTGAGGTTGGTGATCACCGCAGGTAGGACCGTGATGCTCAACATCGCCCGGTAGGGGTCTCCGTCGACCGTCGAGTACCACGCGTCCGCCTGCATCGTCGTCGAAAATGCCTGGAACTCCTGTTGGATGTCCCAACCGAACAGCAGGTCGCCGCTGAACGAATAGGAGTAGATGACGGTGACCGCAACCGCGTACAGCGTCGCCTTCACGATCCAACCGGGGACCCGCTCGGCAGTCACCAGGACTCCGATGAGCAGGGCGCCGGCTACCAGGAGGGCACTGATCGCCAGCGTGGGGTCACCGACGTGATTGACCAACTGAGCTCCCGCTGCCGCCGTCAGCGGGACCATGGCGAGCAGCGCTGCGACAACGATCTGGGTCCAGGTGGGCAGCCGCGTGCCGAGCAGGTACTCCAGCGGATCGTCCCGACGGGCGGCGACAACCAGCACGATCAGCAGCGTGGCGTCGATCATCGTAAGCATCGAGCTGCGCGCGAGCGGCTCGGCGACGCCGAGCAGCGGAAGGCCGAGGTCGGCGACGACCGCCACGACCATCAGGAACATCACGCTCGCTGCAGCGGCCAACGACAGTCGGACCGCACCGTCGTTGGGGCGGAGACGACCTGCTGCGATGAGCACGGCTCCCGGCACCACCAGGAGGAACGCAATGGCGAACACGCGGGCGACGAGAAATCCGTCGAACAGAACGGCGAGGTTGAACACACCCAACAGCACCGCCGTCGGGGCGGCCCGGCCGAGGAGGTCACGCAGTGCTGACTCGTGGACTGCTGAGTCGAGGCGGCCCATCGAGGTCGCGCCGGTCTCGATGCCTCCTGGACGCGCGAGCGCAGCCGATTCGGTCCACTGGTCGAGTTGCTCGTCGAGCCAGACGACCGCATCCCGCATCGCGTCCGCGTCGATCTGTTTGTCGGACCATGGGTTCGGGTCGAGCAGCAACGACATCGCGTCGTCAGGCGGATCCAACTCGACGATCATCGAATCACCGTTCACGCGATCGTCCCGGCCACGCACGCCAGCCTGGGAGCGACCGCATCATCCTCGTGTTCGGCTGCTGTCGCAGAGGCGGAGACGGCGCGTGGGCGGGGCCACCGCGACGGGTACTGCTTGCGGAGGCGCCACCAGCTCCGTGCGAAACCGGCATCGTGGGCCACCTCTTCCAGGAACTGCACCCCGGGGTAGATGAGCAGCTCCGGGTGCCGCCGTCGGATCGCCTCGACAGGCCAATGTGAGAACACGAGGAACGGAATCGCGAACGCTGCCAGCAGCGCCCACCGTCGACGGACACCGAAGAGGGCAAGCGCGGCCACCAGTACCGGGGCAGGGAACAGGGTCGGATGCTGCCCGACGTTCTTCAGGTAACTGCGCGCGCTGCCGCCGCCGTATTGGAAGCTCCTCCGCAACGTGTCGCGCAACTCCCCCTCGTAGTCGTGGGCGATCACGGCGTCAGCGGTGAACACGAGCGGGCGACCCTCGAAACGTTCACGCAGTCGACGACAGATGTCCTCGTCCTCGCCACCGAACGTGATGCGGTCGTCGAACATTCCGATCGCAACGAGTGCTGACGTCCGAAACGACATGTTCGCGCCGACGAGCGAGAAGACCGATCTGACGCTCGGTAGGGCGGGGTTGCCGCTCCGATTGCGGCGCAGGTACAGCAGTCCGCGGTAGGCGATCGAGTCGCTCTCCCCAAGTTCGTTCTCGAGTGGGGCGAGCCGATCCGTGTGCGCGAGATAGCGATGCACCAACGTCGTGTGCCGGAGTGCATCGACCCGACCACCGACCGCGACTACCTCGGCGGCTTCGTACTGCACCAACAGCGCCTCCAGCCAGCCCTCGGCCGGTACACAGTCGTCGTCGGTGAAGGCGATGATCGGAGCAGCCGCCGCCGCGATCCCGGTGTTGCGGGCCGCGGCGAGCCCGCGGTTGCGTTCGTGGCGGATGAGTCGAACTGCGTGCCGGCCGGCGACTGCGGCGGTGGGGTCATCGGGGCCGTCGTCGATCACGATCACCTCGATCCGGTCCCGAATCGTCTGACGGTCGAGCGCAGCAAGGCAAACTGCGAGCTTCTCGGCGCGTCGACGGGTGCACACGACGACTGTCACGACGGGGGTCACGACGACTGTCACGACGGGGGTCACGACGGGGGTCACTGCATCCCGACCGAGATGGGCCGACGCGCTGCTCATGCGGGGGCCAACATCGTCGTGTGAATGTCGCCGAGGTCGATGGCAATCCGGTCCCAGTGGCACCGCTCGAGCAGGTCGCGAGTGCGCTCCGGATCGAGCGGCTCCGACAGGGCGGTGCGGATCGCGGCCGCAAGCGCTTCGGCGTTGGGTTCCGTCAACCAGCCGGTCACTCCGTGGTCGATGAGGAGCCGGGCCTTGTTGTCCGGATGATCGGTGGTGATCACCGGAATGCCGCACGCAAACGCCTCGACCACGACGATGCCGAATCCCTCACGCACCGACGGCAGCACGAACACCCGCGACGACTTCATGAGCCCGAATACCGCGTCGTGCGCGTCGAGCGACCCGAGAAACGACACCTGATGTTCGACGTTCAGCTCGACGGCCCGCCGCTCGAGCGCGTCGCGTTCCGGTCCGGTGCCGACGATCGCGCAGCGCAGGGCCAGGCCATTCCCGGCGAGCAGGCCGACGGCATCGACGAGATCCACAACACGCTTGTGATCGAGCAGCCGGCCCACGTAGATCAGGTCGAATGCGGTGTCCGCTGGGCTCGCCGCCGCGATCTCCTCGACGTCGACCCCGTTGGGCAACACCGTGACGCGAACAGCCGGTACCCCGCCTTCGATCAGGCGGGCGCGGGTCTCGGCGTTGACTGCGACGATGTGATCGGGCAGACGCATCGCCATCCGTTCCACCGCAGCGCCGACGACTCCCCATCTCCCGAGGTACTCACACCAGTACTCCTTGCCCCAGACCTCGTGCCACGAGACGATGAGTGGAACGCGTTTCAGCGTGGCGACGAGGCGTAACGGGAACAGCGGGAGATTCGGCATCTGGTCGGCCTCGATCACGTCGAAGTGGTATCCGAGCATCCGGAAGCATCCAAGAGAGAACAGCACCGCTTGGAGGACCGATCGCCGCTCGCCGACGTACAGCGGGATGCAACGGGTGACCGCTGTGTACTCCACGCCGTCGTCGCGCCGATGTCGCGCTCCGGTCCACCACTGCATCGTGAAGACGTGGACGTCGAACCCCTGGCGGGCCAGCCGGGGGCAGAGGTGGTGGTA
>Ga0105044_10014493_pt1 | contig 10663 bp, 9 predicted proteins | sample MAT01_FD_78092 | JGI IMG/M metagenome (GOLD analysis project Ga0105044, IMG submission 78092) | Freshwater microbial communities from Lake Fryxell liftoff mats and glacier meltwater in Antarctica - MAT-01 | ecosystem: Environmental > Aquatic > Freshwater > Ice > Liftoff microbial mat | place... | reverse complement strand
GGTCAGCCTCAGCCGGCTGCGCAGCGCCAATGGTCTTCGGTCCGACACAGTGTGGGTGGGGCAGAAGCTGCGCATACCCCGTCAGAGCAGCTGACGACCCGCAGACGGTCGGCTCAAGGGCGCTCGGTTCAATGGCGATCGGTTCAATGGCGATCGGTTGAGGGCCGACGCGTGATAGGCAAAGGGCTCAACATTTGAAAGAATGCCCCTATGCCCATCCGCCAGTTGCCAGCGCATCTCATCAACCAGATCGCTGCCGGCGAAGTTGTCGAGCGCCCAGCGTCCGTCGTCAAGGAGTTGCTCGAAAACAGTCTGGACGCGGGCGCCACCCGGATCGAGATCGAGCTTGAGGAAGCCGGGATTCGCCTGTGCCGGATCCGGGACAACGGCAACGGGATTCCCCGGGAAGAACTGGCTCTGGCACTGGCGCGTCATGCCACGAGCAAGATCGAAAGCCTTGAGGATCTTGAGCAGGTAGCGACCCTCGGCTTTCGGGGCGAGGCGCTGCCGAGCATCGCGTCGGTTTCCCGCCTGGCGATGACCTCGCGCCACCGGGACGAGGCTACGGGATTTTCGATTACCGGCAACGAGGGTGGTCCGGGCGAACTCATTCCCGCTGCGCACCTGCCTGGAACCACGGTCGAAGTCCGGGACCTGTTCTTCAATACGCCGGCCAGACGCCGCTTCCTCCGCAGTGAACGCACCGAGTTCGCCCATGTCCGTGCCGCAATCGAGAGCATTGCCCTGTCGCGGGGCTCGGTCGCGTTCCGGGTGCAGCACAATCAGCGCCTTGTCCTTGATCTGCCGGCGGCACCTTCCCTGGCTGAACTGGCCAGCCGAGTGGGGAAGGTCTGCGGGGAGGAGTTTATCCGGCACTCCATTTACCTGGCCCGGGACGCGGCGGGCCTGGCCCTGCGCGGTTGGCTTGCCGCGCCCACCCATGCCCGGAGCCAGCCGGACCTGCAGCAGGTTTTCCTGAATGGCCGGTCTATCCGCGACAAGCTCCTGGTTGGGGCGGTCCGGGCGGCTTATCGGGATGTGCTCTACCGGGACCGCTGGCCCGCCTATGTTCTTTATATCGACATGGATCCCGCCTGGGTGGATGTCAATGCGCACCCCGCCAAGCACGAAGTGCGTTTCCGGGATCCAGCCAGAGTCCGGGACTTTGTTCGCCGCTCGGTCGAGGAAGCGCTGGCCGGGGAAACCGGCCCCGGCGAGCAGGCCCAGGCCCAGGCCCAGGCCCAGGCCCAGACTCAGGACCAGGCCGGCGGAGCGTTGTCGCCGAACTACCTCGGCTCACAACCGGCAATGCTGCCGCTTGGTGAGCTTCCCTTCCAGCCCGGAGGCCTGCGCCGGACAGATCTGATCCGGGAACCCACCGGTCACTATCCAGCGCCTGGAGACGACAAGCCGGGATCGGGTGTGCCCTCGCTGGGTTTTGCCATTGCGCAGCTCCATGGGATCTACATCCTGGCCGAAACGGCGGAAGGCCTCGTGATGGTCGACGCCCACGCCGCCCACGAGCGGGTCACCTACGAGCGCCTTAAAGCGTCCATTCGGGACACAACCGTCCAGTCCCAGACGTTGCTGCTCCCGGAAACGCTGTCGGTAACGGAGGCAGAGGCCGAGCGTGCCGTACATCATGCGGCGGTGCTGGAACGCTGCGGGTTCGACCTCCTGCGCACCGGTCCTGACCGGCTGACCCTCCGGGCGGTTCCCGTCATCCTGGCCGGGGAGGCCGTTCCGGCCCTAGTGCGTCGGCTCGTCGCGGGTCTCCACGATGATCTCACTCTCGACGAGCTGCTCGGTCTGCTCGACCGGTGCCTTGCTGATGTGGCCTGTCATGCCTCCATACGGGCGAACCGGCGACTCAGCATCGAGGAAATGAACAGCCTTCTGCGGGCCATGGAGCGCACCCCACGCAGTGAGCAGTGCAATCACGGCCGGCCGACTCGCGTTCTGCTGTCGCTGCCGGAACTCGATCGACTGTTTGCCCGAGGCCGCTAGGGCGTCGTCAGGATGGGGCTGGCACCCATGGCTACCGCCCTGTGCCTTATGGGTCCGACGGCCACCGGCAAGACTGATCTGGCCCTTGCTCTGGCGGAACGGCTGCCGCTTGGACTGATCAGCGTGGATTCGGCCATGGTGTATCGCCACCTCGATATCGGGAGCGGTAAGCCCGAGCCGGAGACTCTGGTCCGGCATCCTCACCGGCTGATCGATGTTCGCGAGCCTTGGGAGCAGTACACCGCGGGTGATTTTGCGCGGGACGCCGCGCTGGCCATCGATGAGATCAGCAGTGCAGGCCGTATACCTCTGCTGGTCGGCGGTACCTTCCTGTACTTCCGCAGTCTGATTCAGGGATTGGCCATATTGCCGACAGCCGATCCGGACTTGCGGGCACTTCTGGAGGCTCGGGGCCTTCGGGAAGGTTGGCCTGCCCTGCATCGGGAACTCGCGCTGCTGGATCCCGTGGCAGCAGCCCGGATTGGGGTAGCGGATCGGCAGCGAATTCAGCGCGCCCTGGAGGTGTGCTTGCTGACCGGGCAGCCAATCTCAGCCTTGCAGAGTCAACAGCAGGAGTCTGCAGGGCTGCGTCACCCGGGCACCTTCTTCAGGATCGGCCTTCTGCCCCGGGATCGGGGCCCGCTGTCGGAGCGAATAACCCGGCGCTTCCACGCCATGCTTGAGCGGGGTTTCCTCGACGAGGTTGAACAATTGCTATCGATGCCGCAGATGCAGCCCGATGCCCCGGCTCTGCGTGCAGTTGGCTATCGCCAGCTGGCGCAGTTTCTGGCGGGTGCCTGCAGTAGAGCCGAGGCGGAGCATCGGGCCTTGGCTGCCACCCGGCAACTCGCCAAGCGCCAGCTGGCCTGGCTTCGTCGGGAGGCGTGCGATCTCTGGCTGGACATGGAGTCCGACACCCTGATTCAAGACCTGGAAGCAGCGGTTCGTGCCGCCGCTCTGCGGATGCAATGTCAGCCCTGAGCAGCTAGAATGCGGCGAGAGATAAGCAATAAGAATAATTCAGGAGTACGAAATGGCCAAAGGTCAGGTGCTGCAGGATCCCTTCTTGAACACGCTTCGGAAGGAGAAGGTGCCTGTGTCCGTTTATCTCGTCAATGGCATCAAACTTCAGGGGACTGTCGAGTCCTTCGACCAGTTTGTCGTCTTGCTGAAAAACGGCGTCAGTCAGATGGTCTACAAGCATGCGATTTCTACCGTAGTGCCGTCCCGCGCCATTCATGTGCCTGATGGTGACGACGAGGGCAAAGACTGATCACGCGAACAGACCGCCACTCTGATTGGCCTGGTTCCTGCCGGGCTGGCATTACAGACCCCTTGCGCATCAACAGGGGGCCACGGGTTGTTTGACCGGCCCAGTGGTGGTGAGCGGGCGGTCCTTGTTCACGTTGGTATAGGCCAGCCGCCCAGGGCTGAAACCAGGGAAGAGTTCAACGCTCTGGCGCTTTCGGCGGGGGCGGAGATCTCCGGTTCACTGACCGCTGCCCTTCGGCAGGTCAACCCGCGCTATCTCATTGGCACCGGCAAGGTGGAGGAGTTGCGGCAGCTGCTCCACGACTCCTGTGCCGAAATCGTGCTCATCGACCACCGCCTGAGCCCAGCGCAGCAGCGCAATCTTGAGAAGACTCTGGACCGGCGCGTGATTGATCGCACCGGCCTCATTCTCGACATCTTTGCTCAGCGAGCCCGAACTCATGAGGGCAAGCTCCAGGTTGAGCTGGCCCAGATGGAGCATCTGTCCACCCGACTTGTCAGGGGCTGGACCCACCTTGAGAGACAGAAGGGCGGAATAGGTATGCGCGGTCCTGGCGAGAGCCAGCTTGAGACCGACCGCCGACTTATCGGAATACGCATTCGCAGTCTTCATGAGCGCCTGGAGAAGGTGTCTCGCCAGCGGCGCACGTCTGGTCAGAAGCGGCGCAAGGATGCAGTGCCCACGGTATCCCTGGTTGGATACACCAACGCCGGGAAGTCGACCCTGTTCAATCTGTTGACCCGCGCCCAGGTCCTGGTCGCCAACCAGCTCTTCGCAACGCTCGATCCCACGCTGCGTCGTGTCAGTTTGCCGGATGGCAATGGTATTGTTCTGGCCGATACGGTCGGTTTCATCCGGGACCTGCCCCACGAACTGGTGGCGGCGTTTCGCTCTACGCTGGACGAGACGGAGCAGTCCCGGTTGCTCCTGCACGTTGTCGACTGCGCCGATCCCGCCCATGAAGAGCGGATATACGATGTGGTCAAGGTTCTGGAAGAGATCGGAGCCGACCATCTGCCGCGAATCCAGGTCTACAACAAGGCTGATATACTGAACATCGAGCCACGGGTAGATCGCGCCGAAACGGGGAGCCCCACCAGGGTCTGGCTGTCGTCGCATACCGGACGCGGTGTTGACCTGCTGCTTGGGGCTGTCGCAGAGTTCCTCCAGGTAGACCTGCTGAAGTGCACGGTGGGATTGACTCCAGCCGAGGCCCGCTTGCGAGCTCGTCTCTACGAGATGGGAGTCATCGTCGCGGAACGACTCCGGGGGGATGGCAGCTGGGAGCTGGATCTGGAGCTCGATCGCCGCCGTTTTGAGGAACTTAACCGGCGAGAGCAACTCAATGTGCTCTCTGACAACCTGCTTCCTGGCCCCGGTTGGTCGGAGTCCGGGGTGGGTCCACCAGTGATTGCGCGGTAGAGTACGGTATGAACATGAAAGTCGTGGGCTGAAGGCATGGCCTGGAACGAATCTGGCAACGGCAAGAATCCCTGGGACAGGGGGCGCAACGATGGGCCGCCTGACCTGGACAAGATAGTCCGCGACTGGCAACAGCGCCTGAACACCTTCTTCAGGGGTGGGCGAGGCGGGCAGCGTCCCGCGGGTCCGGCCGGCAACCCGATCAACGCCCCGCTGCTTGGTCTGGTCGCGATCGTTGTCGGAGTGATCTGGCTGGCCACCGGCTTCTATCGGGTCGATGCTGCTGAGCGTGGCGTAGTGACCCGCTTCGGCATGTACCAGACCTCCACCGAGCCGGGGCTGCGCTGGCATCTGCCCTGGCCAATCGAGCGGGTTGAGCGCGTCAACATCAACGAGGTGGTGCCGTTCAAACTGCAGACCCGCATGCTGACGGCCGACGAGAATATTGTCGTGGTCGACCTGGTCGTCCAGTACCGTCGTGCAGATGCCGTGCAGTATCTCTTCAACGTCCGCGACCCCGAAGCCACGCTGCAGGACATCAGCGAGAGCGCGATTCGTGAAGTGATCGGCAAGAACAAGCTGGACTTCGTGCTGCTGGAGGGTCGAACCGAGATCGCCGTGCAGACAGAGAAGCTGATACAGCAGACTCTGGACGAGTACCAGACCGGCTTGTTTGTGACCAAGGTCAATCTGCAGGACGCCAACTTTCCCAGTCAGGTCGAGGCGGCTGTGCAGGACGCCATCAAGGCGCGCGAGGACAAGGAAAGAGTCTCCTTCGAAGCTCAGGCCTATGCGAACGACGTGATCCCGAGGGCCCGTGGCGAAGCTGTACGTCGCCAGCAGGACTCTGAAGGCTACCGGGCTCGCGTGGTTGCTGATGCCCAGGGCGAGGCGTCCCGCTTCACGCAATTGCTGGCCCAATACCAGAAGGCCCCCGAGGTTACCCGTCGTCGTCTGTACCTGGAGGCGATGGAAGACATTTACGCCAACTCGAGCAAGGTCCTGGTGGATACAGCCAAGGGCAGTAACCTGATTTACCTTCCGGTGGACAAGATTCTGGAGCAGAACCAGAACCGCCGGCCGGCGGCGGGTCCGAATCAACCTGTCCAGGCCCCGGCGGCCAGTGCGGCCGCCGAAGCGTCCACCGTAACCCGCGACCGGGAAGATCGCCGTACGAGAGAGGCCCGATGAACATTCGCGCACTTTTGCCCTTTGGTATTTTGCTTCTGGCCTGGATTGCCAGCATGTCCATGTTCACCGTGGACGAACGGGAATTGGCCATAAAGTTCCGGCTGGGCAAGATCATCCAGACAGAGTTCGAACCAGGGCTGCACTTCAAGGTGCCGTTCATTAACGACGTACGGAAGTACCCTCGCCAGGTACTGACCCAGAGCAATCCGCAGGAGCTTTTCCTGACGCTGGAGAAGAAAAACCTGTTCGTGGACTTCTTCGTCAAGTGGCGAATCGTCGACGTCGGTGCCTATTACCGGGCCACCCGGGGCGACGAATTGCTCGCCGCCCAGCGACTGATCGAAATCGTGAAAGACGGGGTCCGCAGCGAGTTTGCCAAACGGACGGTCCCCCAGGCCGTGACCGCAGAGCGTCGGGAGTTGCTTGACGATATGCTGGCCAGTGCGCGGAAGAATGCGTTGACCCTCGGTATCGAAGTTGTCGATGTGCGAGTCAAGCGCACTGAGTTTCCTGAGCAGGTCAGCGATTCAGTTTTTGACCGGATGCGGCAGGAGCGCGCGCGAACGGCCTCCGAACTGCGAGCCCAGGGTGCCGAGGCGGCGGAACAGATCCGCGCCGAGGCTGACCGCCAGCGGACAGTCACTCTTGCTGAAGCCTATCGTGAAGCAGAGAAAGTACGTGGCGCCGGTGATGCGGAGGCGGCGCAGATTTACGCCGAGGCCTACCGCAAGGATCCGGAGTTCTTCGCCTTCTACCGGAGCATCCAGGCCTATCGCCGGTCTCTGGGCAAGGAGAGTGACCTCTTGGTACTCGACAAGGACAGCGAGTTCTTCCGCTACATGGAACGGCCCGACGCAGGGCGCTGATCCGGCCCGGGATTCCCGGCGGGGAATGACTGGCGTCGAGGCCCGCTGGATGCCGCTGGCGGCACCGTGGTTGAAGCGATGGACTGGAATGATTTCCTGACAGGGCTTGCGCTCTACCTCGTGCTGGAAGGCATCCTGCCCTTCCTGAGTCCGGAGGGCTGGCGACGGAGCATGAGTTTGATTGCGGGGCTGCCCGCCCGGCAGCTCCGCATCTTCGGGCTGGCGAGCATGCTGGCCGGGGTTGTGTTGCTGGCGTTCGTGCGGAGCGGAACCTGATCGTGGGCAATAGCATCGTCGTCATCGGCACCCAGTGGGGTGACGAGGGCAAGGGCAAGATCGTGGACCTGCTGACTGAGCAGGCGCAAGCCGTGGTGCGCTTTCAGGGCGGCCACAACGCCGGCCACACCCTGATAATCAACGGCCAAAAGACGGTCCTGCACCTGATTCCGTCGGGCATCCTGCATCCCGGTGTGGCCTGCGTTATTGGCAATGGTGTCGTGGTCCATCTCCCATCGCTGGTCAAGGAGATCGACGGTCTCGAAGCCCGGGGCATTGCCGTGGTTAATCGCCTCAAGCTCAGCCCCGCGTGCCCGCTTATCCTGCCGACCCATATAGCCCTGGATCAGGCGCGGGAGCGTGCGCTGGGCAACCGTCCGATTGGCACCACGGGCCGGGGTATAGGCCCTGCCTACGAGGACAAGGCGGGACGACGTTCCCTGAGAGTCGCAGACCTGTTCGACGAACGGCTCTTCGGCGAGCGACTCGCCGAGGTTATGGAATTGCATAACTTCATGCTGGCGCGCTACTACGCAGCCGAACCGGTCAGCGTGGATGCCACCCTGGATGAGTGCCTGAACCTGGCTCGCCGCATTCGCCCCATGGTTATCGATACGGTCGCTTACCTGAGTGATCTGCGCCGCAGCGGCGCGAAGCTGCTGTTCGAGGGCGCCCAGGGCGCACTGCTGGACGTGGACCACGGAACCTATCCGTATGTCACGTCCTCCAACACTTCGGCCGGCGCCGCTGCCACTGGTTCGGGCCTTGGGCCAGCCGACTTTGACTATGTGCTTGGGGTCGTCAAGGCCTATGCCACTCGGGTTGGCAGCGGACCATTTCCTACGGAACTCTTTGACGAGGCCGGCGAGCGGCTGGCGAGAGTTGGAGTCGAGTTCGGGTCAACCACCGGCCGTCCGCGGCGCTGTGGCTGGTTTGATGCCGTAGCCGTGCGGCGGGCCGTGATCAACAGTAGTGTGACCGGCCTGTGCGTCACCAAGCTCGACGTCCTCGACGGCTTTCCCGTCGTGAAGGTCTGTACGGGCTACCGCCTGAACGGCCAGGTGAGCAGCAATCCGCCGCTGCTTGTCGATCAGTATGGCGCTGTAGAGCCTGCTTATGTGGAAGTCCCCGGCTGGTCCGGGTCCACGAAGGGAATCCGGAGTATTGACGGGTTGCCTGCTGAGGCTCGGGCCTATTTGCAGCGGCTGGAGGAAATTGTCGGGATTCCAGTCGACATGATCTCGACGGGTCCTGATCGTGATCACAACATCATTGTTCGCCACCCCTATGGCTGATCCAGCCCGCTGAATCCGTGAGCCTCGTGACACTGCAGCCCGACAGTCCGTGGACCCGCCGATGGCGCCGGCTCCGCCTGCCGATCACCGGGCTGCTGGTGGCAACAATGCTCGGCGGCTGCGTTATTCGTGTCGCCTACAACCAGCTGGACTGGCTGGCACTCTGGTACATCGCGGATTACTTCGAGCTGGACCGGGCGCAGGAGCCGGAGGCAAAGCGGCTGATTTCCGGGACTCTCACCTGGCATCGGGCCACCCAGCTGCCAAAATACGCCGCCTTGGCTCGCAGGGTCCGTGAAGATGTGGAGACTGGTGTCGACGGGGAGTTTCTCGCTGCCCGCTACGCTGAAGTTGCCGAGTTGTGGGACGCGCTGCTTCAGCACGTGGCCCCGGACCTGGCCCGGTTGCTGCAGACGCTGTCCGATGAGCAGGTTGAGGCACTTTTCGCGAGGCTTGCTGAGAAGAACAGCGAGCTTGAAGATGACTACTCTGGTGTCAGTCTGGAAGAGCGCCGTGGGAAGCAGGACAAGGAGATAATTCGTGCGTTTCGCCGCTTTACGGGCAAGCTGAATACCTCGCAGGAGGCCCTCGTCACCAGACAAACGGCACAGATGCACGACCTTTCCAGCGACTGGCTCCGTCGGCGGGCGGTCTGGCAGGGAGAGTTTCGGGTCCTGTTGGCTGGCAGGAAATCTGATCCGACCTTTGTGGACCGGTTCACGGATCTTGTGCTCAATCCCAACCAGTTTGATGCCTCCGGATACCGGGGTCTCGTGGAGGAGAACCGGCAACGCTCCTTCAGGCTGGTCGCAGAGGTCCTTGGGACCCTCACCCCAGCCCAGGCAAAGCACCTGCAGAAGAGCCTGAAAACCTACGCTGACGACTTCGATTCCCTGGTAAGCGCCAGCAACTCGGAGCCAGGCAGTCCGTAAAATGGCCCTGCCCAAGTGCCTGGAGGCAACCTTCAGGGTAGGTGCTTAAACCAGCGCAAGATTGCGCAGCTTTAAGTCGTCTGTCGTGGTGCCGAGGAAAGGACTTGAACCTTCACGGGGTTACCCCCACTGGCACCTGAAGCCAGCGCGTCTACCAATTCCGCCACCCCGGCGCGGTGGTACGGCTTAAATATAGAGTGCGGCAATCTAATGGCAGGCTGTATGCTTGTCAACGAAATGACAGCATTGACAGCAGCACTTGATGCGTAAGAAGCGTGGGCGGCGCCCGTCGCCGTCAGCAGGCCCCGCCAGTACAGGACCGAATTCGGCGTACCGCCACCCGGTTCCCGACCCAAATTCGCTCCTTGCCGCCTTTCGTGAGCAGGGCGTACCTCTGACTCTGTCTGCGCTGGCTACTTCGCTCGAGGTGACGGGAGAGCGGGAGATCGCTGATCTCCGCCGCCGTCTTGAGGCATTGCGCACGGCGGGGCAGTTACTGGTCAATCGCCGCGGCGAGTACTGCCTCAGCGAGAAGCTCGACGTAATTCCAGGAACAGTCACTGCTCACAGGGATGGCTTTGGCTTTCTTGTCCCTGATGACGGCTCCGATGACGTTTACCTCCCGGTGCCAGATATGCGCGCCGTGCTGGATGGTGATCGGGTCGCCGTCCGGCTTTCCGGGAGCGGACGGGGCGGTCGTCGCGCGGGCACTGTGGTGGAGATTCTTGCGCGCAGCCGGGACAGTTTCGTCGGCCGTTACCACCGGGAGCGCGACCTTGGCTGGGTCGTGGAGACTGGCCGGTCACCACACCATTTCATCGTCACCGACCGCGACCGTGGCAACGCGGAGCCCGGTCAGCTCGTCAAGCTCGAGATTCTTGAGTATCCCGGTCCTGCCCATGAGGCCCGTGGCCGGGTGGTTGAAGTTCTGGGCGATCCGCGCGATCCCCGAGTACTGACGAACGCCGCCATCGAGATGTTCCATATTCCGTCCCGATGGCCCGAGAGAGCCCTGGCGGATGCACGTCTGGTTGGACTTGAAGTGGAGGCCACCGACAAACGCGATCGGATCGACCTGCGCAAGCTGCCGCTGGTCACGATCGATGGGGAAGACGCCCGGGACTTCGATGACGCTGTATTTGCCGAGCCCCAGGGCGATGGGTGGCGGCTTATCGTTGCCATCGCTGACGTTTCCCACTACGTCAGGAGCGGGGAGGCAATCGATACCGAGGCCAGGCGCCGGGGCACTTCGGTGTACTTTCCTGACCGGGTCGTCCCGATGCTGCCCGAGGAGCTGTCGAACGAGCTGTGCTCGCTCAAGCCCGCCGTGGATCGTCTGTGCATGGTCTGCGATATGCGCGTTGACCCGCAGGGCAACGTTATGGGCTCCACCTTTTACCG
>Ga0105044_10014492_pt1 | contig 10664 bp, 9 predicted proteins | sample MAT01_FD_78092 | JGI IMG/M metagenome (GOLD analysis project Ga0105044, IMG submission 78092) | Freshwater microbial communities from Lake Fryxell liftoff mats and glacier meltwater in Antarctica - MAT-01 | ecosystem: Environmental > Aquatic > Freshwater > Ice > Liftoff microbial mat | place... | reverse complement strand
CGGAAACACAGCCATCGTCGCCAGCAAAAACAGAGAAGCGCAAATGGCTGCCGCGAGGGCACGTCTCGACGAAAGTTTCGGGCAAATGCTCGTGGAGCACGCGCCGCGAGCCCGAACAGCTGATGGGCCGAGTGTACTAAGAATTGCGGTATGAGGTTCGGAGGCCATGGCGGACGTGCCGAGGTCTTAGACGGTGAAGGAGAAGTGTCAAGGAGTTTGTGCAAATTAAGATGCATCCAATCCCGGTCGGGGCCGCGTAACACAATTGTTTTAGGCAATGGGAAGTGAGTGTGTGTTTGGAGGGGTGGGGGCTGGAAGGAAAAGACACAAGTCGCCACACAAAACGTTGGTGTTTAACTTTGGAGTTCGGAACACTCACGCTGCACGAATGGAGCTTACCGAAAAAAATCTCGCATCGCTTGGTGGTTGGCCCGTGCTTAAAGAAGCACGTGGACTGGTAGCGGGCGGGCGCGTGGTGGAATCCATTACGTCCGAGACCACAGTGCGGGGTAAGGTTGTTGCCGCCGGTCGCACCTATTCAGCGGGACTGCGCTTCGTGAGTCCTTCACATGTTGAGAATCTCTGCTCGTGCCACGACAGCCGAGTTCGCGGGGTGATCTGCGCGCATTCCATTGCCGTGGCTCTCGGGGTAGGGCGTCCTGCGCAAGCGCCTGCCGTGGTGGTAGCACCGAAAAGCGCCTCACAAGACATTACCGAGGAAATTCCGCAAGTGCGCTTCAGTTTTGAAGGCTCGCTTAGGCATGTCGAGGCCACCATTGCTTTTGATTATTCCACGCCCGGCGCGGCGAATCCAGCCGCGGAACAACGCGCTGCGTCATTGCTTCTCTCGATGGGTTTTGAAAACGCCGGAAGCCATGCTGTCCTGAAAGGTGAAGCCGCGATTCTTCGCTTTGTTGCGACTGACCTACCTCAATTGCGCTCGCAATGGCAGGTGACACAAGGCGAGCGGTTCAGCCATGTCACTCGAGATCTGGTTGCACTGACCCCCCACTTTGCCATTCGGGATAAGTCCGATGGCTGGCTCGACTTTCATGTGCATTTCAGTGCTGGAAGCGAACTGGTGATTTCCGCTCCAGAGTTACAACGTCTCTTCCAGAGTGGCCAGACGGCCTTATCCCTTGGCGGCGGACGTCGAGCCATTCTGAATCCTGCGCTTTTAGCGGACTTGAATGAAACGCTCCGCGATTGTGATCCTACTCAAGAGCGCGGGGCCTATCGTGTGCGGGCCTGCCAACGCGGATACCTCGAAGCCAGCATCGCCACATGGACGGAGAGCGAGGCCGCAGCCATCCATCCGAAGGGGAGTCTAGGGCCGCTTCGCGAGAATCTCCGTCCCTATCAAGTGGAAGGTGCGCTGTGGATGCTGGATCGGGCTCACCGGCAGGATGCCGGGCTTCTTGCTGATGAGATGGGGCTAGGAAAAACCGTGCAATCTCTTGCGATGCTGGAAGCCATGCCCGGCCCACACCTCATCGTCTGTCCTTCTTCGCTGGTATGGAATTGGCGAAGCGAAGCTCAAAAATTCACCCCAAGCCTTCGCGTGCTTTGCATCGAAGGCCCTCAGCGAGTTGGTCTTTTTGCGCGGATCGCTGAACACGACATCATCATTACAAGCTACGCGTTGTTGCGGCGGGATGTAGATCTCTACAGCAGCATGACCTTCTCCACAGCGATTCTTGATGAGGCCCAGCATGTGAAAAATCCGGACAGCCAGAGTGCTCGTGCGGTGCGCACCATCCGAGCCAGGGCGCGCTTTATTCTTACAGGAACTCCGCTAGAAAATGCCATACGCGATCTCTGGTCGCTCTTTGCCTTTCTCCTTCCGGGTTATCTCGGAAGCGCCAAAGATTTTCAAGACCGCTACGAAAAACCCCTCGCTGAATCGGGCTGCGCCGAGATCAAATCTCGTCTCACTCGCCGTATTGCGCCCTACATGCTCCGGCGTCGGAAGGCGGATATCCTCAAAGAGCTGCCGGACAAACTGGAACAGATCATTGAGGTGGAGATGACGTCCTCGCAGAAGTCCGCATACACCCAGCTTCAAATCGCCGCTCGAGCAAACGTGGATGCCCTCCGCGAGCAACCTGGCGCAGCGCGCATGCAGGTGCTCACCGCGTTGCTCAGGCTCCGACAAGCAGCCTGCGACCTTCGCCTGCTGGGCATTGATTCAGAAGAACCCTCCGCGAAGCTGGATGCTCTCAGCGAGCTACTCAATGAGGCTTCAGATGGAGGCCACCGCACACTCGTCTTTAGTCAGTTTACTTCCATGCTCGATCTCATTGCAGCCAAGTTTGAGACCGAAGGTCGTACATTCTGTCGCCTCGACGGAGCCACTCGTGATCGCCAGTCCGTCGTCAATCGGTTTCAGACCGACCCAAACATCTCCGTTTTTCTCATCAGTCTTAAAGCCGGAGGCGTCGGTCTCAACCTGACCGCGGCCGATACCGTTATTCACTTTGATCCGTGGTGGAATCCGGCCGTCGAGGCCCAAGCGACAGACCGCGCGCACCGCATCGGCCAGACAAAAGTCGTGACGACCATCAAGCTCATCGCGAGGGAGACCGTGGAAGCGCGAGTCCTGGCCATGCAGCTCAGAAAAAAGACGCTCCTATCCGACCTTCTCGAAGCAGGGCCCTCAGCCCTTAGCGCTGAGGAATTTGCGGATCTTGTAGGCTGAGACTGGCCTGAATTTGCAATCGCGAGGCTGGGAGCAAATCCAACACGGCGACCCCGTTTGCATCAACACGTCCCGCGCGGGGATGGACACGATGCCAGCCGCTTGCTGCTGGGCTTCCAATTCCGCCAGTAAGTCCTCTTTTCACGATTGCCTGCATCTGAAGTTCACCGGCTGGCTTGAAGTCTGCGGGATATGTGTAAATGGGTTTCTTTTTTGGAAAATTCGCTATGGTAAAAAACGGTTGAGAAGCTTCGAAGACCACGAATAAAATCCCTATCCTTCGGGCCTCGATGGCTGCGGCAATGCCCGACACGCCACCTCCGATAATAGCAAGATCAGGCCCCGGTGCTGCCTTCGCTGTGGCCAACTCTGCGGCGAAGGCTCGCACCGCCTTCACACCCGAATCTGCGGCAAACTTGAGAAGAGGAATTCCCGTAAGATCCCCGGCGATGCGCAGCCCGGGCACGTTCGTCGCGCCATCATTACCCACGACTGGAAGTCGCTCCACTTTTCCCGCAGGCCACCGTGTGTGAAGTCAGTGCGTGTAGCGGCGCAGAAAATTCACAACGTCACAAAACCGATCCGCCGCACCCTGAACCAGCCCCTGCCGTGCAGCCGAAACAATGGTCACCAGTGGCAATGGTGCGGCCTTCTACGGTGGTGGCATTGATATCCCACAGATAGAGCGGTTTGCCATTGTTCCACTGCATTCCTAGCATTTGGTTAAAGTCGCAGTCAAAGACCTCGCCACCCCAGCCAACATTGATCGTGTTGCGGCACATAAGGCCGGAGACCGTAGCGGGGTTGAAGGATGTCACCAACAACTCGAGGTATTCTTCGTATTTCCCATTCTGTTTCAGCCATGACGCGAAGCGGGACACCGGCAGATTCGTGATCGCATAGAGGTGGTGGAAATCTATGCCAAAGTGGGATTGGAGTTCTCGCTTGTAGTCCCCTTCGAGGGCGGCTTGCGGGGCCGGGAGAAAAGCGCCATTGGGATTATAGACAAGATGGAGCGGCAGGTCTTCGCGGCGTCCGTAGCCGAAACGGTTCAATTTCTGAAGTGCCGCTATGCTGGCGTCAAAGACGCCTTCGCCGCGCTGGGCATTGACGTTCTCTGCCGAATAGCATGGCATGGATGCAATAATCTCGACTTCATGGTTGCAAAGAAAATCCGCCATATCTTCGTAGCCCGGTTCTTCGAGAATTGTTAGGTTGCAACGGTCGAGTATTCGGCGGCGAGGCGTAAGCGCGCGGAGGCGCTTGATCAGATACCGAAAGTGAGGGTTCATTTCCGGCGCGCCTCCCGTGAGGTCAACGGTCGGAATATCGGAGTCCGCAAACCAGTCCACAACGCGATCCAGCGTTTCGCGTGTCATGATTTCTTTTCGCTTCGGCCCTGCGTTCACATGGCAATGATTGCACGTGAGGTTGCAGAGTTTCCCTAGATTAATCTGGAGAATCTCTGCGCGCGCGCGCACTAAGGGTTGCGAATGCTCCGCAAGCTTGTGAACGAAGCGGTTCATCAAGTTTGGCTATCAGCAGCTCCCGCCATCGCAGCATTGAGAGGCCGCTGTGGTGTCGCGATACTCAAGGCCCTTCGTCTCACGCGGATGTCGAAGCGACGTGCGCGTGCAGTCGAAGGGTTTTGCGTCTGCTAGGGTTATGTCGCTCAAGGGTTCCACAGCCTCGAAGGACTCGGCGTAGGGTGCTTTTTTGTAGAGATTGTAGGTCTTATCGCAAACGGCGTAGCGACGGCCACGTTCCATGCGGTGTCCGTCGTCGTCGAGCACTTCTTTGAACGGCCCCTTGTAAATAACGGCTTGGTTGCGCTCGAAGCACGGGCCTTGTTTGCCTTTGAAAGCTTGAATCGTCATGGCTCGAAATTCGATTCCCTCAATTGTCCGCCACGGCATTGTATCGAATTTCAAAATCTCGACGCCATAGAAACCAGCTTCCGAAAAAGCACTAACAAACTCGCTTTCTGTAAAGGCACCTGAGACGCAACCACTCCAGAGTTCGGGGTCATTCTGCAAATGGTCCGGAATGGTTTCGTCGGCCACGATGTCGCTGATCACCGCGCGTCCACCTTTGCGTAGGACACGGAAGATTTCTTGGAAAAGACAATGCTTTGCTCGGGGTTCCACTAAGTTCAGCACGCAGTTCGAGACAACAACATCTATCGAGTCGCTGGCCACGAGTGGTGCCGTGACGCGGAGTTTCTCGGCGAGGGACTCCGCAGCGAGGAAGGCGTCGGCGCTGGAGATGGGATTCTCAAGGAGTTCGGTATCCAATTTTTCCAAGTCCAGCGCGAGGTCTTGGATGCGGCCTTTCCGGAATTCCACGTTGGCGTAGCCGATATTTTTGGCAACGAGAGGCGCGTTGCGGCGAGCCACGTCAAGCATATCATCAGTCATATCCACACCAATCACGCGGCCAGCGGGGCCGACAACTTGGGCAGCGATGAAGCAGATTTTTCCCGTTCCGCTCCCAAGGTCCAGGACAGTTTCTCCACAACGAAGATATTTGCTGGGATCGCCGCAGCCATAATCGCGATCAATCACCTCGGCGGGAATCGCTGTCAAGTATTGCGGATCGTACTCTACCGGACAACAAAGCGCAGCCTCGGCTTCCTGAGAGGCTTTGGCGTAACGTTCCTTAACGACAGATTCGGGGTTAAGTGTTGGCATATTTGATTTTATGAGAGTCTGGACGCAAGAGACGTGGAAGGGGCCGTTATTCCCGACTTTCCGGTCTTAGCCGATCGTGGTCTCCCGACACAACGGTGTAGGACGGGTCATCTGGGTCACATTTCAAGCGCCGTGGGAGCAAGAATGGCGTCGCGCATGCCGTGGAGGAGTTTTTTGTCGTCAGGGCAAATAGTTGCTAGAGCGCCAGCGAGGGTATTTGTTTTTTCTCCGATGAAGTAGTATGGGCAGAGCCTCACGCGACCACGGAGGGGAAGTAATTCGTCGCCAGAGAGGTAGGATTCTTCGACGAGGCGACCGGCGTGAAATTGCTGAAGGATATGGGGATGATGCGGAAAAGCTGCCAGTCCTGCTTCGAGTTCCTCTTGCCATTCTCGCTGCGATAAATCCGAGGCTAGAACGACTCCTCGCGAACCCCAAGCTTCCTCAGAAAAGCCGCTAATCTTTAAAATGTAAGGCCGCTTTTTTTGGCTCAGATTGGCCACATCCGTCCAAGATTGCGCATCGAGATGTGGCAAGACAGCATGGCGCGGAAGAGGTTCGGGATCGAGGAGCCAAGTGTAGGGAATGACTTTGCGTAGGGCTAGAAAGGCACGCTCGCCGAGTTCCTGAAACCAAAATGTTTCGAGCGGCTTGAGCCAGAAAAGAGCAAAGAGTAATTTCTCCTCTAAGGCAGGTTTGATGGGTGGGGTCACTGAACGCTCGCCCGCAGCCAGAGATGCAAGGATGCGCGGCGCGGCAGGTACATTTGCCAGATCGAAAAGTTCAAAAAAGCGGTAAATGTTCGTTTGCCAATCTTCACGCACATTGCCATCTACCACACGCCATGTGCCCCCGTGGCCATGGTGAGCTTGGAGTTGGGCCGCGAGCCATTCCATCTCAGGCCGATACGTCGCAGCCTCGTCTGAGACCATAATATCGCCACTTCGCAGGATGGAAGCAAAGCCATCAATCATCCCACGTGCACCCCCAAGCACCGTGTGGCCGAGGGATTCATACGTGGCATTCAACCAAGCGGTAAGGCCGATACCCCCTGGCACGCTATCAATCTCGGCAATAGTAAAGCCGCCTTCCGTAAGAACGAGATCTGGGCGAATCACGCGAGGAATTTCCCCCGCGATGCCATGGTTTCGCTGGAAGGCGATTAATTCGGGTGGCTTGCCACGATCGAGAAGGTCGGCAATCCAAGCGGGCTGTTTTCCCTTCGCGCTTTGTCGGTAGAGCAAATCGGCAGCACGCAGAAAAAGTACCAATCGGTAGCCGAGCTTCTGGAGTTCCGAATGGAGCGCAGTCGAAATAAGGAACGGACGTGGCGAAATGCGCCATTCTTTCTCGTGAAAGAGCCCGCCTGCAGGAAGAGCCGCCTGCACGCGACGCGCTTGTTCAAGTGGGCTCACGACAAAAGCTTCAAGGCCTGTTTTATCAATTCCTCTGCCGAAGGCTGCGTGTCGGACAGTTTCAGAACACGCTGAATCACCTTATGCGCTTCGACCTGTTTGTAGCCCAGCGAGATCAAGGCCAGCACGGCATCATGGAGGCGAGCGTCGGCTTCGCTAGGCGCATTCTTCGCGCTGGCCGCTTCCCATTCCGCTGCGACGCCTACTTTGTCTTTGAGTTCCAGGATGATGCGTTCGGCCGTTTTTTTCCCCACACCACTGATCTGCGAGATCGCGGCGGCATCTCCTGCGACGACAGCTGCCTTGAAAAGCTCGACTGGCATTCCACTCAGCACAGCCAGTGCCATCTTGGGACCTACGCCCGTGACGTGGTGAAGAAGGAGCCGAAAGAGGTCTCGCTCCGCAAGGCTCGAAAAGCCGTAGAGCACGTGCGCATCCTCGCGAATGCTAAGGTGGGTGAGGATTTTTACCTGTGATCCCGGAGCCGGAAGTTTCTCAAAACTTGAAACAGGAATGAGCACTTGGTAGCCTACACCTTGTACATTCACGACAATCTGAGTCGGCAGTGCCTCCGAGAGAATTCCTTCCAAAAATGCGATCACCACGCACCCTTAGCAGAGCTTGCAGAAAACGCCAACGGCTCATCGTTCTTTTTCTCATGGCTTTCACCCTCGTTGCAAATGCCGAATCGCCGTGGGCATTGCTTGTTGAGCCGTCTTTTACCGATGCCGCAATCCGTCGTCCAATTGCAAATTCGCAACGCACGATTCTCGTCGTAGCGCGTGTGGTGGATGGAGAAATCCAGCCGCTCACTCGCGAAGAAAAGCGTTCCATCCCAGGCACCTTCGGCGAGATCCAATCCGCTGCCCTTGAGTCTGCCTCGGTGATCCTCGCCAACATTACACCGACGTACGTGCGCGATAAGAATGGCGTCATTGAGTATGCCGTCCTCAGATCCGATAATCCCCTCACGGCATCCACTGTGCTTGCGCCAGATTTTCAGGAAAAATTTGCTTCTACGATAGGCCCCGACCTCCTTGTCGCGATGCCGAGCCGCTTCGAAGTCTTTGTCTTTTCCAAGCAGGATACGACCTACCGCCGCATGAATGAAGCAATCATTGCCGGCTACCTTGAAGCGACGTATCCCGTAAGCCGTGAGATTTTTGCCCTCGAAGCGGGGCGTCTTCGTTCGCTTGGTGTGTATCAATAACTGCACCCACGAGCGCACACATCTCCAAAAGGTCCTACAAGATAAACAGGCGGCAGGGCTATACCTTCTCGATATGATAGTTGCCCTTGCGTGGGGGAATGGCATGCATATGGTGTTGCGATTATGACACGACCATGATTTTTCGATTTGTGCTTCTGGTGCTTTTAGCTCTTTGTTCCGCCTGCGTTTCGAGGCCTGTAACCAGTCCCGTGGCAGAATACCTTTCCGCGCAGGAAACGATGACCGGAGCGATTCTAAGCCCCGCCGATGAGCAAGACGCGGTGGGCCGTTTTCGTGCTTTTTTTGGTGATATCACGGAAGCTTCGGTGACCGCGAAAATCCCAGCCCTCTACGCGGAGAATGTCTTTTTTAATGACACGCTGAAAACCGTGCGAGGCAGTCAGGCAATCGAAGCGTATTTCTTAAAAACGACGAAACACGCAAACTTTGTGCGGGCAAAAGTGGTTGATGTGGCTCGCTCGGGAGAGAATTATTACTTGAGGTGGGTGATGGACGTCCAATTCGCTGGGTCGAAGGAAGTCATCCGCACGGATGGGATGACTCACCTGCGATTCGATAAGGATGGAAAAATCATCCTCCACCAGGACTTCTGGGATTCCACAGCGGGCTTCTTCGAACATCTCCCAGTGCTCGGCCCCACGATCACGTGGATCAAAGCGCAGATCTAGGTGACCAATAAGAAAGCAGAATACCCAGGCGTGCCAGGCAACATTTAGAATACAGTCAGCGTCTTAAAGAAGTCGGAGACGCGCTCCCAGTCGTCTTGCTTTGTCGCCACCGCGACATAGCCATCGGGACGCACCAGCCAAAGGCCGCCGGGCTGGAAGGGCGGGCGGATTTTTTGTTCAAGGAAATCGGGGAATTGCGCGAGCAAGGCGGCCGCGTTTTCGTCCGGCTCCGAGAAAAGGGCGAAGCGGGGCATGTTCCCGGCACCGACGGGGGGTTCGTCGGCGCGGATCGGTGCCCGCTGGCCGGCGTGCGGGCCATCGTGAACTTTTCCCCCTTGTCTAGTGAGAGGACTTTCCGGATATCCGATTGAGAGCTCGGTCATGGCGTCGGCCATGGCGTGTCGCACGGGAGCGAGGCCGAAGACGAGGGAGGCGATGTGGTTGCGGATGGATTGTTTCACCCCGCCTTGCAATGTGGCAATGGTGGTCATGCGGCCCGCGCCCTTCAGCACGGAGTCGCCCACGGCGCTGCGTTCGATGCTGTAGCTGTCGAGCAGGGGGGAATCCGCGCAGAGGCCGCGGGTGACGAGGGCGAGTTTCCACGCGAGGTTGCAGGCGTCCTGCATGCCGGTGTTCATGCCCTGACCGCCGGCAGGACTGTGGACATGAGCGGCATCGCCGGTGAGAAAAACGCGGCCGGCGCGGTAGTCGGCCACCTTGCGTTCGTTGATGCGAAAGGCCGCCAGCCAGATGGGTGCGGTGGCCTGGATGCCGCCGGGTCCGCGCCGGTCAATGACGGCCTGAACTTCTTCCAACGTCGGATCGGGACGCCGCAGGCCGTCGGCGGCAGTGCCCGAATCAGCGATGACGCGGAAACGGTTCTTGGTGATGGGAAAAATCACGAGGACCCCTTCGGAGTGCCACATCACATTAATTTCGGCGGCGTTGGGGACGTTGCTCAAATGGACGTCGGCCAGAATCCAATCGCTTTGCAGCGTGTCTCCCAAAAATTCCATGCCGAGCTGGTGCCGCACGGTGCTGTGCGCGCCATCGCTGCCGATCAGCCAGGAGGACTCGACGGTTTCCTCACGTCCATCGGCATGGCGCAGGGTGGAATGGACGCCATCGGCCGAGTCGCGGAAGCTCGTCATTTCAACTTCGCGTTCCACGGTAACGCCGAGGGAGTTTAGATGTTGCGCCATGAGGCGCTCGGTGTCGCATTGCGGAATCATCAGCGCGTAGGGATAGGGACTGGCCACGCCACCGAGAGTGACGTGGGAAATCAGTTTGTCTCCCGCCCTGACGGTGGCTCCGTTCGCCTGGAAGCCCGCATTGATGAAGGACGATGTGCAACCCATGCGATCCATGAGTTCCAAGGTGCGGCTCCAGAGAACAAGGGCTTTCGATTTGTCGGTGGCCTGCGCCATCTTCTCGACAAGGCGCACGGAAAGCCCGTAGCGCGCGAGCTCGGCCGCCATGGTGAGTCCGACCGGCCCCGCTCCGACAACCAACACGTCAACTTCCATGATGGAAACCTAGCGTGAACATTGGCGGGCACGCAAACAGCTTTCTTGCCCGTATGACCGGAGATGCGCCCTGAGAATATTTGTGTCGGGACGAACCTGCAAATTGTCAGCTGCAATGAATAAAGTATGCGTCAGTTGTAACTGCAATCCAGAGAGCAAGTCCTTATAAAACTGTCACTCGCGTGCGGACGAAACGTTTGTTCGCGCTGGTAGCGTTGTCAGTCACGACGACTCGTTCAAATGTCGCGTCTATATTCGTGACAACTGTCGTGGCGGAGGCGTTGACGGCCCAAGTGCCATTAGCAAGCGTGTCACTGAATTCTACCGCATAGCCGACTCCGGGATTGCTGGTGCTGATACGGCGGACGAAGGTGACGCGGAGTTTTCCCGCATCCAGATCCACTAAGGGTAAGCCAGCACTGCCGTTGGCGGTGAT